>JAEEGH010009314.1_pt1 | contig 22932 bp, 27 predicted proteins | sample 9134181 | NCBI WGS metagenome assembly JAEEGH01 (sample SAMN16246544, study PRJNA631951) | gut metagenome | biome: gut microbiome; feature: rumen; material: DP-attached | host: Bos | place: Iran: Karaj | collected 2018-10
TTCATTAATGAAGAACGCCAAATAATTAGTATACTAATTATAGAAAAAGGGATTCAAAGAATCCCTTTTTTCATTGTTTATTTTACTAGCAACTGCAAGAAATATGTCATCTCTGTTAGGAATAACGCTAACAAGATTGCCCATTCACTATAAGCAAGAACAAACCTTTTTGGTCTAACATATTCACCATCAATTTGATCAAGTTTTGGCCATGTCTTTAGTTTAGGATTCATTATAATGAATATAGTAAACAAAGTTATCAAACCGCCAACTGAAGCTGAAATAATAAATAGTACCTCGATTGTGCCATGCTTTTTGTAAGTATCAAATGCCACAAAACCTCTAGTAGTAACAAGTGCGCTAGATAATAAAGTTAGAAGTGCAAATAAACCAAATAGGGTTAAATGTGGTTTCACATGAGTTACGTCAAAAATATTAATAAAGACAAAACATAAACCGGCTAAACCAAGAACACATGAAATTAAAATTGAAAGAGGATAGAGATTCGCCAATTTTGTTGTTGTGTTCATAATGACAATAATTGGAGAAAAACACATTCCTGCGAATAAATATGAAGAAAAACTATAGAATTTCGCATTATTTTCGGCGGTTCTAACAATCTCAAAAGGAAACATTCTCATAAACGAGACGTTATATTTATCAACTGGTTTTGCTAAAAACTTTGCACTAAAAACAATGCCTAAAAAACTAACTAATAAAATTGAAACTGAAATAATCCAACTAACAGAAGGCATTATCTAAGTGATTCCACTCTTTCTTTAATATCGTCGTGTCCATATAAATATGAACCAGCAACTAAAATATCAACACCAGCTTTGCGGCATTTTTGCCCTGTCTTATCATTAATTCCACCATCAACTTCGATTAGGCAATTAAGGTTTTCTTTATCAATCCACTTGCGAAGTTTTTTAATTTTTCCTAATGCGCTTGGAATAAAAGCCTGCCCACCTTTACCTGGCTCGACAGACATAACTAAAACAAGGTCAACGTATTTAACAAGTTCTTTAAGAACTTTAACATTCGTTTTTGGTTTAATTGAAATTCCGGCTTTGCAACCTAAGTCATGAATCTTATCAATAAGTTTCTTACAACATTTTGGACATTCAAGAGCTTCAAAATGGAAAGTTACATAATCAGCACCAGCTTCAATAAATTCTGGGGCAACTTTCATTGGATCAGCAACCATGATGTGAACATCATTAACCATTTTATGAACTTTAGCGTTCTCTTTAACTGCGGAAACCGGGAAAGATTTATTTGGAACAAAAACTCCATCCATAATATCCCAGTGAATAAATTCACATCCTAAAGCTTCTACTTTCAAGATTTCATCTTTTAGATGCTCTTTGTCTGCTGATAGTAAACTTGGTGCTACATAGTTTTTCATTTTTTGTACCTCTGTGATCTAAAGTCTAGTTGGTTAAGTAATTTAATATACACATCATAACCTTCCTTGGAAAGGTTACCTTTACTTATTTCTTCTTTAATTTTACACTCTTTTTCATTTTGATGTAGGCAATTTGAGAAATAGCATTCTAAATAATACTTCTCGTATCCTGGAAAATATTGGGCTAAATCTTCTTTATACAAATCAAGTTCAAGAGATGAAAATCCTGGGGTGTCACCAATAAAGCCATTACGGAACGGTAACAAGATTACTTCTTTTGTTTGGTGTTTTCCTCTCCCTAATGCTTCAGAATATTCACCAATCTTGCGGTTAAAATTTGGATCAATTAAGTTAATAGCAGAACTCTTTCCAACACCAGTTTGGCCCATAATAATTGTGGTTTTTTCCGCTAAAAAATCCTGTAATTCCCTAACAATTTCAGTTTTTTCTGGTGATAGCAAGAAGACTCGGTATCCAAGTTTTTCTAAATCTGATTTTAGAAGATCAACTTTGCTTGTATCTACGAGGCGATCCATCTTTGTAAATAAGACTGCCGCAGGTATCCCATTGAGGTTGGCGTAAGTCAAAAATTTATAAACTAATTCAGGTGACAATTCAGGTTCAACAACCGACATTGTTATGACCATCAAATCAACGTTTGCAGAACGTGGTCGAATCAAATAATTTTTTCGTTCAAATGCTTGTTCAATTACACCTTCTTTTTCATCGAAAGAAATGTTATCTCCAGCACACAACGAAAAGCTCTTATGTTTGATACTTCCACGAGAAAAAAGATTGAATGTTTTTCCGTTAGAATATACTTTGTATATACCGCCTACTGTTGATAAGATTTTTCCATCCATTTAGAAGAACCTACTAAACAATGATTTCTTTTCTTTTTTGCCGAGTAAAAAGAGCTGAATTGCTCTCTTAAATTCCTCAGCATTTTTGTATCTATTTTTAGGATTTTTTTCGACTGCTTTTAAGATAATTTCATCAAATTCTTTTGGGATTGAAGTGACATAATTTGAAGCTTTTGGAAACTCTTTTTTAACCTGTTGTTCAGCGACTTCTTTTGTGCTTCCGTCGTATGGTAAATTTCCTGTCACTAATTGGAATAAAGTAATCCCTGCAGCATAAATATCTGATGCAACCGAGAAAGGTTTTCCTTGTAATACTTCAGGCGCTAAAAAATGAACAGAACCAAGGATTTTCCCGTGATTTTCCGCTTCTTTTTCGTTTTTAGCGATACCAAAGTCACCTAATTTAACTGTACCGTTAGATAAGTAAAAAATGTTTTGTGGTTTGATGTCTCTATGAATAATCTTATGCTCGTGAGTATATGAAATTGCATCAAGTAGTTGAACCATAATTTCACAAGCTTCTTTAACCGAGAACTTTGTGTAATATTCAATCTTATCCAATAGTGTTTGACCTTTTAAATATTCTAGAACCAAATAAGGTCTAGTTTGAAAAACACCCTCACTATAGATTTCCATAATGTTTGGATGAGACATCTGTACAGTTGCTTTAACTTCTTTTTTAAAAGCGTCAAGCATGCCAGCTTCATTAAGAAGCTCTTCCTTCATAATCTTTACTGCGACTATCTTATTTTTGTAGACATCATTGCATTCGAAAACAACTGCCATTCCACCAAGTCCAAGTAAAGATAAAACGTTATAGCGATTATCAATTAGATCGCCGTAATTAATCATTCTTATATGGCTCCCACATAGAAACAGCAATATTGTCTGTTCCACCATTAGCTTTAGCGATTCCAATTAAAGTTGAAATCTTTTGATCAAGTCTTTCATCACTATCAAGTGCTGAAAAGATTTGTTTATCTGAAGCATTGTTATATAAACCATCACTACATAAAAGGATGGTTTTTCTTTCGTTTTTCACGACTTTATATTCATAATCAACAACTTTGTTCTTACCAATAAAGTTCATAAGAGCATGTCTATCTTTTGAGGTAAGTTTTTCGTCTGCTGAAATTTTATTATGAGATAAAAGGTATTCAACATATGTTTGATCTCTAGTAAGTTGTTCAACTTTGTCTTCTTGTAACATATAGCATCTTGAATCACCAATGTTCGCAATATAAATATTGTCTTTAAAGAAGATAGCCATTACTAAAGTAGTGCCCATACCTTTGAAGTTGTCAGAATCAGTAGCTTCTGTATAAACAGAATAGTTAATTGATTTAATTATTTTGCTAACCCAGTTTGAAACTTGGAATGGGAATAGCCATTTCTTTTTGCTATTGAATCCTGAAATTAAAATATCTTGAGCAATTTTGCTCGCAAAATCGCCTTTCATGTATCCGCCCATACCATCACAAACTACGAGCAAAACATTTCCGTCGGCATCAATTAAAGATAAGGCTTTGTCTTCATTTGAAGCACGAACTAAGCCAATATCAGTTTTACATCCAAATCTTCCTTTAATCATTCTTTAGAATTTCCTTTGCTCTAAGTTGACCGCATGCAGCGTCAATATCATTTCCGAATTCTTTTCTTACTGTGGTGTTAACACCATGTTGCATTAGGTATGAAAAGAATTTATGTACATTTTTGTCTGAGCTTCTTTTGAAGCTGTGTTCATCTACTTGGTTGTATGGAATTAAGTTAATGTAGGACATTGTACCTTTTACTAATTCCACCAATTCCTTAGCACATTCCAGTGTGTCATTTATGCCGTCTAACATGATGTATTCAAATGTCACCCTTCGCCCGGCAGTTTGTTCATAATACCTTACCGCTTCCATCAGTTTATCCAATGGATATGCTTTTGAAATTGGCATTAGTTTGTTACGAATCTCATCATTCGGGGCATGAAGTGAAATCGCTAGGTTTGTTTGAAGACCTTCGTGTGCATATTTTATTATGCCCGGAACGAGCCCGCATGTCGATACGCTTATATGGCGCGCTCCGATTGCGAGTGCCTTTGGGTGATTAATAATACGTATAAAGTCCATCACATTGTCGTAGTTATCGAACGGTTCGCCTGTACCCATAACGACTACATGTGATACGCGCTTGCCTTGCTCTTCGAGTAACTCGTTCATAACAAGAACTTGGCCGACAATCTCATGAACTTCAAGATTTCTTTTCTTTTTAAGAAGTCCAGAAGCACAGAAAGCACATCCCATATTACAACCAACCTGAGATGTAACACAGATTGCGTTTCCGTAATTGTATGGCATCAAAGCTGTTTCAATCTTTGCACCATCTTCAAGTTCTAATAACAATTTTATTGTTCCGTCTTTAGAAACTTGTTTCTTGTAAATCGTCGGAAGTGTTAAGCAGAAGTCTTTATTAAGCTCTTCTCTAAATACTTTTGAAACATCACTCATTTCATCAAAAGTTTTAGCTTTTTTCTCATAAATCCACGTAAAAAGTTGCGTGGCACGATACTTCTTTTGACCACGGTCCATTAAAAGTTTTTCTAACTTTGTTATTTCTTGACCGTATAAATTAATCATAGATTAATGTTTATGTTTGCAACAGCAATCATCGTCATCACATTCGCAATCTTCGTCCGAGTGATTGTGTCCACATTTACATTCATGTTGATGATTTTCGTTATAAGCTTCTTCGAGTTTCTTTTCCATTCCTTCAAAGATGTTTCCTTCATATAACTCGTCATCATCATCATCTTCTTCAACATTAACGAGGTTCTCATCTTTGATGTAACGTGGATAATCTTTGTTGGTGAATTCATGTTCATGATGTCCATGGAAGTATTCAAAAACTAATTGAACGTGAATTGAGAATTCAGTAAGTGTTTTTAACAAGTAAGTAGCAATTTTGTCCTCAAGAGGTTCATATTTTTCTGGAGCAATAACTGTTACTAATGCTTGCCAACTTGTTTGTTCTACGCCTTTATGAAAAACGTATTCATCAGATGCAACAAAACAAATGTTTTCTTCTTTTGTTTCAAATAATTGAGCAAGATTTTCTGTATGGTCTTTTGAATAATGACCAACAGCATATGAATCTAAACCATAAACTCTGATTGTAATCATAATTTTCTCCTACATTTTTGATCTAATGATTTGACGAATTTCTTCGACACAATCTTCTAATTTGTCATTAATGACAACATACTTATATAAATCTTTGTATTCAAGTTCTTTCATTGCTTGTGAGACGCGGTTTGCAATAACTTCTTCTGATTCAGTTCCGCGTCCTCTAAGTCTATTGCCTAACTCTTCAACTGAAGGAGGGGCAATAAAAATAGAAATTACATCCGGAACCTTTTTGAATACGTTGGCAGCACCTTTAACATCGATTTCAAGTAAGACGTTTTTGCCTTCATTTCTCATTGTCTCAACTTTATCTCTTGGAGTGCCATAGCAGTTTCCTACATATTCAGCCCACTCAAGGAGATTGTCTCTTGCAACATTTTCCATGAATTCTTCACGAGTTACAAAGTAATACTCTCGACCATTCACTTCTCCTGGTCTCATATTTCTGGTAGTCATCGAAACAGAGTAAAAAAGATTGAGGCTTTTATCCTCCATCAGCATCTCTCTAACTGTACCTTTACCGACTCCACTAGGGCCGGACATAATAAGCAATAAGCCCTTTTTCTTCATATTTTCCATGTTTTAATTGTATTAAAAACGAACATGGCTTTCAATTACATAATTTAAATTTCAATTTTATTGAATTTTTCTTTATAATATTTTCTATGAGAATTTCACATTCCAGTTATCAAAAATATATCGAAAAATTAAGCAAAGAAATTGACGGAAAATTGTTGTTTTCACCAATCTTAATTAATAACGAAACAATGCTCTTTCCGTTTGCTGCTGATTACCATTATTCATTAGTAATTTCACTCAATAATCGTTGCCCTTTAATTTATAAAATTAATTGTGATATCTTTTTCAAATCTTTCGACAATAGTTTCATGCAAAGATTTAAGAAGATTTTCAACCGTACAATCATTACAAATTTACAACTTAATGACAAAGATAATATCGTCTCATTTATCCTCACTTCAAACGAGACAGATGAATCAAGAATTTTTGTCGCTGAACTTATTCCAAATTCTCCAAATCTAATTGTGCTTAATAATGGAAAGATTGAAGAAACTTATTATCGAAACAAGAACCGCAACCTCACTTTTGGAGCAGAATATGAACTCCCAGAATCACTCTCAGAACTTAAAGGTGAACAAAAGATTACTGAGGAGTTTTTAGAGTCTCAATTTAAAGCTGAAGACGAGATTAGATTTAAAGAAAAATATGCTGAATTTTTGAAGTTCTTAAACACCAAAATTAAGTCAGTAAATAAGAAAATTTCTTCAATTAACGGAGACTTAAAAAAGGCCGATGAAAACAGAAAATTCGCAGGAATTGCCGATGAAATTTACACTTTAGGCATTGATTTACGAGCAAAAATGGACTCTGTTGAAATTAATGGAGAAACCATCAAATTAGACATCTCAAAAACTGTTGGAGAAAACTGCCAAAACTTCTACAAAAAAGCTAAGAAAGCGAAAGAGACTGCTAAGCATTTCCAAACAAATATTGATAATGCCCAAAAGTCACTTGATGAATATAACCGCATTTTATCTGACTTCGAAGCCGCAGATGAAAAAGACAAAGATAAAATTATGGAAACCTATTTCCCTGTAAATAAGAAGAAGGAAACTGCTGAAACAATATTTAATCGTCCATGGAAATACAATCTTAATGGAACTTACATTTATTTTGGAAAGAACGCATCACAAAATGATTACTTAAGTTTTGTTATGAAATTAGATAGAGATTATGTATGGATGCATATCAAAAATATAAGTGGATCACATATTGTGATTTGTAGTCATAAGCCTACCGAAAATGAATTATTATTTGCCTGCGAAATAGCATTACTTTGCTCTCATCAAAAAGCAGGCGAAATTGTCTACACAAAAAAGAAAAATGTCCGTCGCGGACATACTCTTGGTGAAGCGATTATTAAGAATCAAACCACCATTAAACTAAATCGAATTAGAGAAGAAACTGTTGCAGCTTTTGCTGAAGCAAAACGTTGCGACTAAATAGTATATTTTTTAATCATGTCAAAACTGGCAAGTTCAGGAAATTTTTGCTGTCTTAAGATGTCGTACACAACTACCGCTACGGCATTTGATAAATTAAGACTTCTTGCGGTTGACATCATCGGAATACGAAGTGTTGTTTCCTTGTGTGCACTTAAAATTTCTTTATCAATTCCAGTTGATTCTCTGCCAAACATAACATAAACATCTTCCAATTGATCACTAAAATCAACTTGAGAATAAATGTTTGTGCCGTATTTCGTTACATAGTAAATCTTCTTATTTTTGAACTTTTCATTAAACTCTTCGTATGAATCATAGTAATCAAATTTAGCTTCTTTAATGTAATCCATTCCTGCTCTTTGAAGTGCTTTATCTGAGATATCAAAAGGGATTGGCCCAATAATATGAACCATAGAGTTCGTGGCCATTGCTGTTCTTAAGATATTTCCAGTATTTTGAGGAATCTCTGGATGATAAAGAATAATATGAATCATACCAAAAGTATATTAAAAATAAAAAGAAAAGGGAAGATAAACTTCCCTTATCGTTATTCAGCCTTCTTGTATTCTAAGACTGGGTCTTCTCCAAATTTTTCTTTGTAAGCGTCAATACAAGATGCGATGACTTTTTTAGCCTTTTCAACATCTCTAACGTTATCAACGATTGTGTTTTTACCTTCAAGTTGTTTATAAACTGTGAAGAAGTGTTTAATTTCACGAAGTACGTGATCAGAAATATCAAAGACATTATAAATGCCATTATAGACTGGATCATTAACTGCGACCGCAAGAATTTTTGCGTCTCTTTCACCACCATCAATCATTTCAAGCATACCAATTGGTCTACATTCGACAAGTGCGAGTGGAACAATAGGTTCTGAACAAATGACTAATACATCAAGTGCGTCACCATCATCTGCTAATGTTTTTGGAATAAAACCGTAGTTATGAGGATAGTGAGTGGATGTGTAGAGAATACGGTCAAGTTTTAATGCGCCAGAGTATTTGTCCAATTCGTATTTGTTTTTTGATCCTTGTGGAATCTCAATACAAGCCAAAAAGTTTTCCGGGGTGATACTAGCTGGGTTAACACGATGCCATAAATTCATTACTTTTCCTCCTTTTCAGCGGGGCTTAATTTTATAATACCAATTTGCTTAAAACAAGCAAATAGTGATATTTTGATTTATTTATCTAGAACTTCTAGTCTAATAAGTGACCTTTGCAGAGCAAGTTGTGCTCTTTTTAGGTCAATATTTGGGTCTTTTTCTTTAAGACGTTTTTCTGCTCTTTCTTTAGCAGCAAGGGCTCTTTCTTTGTCAATTTCATCTGCACTTTCGATGGCATTACAAATAACTGTTGTTTTTTCTTTTGTCACATTAATTGCACCACCATGAACTGCAAAGTGCTCCATTTTGCCTTCTCTAACAAGATGCATTGGAGCGTAATCTAAAGAACCAATTAAAGGCATATGACCAGCAAGAAAAGTTCTATAACCTGAGGTCATTTTAATGGTTAAAGACTCTACTTCATCTGAGAAGTAAATCCCTTTTGGTGTGATAATTTCAAGCGAAAAACCCATTATTTTCCTGCCTTTTTCTCAATATCTTCAATTGTTCCGACGTATAAGAATGCACTTTCTGGATAGTTGTCGTACTTACCATCAAGAATTGCTCTAAATGAGCGAACTGTGTCTTTAACTGGAACATATTTACCAGGCATAGCATTGAATCCTTCTGCGACAAAGAATGGTTGAGATAAGAAATTCCTAATTCTTCTAGCACGATTAACAATGACTTTATCTTCATCAGAAAGTTCATCCATACCTAAAATTGCAATGATGTCTTGAAGTTCTTTATATCTTTGAAGGATCTTTTGAACTTCACGTGCTACTTTGTAGTGTTCTTCTCCAACAATGTTTGGATCAAGAATATTACTTGTTGAATCAAGTGGATCAACAGCTGGATAAATACCTAATGCGGCTGTATTTCTATCCAAAACTGTTTTTGCATCAAGGTGAGAGAATGTAGTAGCAGGAGCTGGGTCAGTTAAGTCATCAGCTGGAACGTAAATTGCTTGCACTGAAGTAATAGAACCATTCTTAGTAGATGTAATTCTTTCTTGAAGTTGACCCATTTCGGTTGCGAGTGTTGGCTGATAGCCAACAGCAGAAGGCATTCTGCCAAGAAGAGCAGAAACTTCTGAACCTGCTTGAGTAAATCTGAAGATGTTATCAATAAACAACAAGACGTCTTGATGTTCGACATCTCTAAAGTATTCTGCCATTGTTAAACCAGAAAGTGCGACTCTCATTCTTGCTCCTGGAGGCTCGTTCATTTGACCGAATACAAGTGCGGTTTTAGCGAGAACTCCAGACGCTTTCATTTCATGATATAAGTCATTTCCTTCACGTGAACGTTCACCGACGCCCGCGAAAACAGAAATACCTTTTTGCTCAGTAGCAATGTTATGAATTAATTCTTGGATTAAGACAGTCTTTCCAACACCAGCACCACCAAATAAGCCAACCTTACCACCTTTCATATAAGGACAAAGAAGGTCGATAACTTTAATACCTGTTTCAAGTATTTCAGTTTGAACATTTTGGTCCTTAAAAGATGGGGCTTTTCTGTGGATTGGAAGTCTAATTTCAAAGGAATTCCCGTCTTTTTTTTCATCAATTGGGTTTCCAAGAACGTTAAACATTCTTCCTAAAGTTTGGTTTCCAACAGGAACTGTAATTGGAGAATTTGTGTCAATAACATCAAGTTCTCTAAGTACTCCTTCGGTTGGACCCATAGCGATACATCTAACGACATCATCGCCAATATGTTGAGCAACTTCTACTGTTAAAGTTGCATCAGCAGGTAATTTGATAATTAAGGCAGTTAAAAGCTCTGGTAAATGTTCATCGTCAAATCTAACGTCGATAATTGGACCGACGGCTTGAACAACATGACCAATGTTTTCTTTTTTCATATGTTTGCCTCCTTATTTTTGTTGACCACCAACTACTTCGGTAATTTCCTGAGTAATTGCGGCCTGTCTAGCTTTATTAAATTCGAGTGTTAACTTATCAATTAACTCATCTGCATTATCATTTGCGTTCTCCATAGCGGTTCTACGAGAAGCTTGCTCAGAGACGGTTGATTCAATAAGCTTTTGATATAAAGAAGAGGTTAACCAAATTGGCACCAATTCATCGATCAAGGTCTTAAGGTTAGGATCGTAAATTGGTTCATACCCTAAGGTTATAATTTTGTCTCTTTCTTTAAGTGGGAAAAGTGTAACTAAAGTTGGTTCAAATCTTAGTGAATTTATATACTTTGTATATAATAACTTAACAGTTTTGTATTTTCCGGACATGAATTCGGAGTGTAACAATCTAGCTAATTTTACCACCTCTAAATAGTCCAATTTTTCATTCAAACTTGAGTAGTCTTTAACAAGTTCAAAGCCTGCTCTTTCATAGTTAAGTTCACCTTTAATTCCGATGGTCATTAAGACGTCATCTTTTACATTTAAATTGTTTGTTACAAAGCTAAACACATTAGAGTTATAAGATGCACAAAGACCAAGATTTGAGTTAATGACAACCACTAAGTTCTTTTCGCCTTTTCCTTGGTTTAAGTAAGGATTTTCTTCGTCGTTAAGCACACCAAAAAGATGAGAAATGATATTTTCAATTTCTCTCACATAGAACTGGTTTTGTTCCATCTTATTCTTAAACTTTTTAAGTTTGACGGTCGCAACAAGTTCCATGGCCTCAGTAATCTTTTTTGTTGATTTTACTGAAGCAATTCTTCTTTTTGTTTTGTTTAGTGCTTGAGCCATATTACTTTAATGTTTCAAAGAATTCCTCAATAACTTTTTTAAGTGTTGATTCTAATGAATCAGAAATAACTTTTTCTTTCACAATTTCTTTCAAGATCTCTTTATGAGATGATTCGATGTGTGAGTAAAGTTTATTTAATGTTGGTTTGACATCTTGAACTTCTAATTCATCAAGATATCTATGTTTTGCGGCGAATAACTCAATAATTTGTTTTTCCACTGGATAAGTGTCATATTGAGCTTGCTTTAAGATTTCCATCAAAACATTACCATGCTTTAATACGCGTTTAGTATCAGCATCAAGATCGCTACCAAATTGAGAAAACGCTTGAAGTTCTCTAAAGTTAGCAAGTTCAATCTTAAGTGATCCAGCAACTTGTTTCATTGCCTTAAGTTGAGCGGCACTTCCAACACGGCTAACAGATAGACCTGAGTCGATAGCAGGTCTCTGACCTGCATTGAATAAATCTGTCATTAAGAAGATTTGTCCATCTGTAATTGAAATAACGTTTGTTGGAATATAAGCAGAAATATCGCCTGCTTGAGTTTCGATGATTGGAAGAGCTGTAATTGAACCTCCACCATGTTCATCGTTTAACTTACATGCGCGTTCAAGTAAACGTGAATGTAAATAGAAAACATCACCTGGATAAGCTTCACGCCCGCTTGGTCTCTTTAATAAGAGTGACAAAGTACGATAAGCAACGGCGTGTTTTGATAAATCATCAAAGATGATTAAAGTATCTTTACCTTCATCTAACCATTCTTCAGCCATGGCCATACCTGAATATGGAGCAAGATAAAGAAGTGGGGCAAGTTCACTAGCAGTTGCTGAAACAACTGTTGTATATTCCATAGCATTTGCTTTACGAAGTTTATCAACAATTGATGCAACTGTTGAATTCTTTTGCCCAATTGCTACGTAAATACAATTTACGCCTTGTCCTTTTTGGTTAATGATTGTGTCAACAGCAATAGCTGTTTTTCCTGTTTGTCTGTCGCCGATAATTAATTCTCTTTGACCTCTTCCAATTGGAATCATCGCGTCAATAGCTTTAATTCCGGTTTGAAGCGGAGTGTCAACAGACTTACGGTAAATTACACCCGGTGCGATTCTTTCAACTGGACGAGTAGACTTTGTTTTAATTTCGCCAAGGCCATCTAATGGTTGACCTAAAGCATTTACTACTCTACCAAGAAGGGCGTCACCAACAGGAACTTCAACAACTCTTTTTGTACGTCTGACTATGTCACCTTCTTTAATTTCGGTGTCATTACCAAGTAAGACGCAGCCAACGTTTTCTTCTTCAAGGTTCATGACCATTCCATAAACGGAACGATTGAATTCGACTAGTTCACCTAGCATTGCTTTATCAAGACCATAAACCAAAGCAACACCATCACCTACGGTAATAACAGTGCCTACGTCATTAGAATCAACCTTGGCTTCAAAATCAGTAATCTGCTTTTTAATCAGAGCTGAAATTTCTGAAGTTTTAATGTTCATTAGCCGTTTCTCCTTTCTTTTAATTGTTCTTTCATTGTTTCAAGTTTGTACTTAATAGAACCATCAAAAACATGATCATGAACGACGACTTTAACACCGCCGATTAAACGTTCATCAATTTTGTTTTTAAGTTCTACTTTTTTATGGATTTTTTGAGAAATTACCTCAGAAATCTCAAGAATTTTTGCTTTTTCTAGAGGCTCTGTCGAGTACACAAAGCCTTCATAAACATCAAGTTCATAATTGATTCCTTTGGTTATTTCAGAGGCAATGTCTTTAAACAAATAAATCTTATGCTTTAAGACCAATAGTTTCATGAAATTGATAAGATTTTTTAGACCAAATTCTTTAGTTAATTCCTCCACTACTTTCTCTTTGTTTTCATTTGTTACAAAGTAAGATTTAAGGAATTTTAAGAGTTCTGGATTAGTTGCAAAAGTTTCTCTCATGCTTAAAACTGCAAGTTTATACTGCTCGAGTTTTTGCTCTTCTTTAGCAATGCTAACTAAAGCTGCTGCATATCTAGAAACTGCTTCTTCCATTATTTGTTATCTTTTAAATCATCAATGAAACTATCAATAAGTTTTTCATTGTCCTCTTTTTTAACTTCTCTCTCGAGAACTTTGCTAGATGCATCAATCGCGACTGAAACAATTTCACGATGAATTTCATCTTTGCTTGCCTCAATTTCTTGGGCAATCTCTTCTTTGGTTCGTTTAATTTCTTCTTCTTTTTCTTGCTTAGCATTTTCTAAAATAGCTGCACGTTCTTTTTGCGCATCTTCCTTTGCCTTTTCGACAATACCCATAGCTTCGACTCTTTTTGCTTTAACTTCTTCATTCGCGTCACTTAAAAGTTGCTGAGATTTTATTTCTCTTTCCTCAGCGGATTTGATTTTTCCTTCGACATAGTCGCCTCTTTGTTTAAGTAACTTTTTAACAGGTTTATATGCAAAGTAGAAAATAGCAATTAAAAGCACGACGAATGCTAAAAAGACTGCTAAAGCATCCCATGGGTTAGGGAATAGTTTTTCTGTTATGTCTCCTATTGAAACATCACATCCAGATAAAAGAGTGGATACTACTATAGAAGACATTAGCAAAGCTAATTTAGACTTTTTCATAAGCTAAGTCCTCCGAAAAATTATAAGAAGAGAATTAAAATGGAGATTAAAAGTGCATAAATACCACATGTTTCAACAAGTGCTGCACCGATAATCATACTGGAACGAAGTTTTCCGTACATTTCTGGGTTACGAGCCATACCATCGATAGCTTTTGTAACAAGAAGAGCTTCGCCGATTGATGAGCAACCTGATGAGAAAATAGCAATTGCTGCACCAATGTATTTCGCTACTTGTGCGTCCATTGTTACGCCTCCTTTCTAGAAACCTGAACGGTTCCTGCTTCTATATCATCTGGACGTTCTTGAGAGATGAATAGTACTGTGAGGAACACAAATACCATCGTCTGAACAAATCCAGAGAATAAGTCAAAATATGCGTGTAAAAGTGGAGTTGCAATTGGTACAAAGAATAATTGATTTGCTCCACTATTAATAAATGAAAATACTGATGCTGAGAGTGATTCTAAGGCACCATTTAATAAACCAAGTAAAACCCAACCAACTATCGCATTACCAAACATACGAAGAGTCATACTTAAAAGTGGGGCCCACATTGAAAGTAAGTTGATTGGAAGGAAAACTGCAAATGGTTCAACATAACGTTTAAAATATCTAAACTTTGTAAACCTCATTGAAGTGAAGTGAATTAATATAAAGGTCACTAAAGCAAGGGATAGAGGAACTGCTAAAGAGTTCATTGGAGTTGGTAAACCAGTAATTCCAATAGTGAACGAAATAAACATAAATGGAATGATTCCTAAAAGGATTCCACCAAAATTCTCAAATCCCGGGCCCATTGTGTCTTGGGCAAAAGCATCTAACTTTTCAACTGCCCATTCAACGATTTTTAATAATCCTTTTGGTCGTTTAAGTGGATCCGCTCTCTTTGCTAAAATACCGACAATTATTGCCAAGATTAAAAGTACAAAAATAATTCCTAAGGCTACGATTACTTCGCCAGAAGGATTAAATGTTTTATAGGTTTCTGGATTTGTGTACTTATCCATTTTTACCTTCCTTGTGCATTAATTGAACAGCTATTGTTATTAAAGTTGCAGGAGCAAATGCTATAAGCATAGCCCAGCAAGAAAACCAAAACACTTCAAAATGGAGTTTATAGTAAAAAATTACTAACATGGCAAACAAGCCAATGAAAACAACTATCCTTGCAGCGTAAGTTAAAAAGAACAAACCCATCTTGCTTTCTTTAAGTGATAAGGTTGATCCAATAGAAACTAACCATATATAGAAAAATTCAACAGCAACACCGATTGCTGCGCCGATGATTGGCCCTGGTCGATTAAAGAATAAACCAATGGCCGCTCCTATAAGAATTAGTATTGAAATTAAGCTGGCAATTAATAGTTCTGCTTGAAGCTCGCTTAACTTTGTTAATCTACCTTTCATAGTATTTTTATTATTTATAATAGCAAATAAAAAGTCAACAAAAGTCGACTTTTTAGCACCATTTCTTATTTAGCAACTTTGCAAGGAATTTTAGGCGTTTTTCTATTAAAATCACTAGGAATTCCTGAATATTTTTGGTTTTTTAGGGTTTCTAACTAATTAAATCTTAGTCAACGACTATAATTTTATTTAAATTATACTGACTTGTAAAGATTTAACGATTTTCTCTCTTATGCAAGCGTTTACATTTTGTATAGAAAAGTATAATACACTCGTGTATAATTATTACGCCCGAGAAAGGAGAATACTAAATGTCATTTAAAGTAAAATTCCTCAATCAAGAAAAAGAGTTTAATGAAAAAGTTAGAATTATGGACCTTATCGATAATTCCGACAAGAAGATCATTTGTTGCCGTGTCAACAATAGACTTAAAGAACTCACATACTATGTTGATGAGGACTGCAAAATTGAATTTCTTACATTAGAAGATGCTGACGCTGGCAGAATTTACGAAGCCACCGCAAGATTCATTGCTGTTATGGCATTCCGCAAAATCTATCCAGAGCTCGATATTAGACTTTCACGTCACGTATCACGTGCTACATTCCTTCAAATCCTTAATAAAGGCGTCTCCGTTAATAAGAAAATGAGAGATGCAATTGAAGCTGAAATGAAAAGAATCATTGATGCCGATCTTCCATTAGTCCGTGCAAGTTATGACAAAGCAGAAGCTGCTGAAATCTATAAGAGAATGGGTTTAGTTGATAAACTCGAAGCATTAGCATATCGTCCAGAAAGTAAAGTTCACTTATACGAATGCGAAGGTTACTATAACTACCTTGCATCAAGAATGACTCCATCAACTGGTTTTATTAAAAACTTTAAATTAAACCTCTATGTTCCTGGCCTCATTCTTCAAACACCAAGATCAGAATGTAATGGTGAAATTCCTGAATTCGTTGATGCTCCTACCTATGGTAGAACATTACAAGACGCACATGACTTTGCTAAATTAGTTAACGCTGATACAGTTGTTAAAGTTAATGAACACATCCATAGAGATGGTGTTATCGACTTTATTCAACTTTGTGAAGCAAGACATAACAGAATGCTTTGTGAACTTGGTGAAATCATTGAAGGAAACGATGATATTAAAATCATTTGTATCGCTGGACCATCAAGCTCTGGCAAAACCACATTTGCAAATAGACTTCGTATCGAACTAATGCAACGCGGATTAAAACCAATCAGAATTTCAATGGATGACTACTATCTTACAAAAGATAAAGCTCCAAAAGATGAAGATGGTAACCCAGACTTAGAATCAATCGAAGCCCTTGATATTGATTTATTCAATCAAAACATGCTCGATTTGATCAATGGCGAAGAAGTTCAACTTCCAAAATTTGATTTCAAACTTGGAAAACGTGTTCCGGGAAGAGTTCTAAAAGTTGGTAAAGGCGAACCTATCATTATTGAAGGTATTCATGCCCTCAACGATAGAATGACTTGCTTAATTCCAAGACATCAAAAATTCAAAATCTTTATTGCACCACAAATGCAAATCAACCTTGACAACCACTGCCCAATCTCAACAGTAGACTTACGTTTACTTCGTAGACTTGTCCGTGACAAACAATTCCGTGGCGCTTCAGCAGAAGAAACAATCGGAATGTGGCCAAGTGTCCGTCGTGGTGAATTCAAATGGATTTATGAAACTCAAGAAGGCGCTGACTTTGTTTATAACTCAATGCTTCCATATGAACTCTGTGTTATGAAGAAATATGCTCAACCACTTCTTGAAGCAGTTGATATTGATTCTGAGTACTTCCCAGTCGCAGAAAGATTACTCCGTATGCTTAAGTACTTCGATGATATGTCAGATGAATGGGTTCCATGTAATTCCCTTATGAGAGAATTCATTGGTGGCTCATGTTACGCTGACTAATTAAGCAAACTAAAGGCAGGTCAATCGGCCTGCCTTTTTTGTTACATTTTTTTGAATTAAAGTTTGAATCTTCTAGCTGAATCCACGGCTTTTTTCCAAGAATTTCCCATCTTTTTTGCATTTTCTAAACTCATTTGAGGAGTAAATGTTTTTTGATAAGAATGACATTCCTTAATGTGGTTAGCGCCTTTGAAGAACCCTGATTTAAGACCTGCTAAATAACAGACACCTAATGCTGTTGATTCAAGGCAAGAAGGTTTAGTAATTTCAATTTGAAGAATATCAGACTGGAATTGCATCAAAATATCTGAGTTTGTCGCACCACCATCAACCTGTAGTGACTTAATATCAATTTGAGATTCGTCGCTCATAACATCAAAGACATCTTTAGATTGGAATGCAATAGCTTGAAGAGTTGCTAGAGCAATATGTCCTCTAGTAGTGCCACGAGTAATACCAAACATTGTTCCTCTAACTTCATCATCCCAATATGGAGTACCTAAACCAACAAATGCCGGAACAAAGTAAACTCCACCATTATCTTTAACTGAGGCTGCTAAAACGTTAACTTCTGGAGCATCTTTAATAATCTTAATTCCATCTCTCAGCCATTGAATTGCGGCTCCACCGATAAAGACAGAACCTTCAAGGGCGTAAGTAGTTTTTCCATCAATCGTCCAAGCAATTGTGGTTAAAAGTCCTTTATTTGAAAGAATTGGTTTTTCGCCTGTATTCATTAACATGAAGCAACCTGTACCATAGGTATTCTTACAATCACCAGGTTTAAAACAGGTATGTCCAAATAATGAAGCTTGTTGGTCACCAGCGACACCTAAAATATGAATATCTCTATTAAAGTACTCTAATTTACCAAAGTCATTTTTAGATGAACAAACTTTCGGAAGCATCTTTGCTGGAATATTAAACATTTCAAGTAAATCTTTATCCCAACATAAATCAAAGATGTTGTATAACATTGTTCTTGATGCATTAGTTGTATCTGTTGCATGAGATTTACCGTTTGTAAGTTTCCAAATAACCCAAGTATCGATTGTTCCGAATAGCAATTCACCTTTTTCTGCTCTTGCTTGAGCACCGTCAACATGATCAAGAATAAATCTAATTTTGGATGCAGAAAAATATGGGTTAATTAATAGACCAGTTTTATTATGAATAATTGTTTCTTTCTTTGAAAGTTTTTCGCAAATTGATAAAGATTGACGGGATTGCCAAACAATTGCGTTATAAATTGGCTGTCCTGTTTTCTTATCCCACACAACTGTTGTTTCACGTTGATTGGTAATTCCAACGGAGTCAATTTCAGACCATTCAACGTTGGCTTTAATTAAAACGTTATTAATAACGTCAACTACTGAACTCCATATTTCAACAGCGTCTTGTTCAACATATCCTTCGTGTGGATAAATAAGCTTTGTTTCCTTTGAAACAGAAGCTACAAGTTCGCCTTTTTTGTTAAAAAGAATTGCTCTACTAGATGTAGTGCCTTGGTCAATTGAAAGAATATATTTTTTCATTAACGACTCCTTAACATTTTTTCGATATCATTAATTTCTTTTAAGATGCCTTCTGAAAGAACTTCTGATCCGTTTTCAGTAATTAAAACATCATCTTCAATTCTTACACCGATACCAAGATCTTTAAAATATAAACCTGGCTCACATGTGACAACATTTCCAGGAACAAGTTTTTCATCTTTTCCACCACAGTCATGTGTATCTAAACCAAGATAATGTGACACAGAGTGATAATAGACTCTATTAATTTCTTCTTTAGAAGAAATAAGTCCTTTCTCAAGACATTCTGCTGCTAAAAATTCTTTTGCAAATTCATTGGCCTCGAAAAGCGTAATTCCTGGACGCATAAATTTAGCAGTTTGCTTATTGCAGTTTAAAACGATTTGGTAAATCTTCTTTTGAATATCGTTAAATTTACCGTTTTCTGGGTAAGTTCTAGAAATATCAGCAGCATAATAATTTTTAGCTGCGCCAACATCAAATAAAACTAAGTCGCCTTTGTTAATCTTGTCTTTTTGACTTGGATAATGAAGAATTGTGGCGTTCTCACCTGCAGCGACTATTGAAGCAAATGCTAATTTAGAATCTTGGTCTTCAAAAACAGCAAATTCAAATGAGTTTCTAAGATTGTATTCGTATTTGCCTGCTTTAAGTTCAAGTAAAGCATGCTTTAAACCTAGATTTGTTGTTTCAATAGCTTCACGGATTAATTCAAGTTCTGCTTCTGATTTGATCTTTCTTAAACCACCAACTAAATCATGAACATCTAAGATTTGAACTTGATGTTGTTTCTTAAGTTCATTAGCGTACATTTGAGTTGATTTAGATTCTGCAATTTTAAGTTCTGGCTCTAAATCTAGATAAAATTTAGAAATCTTCTCGTGAGTTTGCTTGTTGGAATCAAAGAATGCTAGCATTTTGCCATCAAAAGTAGTTCTAACTGCAACATTATCAACACCAGAAATATCACGAGCTTCTTTAAGTGTTAATTTATAACCAATCCATTTTTCAATCTTTTCGTCTTTTTCATCTACAAATAAATAAGATTGTTTCTCTCCATCATTTTTAATGAGCAAGAGAATAGAGTTTTCTTGTTCAATGCCTGTAAGGTAGTAGAAGTTCTTATTTGGGATAAAATCATAGTTTTCATCTCCAGATCTTTTTCTTCCAACTCCTGAAAAAATAATGGTAACTGAATTATCATCAAGTAAATTAAATAATTTATTTCGACGTAATGTGTATTCTTCTTTATCAATCATAAACTCACCTTCTATATACTTTTCGTTTTCCAATTAACTCAATGTTTGCGTGAGGGAAAGCATTTGCTAATTTTTCACCTGCATCCTCATTTCCTAAAACATCAACAAATATTTTATCTTCATATTGAATATTTTCAAATGAAAATCCCCATATTTTTCCTAATCTTTTTAGTTCGTCAAACTCTTTGTAGGAAAGAGCCATTTTAAAGCCATAAAGATTTGAAATTTCCACAATATCCGCGGAATTAATTGCTTGGATACCAGCTTCAAGATAGGTTGACATTAATCTTGATGCTCCAAGCAAAACTCCTCCAAAATAACGAACCACAATAAGTAGTGTCTCTTCCATTCCTTTCTTATTAAGAAGTTCGAGAAGCGGTCTACCTGCTGTACCTGATGGCTCTCCATCATCGGAGCTCTTTTGAGCCCCATTAATGATGTAGGCATAACAATAATGTTTCGCTTTCGGATATTCTTTCTTAATATCTAAAAGATATTGTTTAGCAGATTCAACACTTGTCGCATGTATCAAAATAGCAATAAATGAGGACTTCTCTCTGATTAATGTAATTTCGTTTCTTTCTAGGATTGTGAACATTAGAAATAATTATACTATTTTTCTATGAAAATACATATAATATAAAAGCAATGTAAGGCAATTTGAATAATGGCACAGAAAGAATATCGATTAAGTACAGAAGCATTTCCACTTAAGAAACAAATCTTGTTCTTTTCTTTAGGCTGGCTTGGTTTCCAAATTATAGCTACCGTGATTCAACTTACTGTTGGAACTGCTTATGCATATTTAAATCAAGTCTCATTGCAAGATGCACTTGGTAAATATAGTGTCAGCATGGTTGTTAATTCAGCAGCGTATATTGCACAACTTGTAACTTTGTTACTAATCGGCAATAGAGCTTTATTAAAAATACTTAAATCATTTAAACAATGGCAATCATATTTGGCTGGAGCAATCTGCTTTGGCGCAATTATTGCATTTAATATTTTCTATGGCACAATCATCAATCTTTTAAAGACTCCTGTTTCAGACAATGCTAATCAAGCCGGTCTTGAAACAATGGATGCAGCATACCCGATTATATCAATGGTCATATTTGGATTTGTTGGTCCAATTTGTGAAGAATTAACTTATCGTGTTGGTTTATTCTCATTACTTAAAAGAAAAAATAGATTTGTTGCTTACTTTGTAACAATTATTGTCTTTGCATTGATTCACTTTAATATATCAACCAACATGGATACGTTGATAAACGAAGTACTTAACTTACCTTATTATATGTTCGCGGCCGCAGCATTCTCATTTACTTATGACCGCTTTGGCTTCGCAGGATCTGTCACTGGTCACATCATTAATAACGTCTTCTCGTTAGCAATGATTCACTACATTCATTAATGGAAAAACAAAGAGATTTTAAGGTTCTCAACGGCTTTATTTTAAAGATAATGGCCGTCTTTTTTATGACCTTAGATCACATTGGAGTTTTCCTAAATAAGTATGGAATTGCTGGGGATTTTGCGATGATTTTACGAATTTTTGGTCGTTTAGCATTCCCTCTTTTTATCTTTTTACTCGTGGAAGGAATTAGGCACACTAAAAATACCGGAAAATACTTTTTAAGACTTGGTTTACTTGCCATTGCTTTCTTTATTGGACAACTAGCATATTACATCTTTGTTAGTAAAGATATGACCGACATGACTTCTCCAGTTATTGATTTGTTATTAACTGCAACGACTGTTTATTTATTAAAAAGAAAAGACAAATTTTCATTCCTCTCAACTCTTCCGGTTGCTTTTGCAATTCTAGTTTTGGTGGTTAGAAATTATGAACTAAATCATGCGACATATTTAAACTGGTTACCTGTTTTTGTTAGACCAGATTACGCAATTTATGGTCCTTTACTTGGAATTGGATTCTTCTACTCATTTGAACTAGCTCCAGTGTTCTTAAAGAATAATGAAGGCACAAAAGATTTAGCTGGCACAACTTATGAACAAACAACTGCTAATGTTATGTCTGCAGTAATGTTAATTTTATTAACAATCTTAATTATTTTCATTGATCAAGATGCGCTTCATACTTATTTTTCACTTCCATGGCAAGCTTATAGTTTGTTCGCTTTTATTCCAATTTTGTTCTATTCAGGAAAAAGAGGATATAATGCAAAATGGTTCCAATATGGAGCATACATTTATTTTCCAGCGCATCTTATTATCATTTATTTAATTTTTGCTTTAATATAAAAGCGTGAGGTAAACAAATATGATTAAACACTTAAACAACTCAAATGAATTTGAAAACGAAGTCAAAGAAGGCTTAGTAATTGTTGATTTTTACGCTGATTGGTGTGGCCCATGTCAAATGCTCGCGCCAGTTCTTGAAGACCTTGAAAAAGAAACATCAATTAGAATTGTTAAGATCAACGTCGATGAAATTCCAGATTTAGCAAGACAGTTCAGAATTATGTCAATTCCAACACTTATGCTTTTTAAAGATGGAAAGTTCGTTAAAAAAGAACTTGGCTATATGCCTATTGAAAGACTTAGAGAATTCATTAAGTAAAAAAATCTTTAATAAATTAAATCGGTGTGCTATTATTTTTCTCGCCGATTTATCGCAGGCGTAGTTCAGTGGTAGAACATCAGCCTTCCAAGCTGATTATACGGGTTCGATTCCCGCCGCCTGCTCCATTAAGAAATATCTCCTTACCAAAGGGGATTTTTTTTATGAAAAAAGACCTGATATACAGGTCTTTGTTTTATTATTTGGATTAGCTTAGAGAAGCAACTGCGAAATTTGTTAAATGATTGATTAGTTGCTCGTAGGCAGT
>JAEEGH010009317.1_pt1 | contig 22927 bp, 21 predicted proteins | sample 9134181 | NCBI WGS metagenome assembly JAEEGH01 (sample SAMN16246544, study PRJNA631951) | gut metagenome | biome: gut microbiome; feature: rumen; material: DP-attached | host: Bos | place: Iran: Karaj | collected 2018-10
TCTCGTTTGCAACCACGCCGAACGCCCGCGCCCGGCTGTAGACTTTCTTCGCCCAGTTGGTGTGAGGGCGGATCTCGTTCATCTTGTTGCCGCCCGCGCCCTTCACGACGCCGCCGTCGGCACTGAGGATCTGGCAGGCATCATTGTATTCCTCCTTCGTCACCGCCATCAGGGCGTTCACGAATTTCACGTGGGTCGGATGGATCACGGTGCGGCCGACAAAGCCGTTCGCCTTGTCCAAGAGCACTTCCCGGAGCAGGCCGTCGCTCTCGCCGTTGACCAGGGGCTGGCGGCGCATCAGGTAATCCTCGATTCCGTAGTGCGGAAGGTCCTTGAACATCAGTTCCTTCGGGGCCCGGAAGTATTCCCAGACCGGACCGGAGATCACATAATCGTTGTTCCTGCCGAAAATATTGAGGATGTCGCTCAGGCACTCGCGGACGGTCATGATGTCATAAAGGGAGTAATCGACGCCGCGGCGCACGCCGAAGACGGAGCTGAAGTCCGTCCCGCCGACGCGGATCTGAAGGACCAGTTCGCGATACTGATCCAGGATCTTCTTAATGCCGAGCAGTTCCCGGATCCGGCTTTCCTTGTACGCCACTTCCGGGTCTTCGATGATCGGCATGCCGTAGATGATCTCGCCGAACTGGTCGTTCAGGCATTTCAGGTAGGCATAGTATTCTTCGCCGTTTTCCGCGTTGAATTTCGGGAAATTGATGCCGCACAGGGAGCGCACCTCCTGTTTGGTCAGCCTGCCGGCAAACGCCTTGAACTGTTCCAGGTTGCGGATGCGCACAAAGATGAGCGGCACCTTGTCCTCGTCCAGGGAACCGTTTTCGATGTTTTCCGTCACAGTCGCAAGAAGACGGTGGACGTTCTCCATCGCCTCCGGCACCTTTTCCTCCGGGCAGGCGTCTTCGAAACAAAGCACGATGCTCGTCAGGCCGGGCATGGCGTTCGACAGGATCTTCGGCGTGAAGTCCTTGAATCCCGGCATATACATGGTGGCGCCCAGGCAGTACTGGAGGAACTCCCGCTCGGTATACTTGTTGAAGTGCTCGGGTTCGACGACAAACCGGAACCCGGGATTATACATGTGATGTCTCATATTTCAGTCTTTTTCCTTGCCGCTTCCGTTTCTGCGGAAGCCAGATTCGCCCGGTTCAGTCATCCAGCAGTTCCAGCCGCAGCGGCGAAACAAGCATGCTGTTGCCGTCCCGGTCCAGCACATCGAACGAGGACTGGATCCGGGAAACGACTTCCTTCATGGATTCGTTCGGCCTGGTCAGAAGCCCGATATCGCACACCCGCTGCCGGATGTCGCCGCTGTCGGGGACTTCCGCGCCGGCTTCGTACCGCGTGAAGACGCTCCGGACGGCGGGATCCGCCTTGATCTTCTCCAATCCGACGTATTGTCCGATCTTTCCCGGACCGGAAGTGATATACAGCTGAACGGATGACATCCCGTTCAGTTTGTAGAGGTCGTCTCTGAGGGAAGAGGCGTCGAACGCCCCGGTCAGGGCGAATTCCACCATCTTGCTCATCAGGTCGGCTCCGGTAGCCTGCGCCAGAAGGAGCTCCATCTGGCTGCCCGCGAACCGGAGTCCGGGGTCGTAGAACCGGACCGTGTCACCGTCGATGAATCCCTGCATGAAAACCGGGCCGTTTTGGAGCCCGAGAGCCTTGATGAACTCCCGGACCTTCGCATCGACTTTCTCCATGTAAAAATCGCTGTACCGCGACGGCGAAATCGCGGCGATGCACTGTTTGCTCAGGTTGTCTTCCGGCCTTCCCATGTGCCGGTCGCACGTGCGCGTCAGGTACGGCACGCCGTCGCACACAAAATAAGTCATCGAAAAATCCTGTTTGTCCCCCATAAATTTCTCGATGACGACTTCCCCGCTGCCGGACGCCTCTTTTGCAACCGGGATCGCGTTCGCCGCTTCAGCTTTTGAATAGCAGATGCTCTGGCCGCGCGATCCTCTGCTGTCCGCGGGTTTTACGAAAACGGGATACTGGACGCGGTCCTCCCGGATGTCCTGTTCGGTATATTCCGGGATGGTATCAAGTCCGCACTTCCGGCAAAAAACCTTGAACGCCGGTTTGTTCGTAAGGACGAAAAACTGTTCCTGCGTGCCGTAGCACGGAAGCCCCAGACGGCTCGCGATCTTCTGGTAGGGGACCTGGGCGGGGTCGATGCAGAAGTTCAACACGCCGTCGACGCCCTCGGACTTGCACTTTTCAACGATCGAATCGACGTCGGTAATGGAAAGCATCCAGCTCTCGTCTGCCATCAGCTTGGCTGGAGAAGACGACGGGGGAAGATAATCCGTCACGATCGTATGCACCCCCATGTTCCGGGCGGCCTTGACGACCTTGCAATGAAGAGACGCCCCCGCCAGGATCAGCAGTTTTTTCCCTCGTAAATCAATCATAGGTTTCTTTTCCGGTTATGCTCCCGAAGACGAGGATGTCTTGACAGGAAATGTTTCGATATGTCTCAGCGGGGTTATGGCTTGATGAAGGAAATGACTTTGGCCTGGTCTTCTTCCGTCAGGTCGGCGTAGATGGGGAGGCACAGGATCTGCTTCGCCACCTCCGTCGCGACGGGCAGATTGGCCGCGGACGAGCTCGGCAGTCCCCGGTAGACGGGGAAATCGCTGCAGAGCGGGTAGAAATAGCGGCGGGACATGATGTTGCCCGCTTTCAGTTTTTCATAAAGCCCGTCGCGCGTCATGCCGTACTGCACTGCGTTGACGCGAATGGGGAAATATGCGTAGTTATGCTTGACCCCGGGCAGGTCGTACAGCATCGAAATGCCGGGGACGTCCTTCAACGCGGCGCGGTAGCGTTCCGCGACCGCGCGGCGTTTCGCGATCTCGGCGTCAATGTGTTTGAGCTGGAGCAGACCGAAAGCGGAACGGAATTCGTCCATCTTGCCGTTGCTGCCGGGCGCGACCACCGTGACCTCGTTCGCGAAACCGAAGTTCTTCAGGTAGTCGATGCGTTTTTTCATATTCTCGTCGTTCGAGATCAGGGCGCCGCCCTCGAACGTGTTGAACGCCTTCGTGGCGTGGAAGCTCAGCATGGCGAGGTCGCCCCAGTTGCATAGCGAAACGCCGTCCTTTTCGACGCCGAACACGTGCGCCGCGTCGTAGAAGATCTTCAGGCCGTAGGTATCGGCGATCCGCTTCAGTTCCGCGTGGTTGCACGGGTTCCCGTAGACATGCACCGGCATCAGCGCGGTCGTCTGAGGCGTGATCAGCGCCTCGGCTTTCGCCGGGTCCATCGTGTACGTCTCCGGCTCGATGTCGCAGAACACCGGCTTGCAGTTGTTCCAGTGGATCGCATGCGTCGTGGCGACGAACGTGAACGGCGTGGTGATCACCTCGCCCGTGATGCGCAGCGCCTGCATCCCGACCTGAAGCGCGATCATGCCGTTGGTGAACAGCGACACGTATTTCACGCCAAGGTATTCGGCGAGCGCCGCTTCGAACGCCTTATGGAACTGGCCGTTGTTCGTAAGCCATTTGCTTTCCCATATCTTTTCCAGGTACGGGATGAACTCGTCCAGCGGCGGCAGGGACGGCGATGTAACATAGATCTTTTCAGGCATGTGAGGTGTTTTCCGTGGTTCGTCCGACCGCGTTTCCCGGTTCGGACGTTGTTCAGCTTGTGATTATTTTCAGTTCATCCGCAGAAACGGGGTACTCGACCGTTCTTTCCAGGATCGTGACGTTGATGATGATGGCGTTGCGGTCGTCGTCGCGGCGGATCACTTCGGCCTGAAGCCCTTTCATGGGCCCCTGCGTGACCGTGACCTTGTCGCCGCGCTGGATGCCCGGATTGACAAGGACTTCCTTCCCGCTGGACTCGAGTTCGATCAGATGCAGATTGTTCAGCTCGCGGACCAGACGTTCTTCCTCAATGTCGTTCCGGAGAAGCTCGATGTGCACGAAATTCTTTTCCGACCGTTTCAGGTCGCTGCGTTCCTGGTCGCCCGCGGCCAGGAAGATGTAGCCGGGGAACATCGGGATGGGCGTGACGATCCTGGTCCCATGATGCAGCCGCGCCTTGTTGACCACCGGCAGATATACCGGCACGCCGCGTCCGGCAAGGTATGCGGCGACTTTTTTCTCCGTGCGCGGCTTCAGATAGGCATATCCCCAGGAGCGGTCGGGGGTCTTTTCAATGAATGGCATGGGCATAAAACCGAAATCCGGAAATGCCGTAGCCCCGTCGCGGGAAATACGATCCCGCAACGAGGCATCCGAATACAAAACCGGGGGGTGGCATGTCTCAGTTTATGCTGAAACATGCCGCTGAAAAGTGTTTCTGGTTACAAAAAACGCCAGCGTGGGCGGAAAAGCATCCATGTCGGCGGAACAACTGCAATCTCTATAATATAATATCGAAGCACCCGGATTGCAAACTGAAATGGCGAAAAAGTCCGGCGAAGGCGATCCGCGGTTCAAACGACGGCAGGGATCAGGGATTCCCGGGCCCTTACGGCTGCTTGTTGCGCATGTGCTTCACGAGCCAGGCGTCGCGAAGCTCCTTGCCGCGTGCGAATTCGCGCTGGAAGGCGTCATAGTCGCCGGACGCGATCTCGGCGCGGAGGACGTCGAGCTTTTTCTGGAAATTGTCGAGCGCGTTCAGGATCGCCGGCGTGTTGAACTCGATGATCTCGCGCCACATGACCGGGTTGCTGGACGCGATGCGGCTGGTGTCGCGGAACCCGCCCGCGCAGCCGGCGTCCCGGAGCATTTTTTCGCGCGGGTCCTCGCTGCCGAGGATGGTGAGCGCAAGCGCGGATGCCACGATATGCTGCACATGGCTGGTGTGGGCGACCAGGTCGTCGTGTTCCTTCGGGTCGATGCGGATCACGTTGGTCTTCACCGCCCGCCAGAAACCGGCGACGGTCTCGACGGCTTCGTCCGAAGCATTCGAACCGGGGCAGAGAAAGACGTCCGCGCCGCGGAACATCGTGGGAAACGCGTGGACGTGCCCGGAGTATTCGGTGCCGGCCATCGGGTGCCCGCCGACGAACACCACGCCGCGCGGCACCACGGTCCGTTCCGCGGCGGCCAGGACCGCGCCCTTCACGCTGCCCATGTCCGTTACGATGGATCCGGGCCGCCAGAGGCCGGCATAGTCCGTGAGGTACTTGACGATGACGGGAAGCGGGAGCGCCAGGAACGTGACGTCGGCCTGCGGGATGACTTCGGCGGGATCGGCCGATGCAAAATCCGCGGCATGTTCCGCCAGCGCCCATTCGCGGGCGGCGGGATTGCGCGTGCAGCAGAGACGGCGAATGCCCGGGACGCCGTCAAGGGCGAGCCCGAACGATGCGCCCAGAAGGCCGAATCCGATGATCGCGACGTTTTTCATGCGGGGACAGTCACGCGTGGGCGTAGAGGACGATGCAGGCGAGGATCTCGAGCGTGTCGGTGCCCACGTTCGCGACCGAATGCCCCTCGCCGGACCGCGTGATGACGGAATCCCCGGCGGACGCGATGACCTCCGTGCCGTTGTCGTCGATGCGGGCTTCTCCCGCGAGGATGTAGAATATCTCCTCCTCGTTCTCGTGGACATGCCAGCCGATGGAGCATCCGGGTTCGAGGATCAGGCGGGAGTACATGCGGGCGGGCGAGCCCATTTCGGTCCCGGGCTTCCAGATATGTTCGATGACGACGGAGCCGTCGCCGCCTCGCATGGCGGTGCGGACCTCGGATGTGAAGGCGGCATGCTGTTTGAACATGGCGGGATCCTTGTGTGGTTTGTTCGGAGTTTTTTGGCAAATCAGACGTAAAACTATAGCACGGAAACGGCGCGATTCCAAACGCGAAACGGAAAAAAAAGCGGGAAAGGCGTAAAAAATCGTATAAAAAAACACGGACACGCTTGAATCTTTCGTTTCGTGTGGTAGATTATTATGATTACGGCATCCAAACTATAATCTTTCATGAAAGATACAAATCAGCCCGGATTGAAAGGAATCCTGCCATGTTCAAGCATATCGTCGTTTTCGCCGCCGCCATGTTTATCTCCCTTACGGCCTTCGCCGGCAAACCGTATTCCGTCCTCGTCTTCGACGACCTCTCCCGCCCCGTCTCCTCGGACCAGCAGGACAACCGTACCGCCTCGCTCCTGATCGAATACCTGAAGTCCGAGCTTGCCACACACTCCCGGATCACGCTCTGCGACGCCGAAGCGGTCGAAAAGGCGATGAAGGAATTCCGCATCAAGCACAAACAGGGCACCTCGTTCACGGACGCCGAGGTCAAGGAAGTGCTCGCCGCGGCCAAGGGCGACTACCTCGCCCTGCTCTCCATCATCCCCGGAAAAGAAAAAGACGATTCCAAGAACGTCAGCGTGACCGTCTACGACAAGCAGGGCAAGAAATACGATCCGCTGTCCGTGCAGATCACGTCTATCCGTGAAAGCGACCTCCCGGCCGTCATCCTCGCCACCGGCATCGCCCGCCTCATCCGCGGCGAAAGCCCCGTCGACCGTCTCTCCCTCGAACGCGAAAAGCAGCTCATGGACGAGACCGCCGAGGACCGTGCCCGCGAAGCTGCCGAAAACAAGGAGCGCGCCGAAGCCCGCGCCCGCGAGATCAAGCTCCGCGAGGAAGCCGCGAAGAAGGCCTACGAAGAAATGACGAAGCCCGCGGAAAAGTGAGCTGAAGTCCGCGCCGTTTTCATTTTCATTCCCTCATGGACAAGATCATTCTCCGGGGACTGCCCGTCGATTGCGTGATCGGGACGTTCCCCGATGAGCGCACGTCTCCCCAAACGCTTTTCTTCGACCTCGATCTGTACGGGGATTTTTCCCGCGCCGGGGAAACTGATGAGCTCGCCGACGCCGTCGACTACACGGCGGTCGAACGCTGCGTGAAGGAGTTTGCCGCCGGGACCTCGTTTTTCCTGCTCGAACGCCTCGCTTATGCGTCCGCGCGGAAACTTCTGGAGCAATTCCCTCTGCTGAACCGGATCACCCTCACGGTCCGCAAGCCGTCCGCCCGGGTGGAATCCGAATCCGTCGCGCTGGAGATCACCCTCGCCCGTTCATACTGCGTGTGCTGATACAGCAACTCTGTTTCATTTGAGCGCGTACCGTCGCATACCACGACAGTGGAGGCGCAGCTTCCCTTGTGCTTGAGCGTAGCCAAGCACTACGACAGTGGAGGCGCAGCCTCCTAGCAGACGATCGTGCCGGCGGAGAAATCGCCGGTCAGAACGCGCCCGAGCGCACCGGGCTCTTCGAACTTGCAGACCACGATTGCGAGGTTGTTGTCGGCGCAGAGGGAGAACGCGGCGGCGTCCATGATCCTGTAATGCCCCTCGATGGCCTGCTGGAACGAGAGTTCGTCGAACTTCTTCGCGTTCGGGTCATTCATCGGGTCGGCGGTGTAGATGCCGTTGACCTTGGTCGCCTTCACGAGGGCCTGGCAGCCGGATTCCAGCGCGCGCAGGGCCGCGGTCGTGTCCGTGGTGAAGAACGGACAGCCGGTGCCGCCCGCGTAGATCACGATCTCACCGCGGGAAAGCTGGTCCAGCGCGGCGTCGCGGTCGAACCGCGGCGCGAACGGCCGGAGATCGGAGGAGGCATGGACGTTGACCGGGATCCCGGCCTTCTGAAACGCGTCTTTCAGGCGCAGGGCGTTCATGACGGTGCCGAGCATGCCCATGTGGTCGGCGGTCACGCGGTCCATTCCCACGGCGCTGCCGCCGCGCCAGATGTTTCCCGCGCCCACGACGAGCGCGATCTGGACGCCGAGTTCGCGCGCTTCGGCGATACGGGCGACCGCGGCTTCGACGGCGGCGGGATCGTACCCGAATTCCCGGTCGCCCTTGAGGGCCTCGCCGCTGATTTTGAGAAGGACGCGCTGATAACGAAGATTGGCTGCCATAACTGCTCCCGTGGTTGATTGCGTTTTTGAAAATGTCGACATAATAGTATACTGCATGTTCGGCGTTTCGTCAAGCGGGTCGCCGATTTTTCCGCCGTCTCTTTTTCACGCCGGGCTCCGGACACACCACAAGTGGTGATGCAGTAGTGCGCGGCTACGCTCGCGCACACCACAAGTGGTGATGCAGTAGTGCGCGGCTACGCTCACGCACGAATTTCCGTGCCGTTGCGAAGCAAGGCACTTCTACGTGGAGGGCTTGCCCTCCCCGTTTTTTTTCCACATTTTTTCCGTTTTGCACTTGCTTTTCTTTCGTTTTTTGGGTATAATATTAGGGGTATCATTTCAACTTGGAAAGGCAACCGATGACTGAACCGGACGCACTGCCGAGAGGCACCGAAACACTGCTGATCGTGGACGACCAGGAAACCGTATGGGATTTCCTGATCGAAGCGTTGCAGAATCTCGGCTACTCCGTCCTGCTCGCCGAAAACGGCGAGGACGCCGTCTCCATCTACCGCGACAACCCCAGCCAGATCGACCTGGTCCTGCTCGACATGGTCATGCCCCGTCTCGGCGGACACGGCACGTTCTACCAGATTCGCGCCATTGACCCCGAGGCGAAGATCCTGCTCTCCAGCGGATTCGTCCAGGAGGGCGCGGTGCAGGACCTGCTTGACAACGGCGCCGCCGGGTTCATCGCCAAGCCGCACCGTCTGCCGAAGCTCACGAAAGCCATCCGCGATGTGCTGGACGGCAGGCCCGTTTCCGGCCAGATCTAACACTCCAAGGAGTGCTGATACAGTGCGCGGCTCCGCTCGCGCACATCGCAAGCGATTCTCTTCGAGTCCGAGCGTAACCGGACACTGCCGCAGTGGAGGATTCCCCCCGTGCGCAAGCGATGCTGAGCGCACTGCCGCAGTGGAGGTTTCCCCCCGTGCGCAAGCGATGCTGAGCGCACTGCCGCAGTGGAGGATTTTTCCTCCTTTTTCCGGAAAACGACTGGAAAAAACAGGAAAAAGAGGTACATTTAAAGGGGTGTAAGAAGAGGAGATTCCCGACGATGAGATCGATCAAGTTTTTTTGTTTTGCCGCCGTCTGCACGGCGTTTCTGCTGACCGCGTGCGGGCCCGAACCCACGGCCGACGAATGGATGCAAAGATCCCTGGCCTCCGCGAAGGAAGCGAAATGGAGCCGCGCGCTCGACCAGGCCGAAAACGCCGTGGCGAAAGCCCCCGGCAGCACGCTTGCGAACGTCCTGCTCGCCATCGCGCTGGAAAACAACAACCGTCCCGACGAGGCGCTGAACGCGGCGGTCCGCGCGGGCGCCGATTCCTCCAGCTTCATCGCCCAGTACACGCTCGGACGCCTTTACTGTCGCCAGGGCAAATACGACAGCAGCGTCAAGCCGCTGACCCGCGCGCTGGAGCTGCGCCCCGACGACGCGAACACGCTGATCCTGCTCGCGCGCGCCAAGCTGCGCCTGAACACCGAAGACGCGCTCAGCCTCAATCTGCGCCTTCTTTCGCTTCCGCAGTTCGCCCAGTCGCCGGTCGTCTACAACGAGATCGGCGTGCTGATGGTCCTGAAGGGCGAGCCGAAGAAAGCCCGTTCGTATTTCGACCACGCGCAGAACCTCGACGCGGACAATCCGTACCTGAAGCTGAACAACGCCATCCTTCACGACTACCAGCTCGGCGACGTCATGAAAGCGCGCCAGTATTACAACAACTTCCTGCAGCTGTCGTCCACCCATCCTGAACTCCTCGACGAATACAAGAAAGTTCAGAAGCGCCTGGACGACATCCGCCTCTGAGCGACGGCCATGCCCCGCTACATCCCGGACGACGTGCTGGACCAGATCAGGCTCCGCGCCGATATCATCGACGTCGTGCAGTCCTACGTCCCCACGCTCAAAAAAGCCGGCCTCACCTGGAAAGCCTGCTGCCCGTTCCACCACGAGAAGACCCCTTCGTTCACCGTCAACCCGGACCGCCAGATCTTCAAGTGCTTCGGCTGCGGCAAGGGCGGCGACGTCTTCAAGTTCGTCATGGAGCTGGAAAACCTCGACTTCACCTCCGCCGCCGAACACCTCGCCCACAAGTACGGCATCATCATCCCCGAAACGCCCGCGCGGCGCGGCGGCGCCAGACGCGAGAGCTTCGACGGCGAGATCGAGTACGGCACGCGCGAACGCCTCTGCACCCTGCATGAAAAACTCGCGGCCTTCTACCGCCGCTTCCTGCTCGAACACCCGGACGGACCCGTCGCGGCCTACTTCCGCACGCGCGGCATCCCGAACGACGTCGCGGACAAGTTCTGCATCGGCGCTTCGCCGGACAGCTGGGACGCCGCCATCCAGTTCGCGCACAAGGAGGGGTTCGTCGACAGCGAGCTCCGCGATTCCGGCATCGTTTCCAGCAAGGACGAAAACCAGTCGCACATCTACGACCGCTTCCGCAACCGCCTGATGTTCCCGATCTGGAACGAATCCGGGCGCATCGTCGGCTTCAGCGCGCGGTCCGTCGAGGCCGATCCGCAGGGCTGGAAATACGTGAACACGCCCGATTCCCCGATCTTCCACAAAGGCCGCCTGCTCTACGCGCTGAACTTCGCCCGCACCGCGATCCCGAAGGCCGGGGCCGTGGTCCTCTGCGAGGGCCAGCTCGATGCCATCGCCATGCACCGCGCGGGCGTGACCCACGCCGTCGCGCCCCAGGGGACCGCGTTCACCGCCGACCAGGCGACAATCCTGAAGCGCTATACCTCGACCGCCGTCCTCGCCACCGACAACGACAACGCCGGGCGCGAGGCGGTCTTCAAGGACGCCGCGATCCTGCTGCCGCTCGGGTTCAACGTGAAGGTCGTGCGCTATCCCGGGGCGAAGGACGCCGACGAGACGCTTTCGAAGTTCGGCGCGGACGCCCTCGCGGGGGCCGTCGAAAGCGCCACGGACTTCTTCGAGTTCGCGCTCGACAATGCCATGTCGCGCGTCGATCCCTCCACTCCGGCCGGCCGCGCCGCCGCCGCGAATGACGTCATTTACTGGATGGTCCAGCTCGAAAACGAGGTCACGCGCGAGTTCTACTACGACTGGCTCGCAAAACAGCTCAACGTGCCGCTGTCGTCCATCGAGAAGGTCGCGGAACGCCGCCTCGTCGAGGGCGCTCGCCATTCCGCCGTGAACGTCCGGCGCGACGCCGGAGCCATGCCGCCGCCGAAACCGCGCAACACCGCGCTGGAAAACGCCGTGTTCGAACTGCTCGTGCTGATCCTGGACGAGGAGAAATACGCCCGGGAAGCCGCCGAGGAACTGCCCGCGGACTCGCTCGGCGATTCCGTCCCCGGCAGAGCCGCCGAAGCCCTGCTCCAGAGCGCCATGAACGGCGAGTGGAAGGATGCGCCGTCGTCCATCCTGACCACGCTCGAAATGGAGGGCGCGGACGTCTCGAAGCTCGTCGAGGCGATGGATACGGCCGCCGGACACGCCGCGGAGCGCGCCGCGATCGAAGCCGCGCGCGAAGCGGGACAGCCCGCGCCGCAGCCTTCCTGTCCCGCCGCCGATCCAGAACTCTGTAAAAAGTTCTTCCGCAACACCTACAATTCGAGCGTGCGCCTGATCCTGACCGATTATTACACGCGGAAACGCGCCGAACTGCTCGCGCAGGTCAAAGCGCTCCCGCCGGACGCCCCGGAACGCAAAGCTCTGTTCGATGAGATCAAAGACATCTCCTCCGCCCTCCTCAAGCTCCCCGCCCGATTCAAAGTCGTGATCTGACCTCTTTCATTACCGGAATCTTTTTTGTTTCCATCGAATATTTGTACGCCTTTTTGTCAAAACAGAGGCTCTTTTTCCGAAGATTTTATAAAATACTCCTGTCCTTTTTTCGCATTTATGGTATAATATATGGAGGCATATCGTTTTTTGGAATAATGGGACCGGAGGCGGAAAAAGCCAGGGAATCGCAAGGAAACAAATCAGAAACAAAAAAAGGAGGGGGTGTCCGCATGACGCCGGCGAACGCATAAAAAAACGCACAAGACCTGCTGCAACAGGTTTTGTGCGCAGTCAGCAGGAAACGTGATATATCCTGGAGACGGGAAAGTCCCATAATATATCACGTTGTCGAGATCATTTCAAGCGAAAACTTGAAAAATGTTTCCGTGTCCCTACAACGAAAAAAGGGTATATTATGGGATTGAAACAACGTTACGACGTGTTCGATGCGGAGCTTCTGCATGGAGCCGCGTTCGCCGGAGATTTTGAATTCCCCGTTATCGGAGGAAACCATTACAGACCACGCCGGGCTATACCGTTTGACCGGCTGAAACAAGACAACGAGGAGAAAGACTTATGGGTACACTTTTATGTACATGACTGCCGGTTCCTGCCCATCCTGAGGACGCCGGGAAAATACCTTCCGTTTTTGCGGAAATACGCTGGGGTCATCGGTCTTGACAACAGCGTTTACCGCGACCTTCCGCTGGCGGAACAGATCCACAGCATCTACCTGAACAGGCTCTTTGACTATCACTTGCAGAGAAACGGCATTCCTGTCATCCCGAATATATCCTGGAGCGATCACCGTTCCTTCGACTTCTGTTTCGACGGGATCGCACCCCATACGACGGTGGCGGTCTCTTCCTACGGCTGCGTCAGACGCAAAGTCGACCGGATATATTTTCTGGACGGTTTTGCTCGGATGCTGAAGCAGCTCCGCCCGGATGCCGTGGTCTTTTACGGGACCATGCTTGAGGGTGTCAAGTACCTGACGGAAAAACACAGTGTCCATCTGCTCCCGGTGAAAAGCCGTATGGACACGGTGTTTTCCAAGGAGGCGTCCTGATGGGGAAAGCAATGCATGGACGTTTTCAGGGCACAGCAGGAAGCTCTGCCTCATCTAACACGCTCAACGACAACCTTCCGAAACTGACCAAAAAATATCCCCTTTCTAAAGACGGATACTTTGCCCCCAGGGGAAGCGGAGGCAATCATGTGAGGGTTATGAAATGCAAGGATCCTCTTGGAACAGCAAAGGAGTTTTACAAAATCGCAACACATAAGAGCCTTTCAAAGGAGAATCTCGACAATACAATCGGACAAAAAGCAGTTTTGAAAGATGGAACAACGATTACCATTCGTCCTGTTTCATCTTCTCTGGACAAGTCTCCGGCGATTGACATAAGAAGAGTGTCCCCCGGTCGGGTAAAAGAACAGAAAATCCACTTCATAAAGGATACGAAACATGATTAAATCAAACAACATCATATCACGCGACATGCTGGATATACTCCGAGAATGCAAGGGCAGAAAAGTTGAAACTCTTCTTCGGACCGATCAAGATTTCGAAACATCTTTTGAAGTCGTCATCTTGAGGTTCAAGGAATATGATCTCGAAATCTGGAGCTTGGAACAGCCGGTCAAAGAGGGCGGACTATCCGATCTTGCTAAAATAATCGTCAAGGCAAACACTGAAAAGAATTCCAATTCTCCGATTGGAAGAATTGACAGAAAAAAGAATTTTCATCCTAAGAAATTCGCAGAAATACCAATCAACCAGACTATTTCCGGTATCACTATTCACAATGAGCTCGTTCAATGGACCAACGAGTATGGTAGTTTTCTCCTGGCGGATACGTATGCGATTGTCATTTCCTTCGGAACAGGGTATCTGCATATCGTAAAGGGCCCCTATTGGTCGGAAATATGGGAAATCTCATTCAGTCAGTCGCCTGTCCCGAAAGCCCCCGAATGGGACGAAAGCGAAGGAGACAAATACGAGATCACTCATTCCGTTATTGAACTGTAAAAATTGATCTTGTCGGCTCCGGGCTTTTTACGGCCCGGAGCCTTTTTTTGATAAAAACGCGTCCGCGTCGCGCGAGGATCATACATGCGTACAAATGTCAGTGTTTTCAACCTCAGCGGAATTTCCGCAGACGGAGGGCGTTCGTGACCACGAAGAGCGAACTGCACGCCATCGCCGCCGTGCCGAGCATGGGGGAGAGCTGCCACCCGAACGCCGGATACAGCGCGCCCGCCGCGACGGGGATGCCGAGGACGTTGTAGAAGAACGCCCAGAAGAGGTTCAGCCGGATGTTCCGCATCACGGCGCGGCTCAGGCGGACGGCAGTCACCACGTCGCGCAGGTCGCCGCGCAGAAGCGCCACGTCCGCCGCCTCCAGCGCGATGTCCGTGCCGCCGCCGACCGCGATCCCGACGTCCGCGCACGCGAGCGCCGCGGCGTCGTTGATGCCGTCGCCGACCATCGCGACCTTGTTTCCGTCTTTCTGAAGCGCGCGGATGCAGTCCGCCTTGCCGTCCGGCAGGACGCCTGCGATCACGCGGTCGATCTCCAAACCGGACGCGGCGGCCTTCGCGGAGACTTCGGTGTCTCCGGTCAGCAGCACGGTCTTCAGGCCGAGGCCATGAAGCGCGCGCAGGGCGTCCGCGCTGCCTTCCTTCACGGTGTCGCGGAGCGCCATGACGCCGCAGAGCCGTTTCGTGTCGCGTCCGGCAAGGAACAGCAGGCTGTGTCCGCCGGATTCCAGTTCGCGGATCAGTTTTTCCTGCTCATTCAAGGAAATCCCTTCGCGTTCCATCAGGCGGGCGTTGCCGCAGACGTACCGGACGCCGCCGACGCTGCCGTACACGCCCATCCCCGGCGCCGCCGAGAAATCCGTCACGCTTTCGTCCGGAACCTTCGTGCCGCGTTCCTTCGCGTACTGCACCACGGCACGCGCGAACGGGTGTTCCGACTTCGATTCGAGCGGTGCGGCGATCCGCAGAAACGCCGCTTCCTCATCAGCGGACGCCGTTCCGTCCGGGGCGAACGCGACCACGCGGGTCACGCGGTGCCGCCCCTCGGTCACGGTGCCGGTCTTATCGAGCACGACCGTCTTCACGGCGTGGAGTTCTTCCAGCGCGGCAGCGTTTTTGAACAGGATGCCGAACTTGGAGCCGACGCCCGTGCCGACCATGATCGCGATGGGCGTGGCAAGTCCGAGCGCGCACGGACAGCTGATGACCAGCACGGCGACCGCGGTCGTCAGCGAGAAATACACGGTCTGATGCGCCACGAACAGCCAGAAACATCCCGCCGCAAGTGCGATCAGCAGCACGGCGGGCACGAAAACCGCGCTCACGCGGTCCGCGAAACGCGAGATCGGCGCGCTGGAGTTCGACGCGCTCTCCACCAGGCGGATGATCCGCGACAGCGTGGAATCGCGCCCCACGCGGTCCGCACGGAACCGGAACGAACCGTTCAGGTTCATCGTGCCGCTCACCACGCGGCTGCCGGGCTCCTTGCCCGCCGGGACGCTTTCGCCCGTTACGCTCGACTCGTCCACCACGCCGGAGCCGTCCACGACCACGCCGTCCGCCGGGATCGACGATCCGGGCCGGATGACCACGACGTCGCCCGCCGCGAGCTCGTCCGCCGGGATCTCGGCTTCCTTTTCGCCGCGGAGCACGACGGCGGTCTTCGGCGACAGGTCCATGAGGCGCGTCACGGCATCCGTGGTGCGGCGTTTCGCCCGCGCCTCCAGGTACTTGCCGAACGTCACGAGCAGCAGGATCATGCCCGCCGTCTCGAAATACAGGTTGCCCGCCGCCTCCGCCACGCGGGCGTCGCCGAAGATTTCGCCCGGCTGCGGAATATGCTTCATGCGCATGGACTGCTCCAGCTTGCCGTAGACCATTTCCCCGGTCATTACGAGGCTGTACAGCACGCTCGCGCCGGACCCGAGCGCGATCAGCGAATCCATGTTCGGCGACAGCTTCAGCAGGCGTTTCGCCCCGTTGACGAAATACACCCGGTTCACGTACAGCAGCGGGATCACGCAGATGAGCTGAAGCCAGGCGGCGTCCAGCGGGTAATCCTTCAGCCAGCCGTGCATGGCGGACATCGCGAAATACATGAGCGGCAGGATCAGGATCGCCGACCAGATGAACTGCCGGAAAAGCTCGCGGACGGGATCGGGGATGGCGGACACGGATTTCGCTTTCGGAGCGGCTTTCGAAGCGGCGTTTTGCTCCGGCGCGGCTCCTGCGGCATCCGTTGCACTGGAACCGGTGTTTGTCTTAGCGGGCGACTCGTCGATGAGTTCGGCGGTGAATCCGGCGTTCTTCACGGCGTCGATGACCGCCTGCGGAGCACACGTCGCCTTCACGCTCATGCGCCCGGTCACGAGATTGACTTCGGCATCCTGCACGCCCGGGACGGCCTTTACGGCTTTCGCGACATGCGCCTGACAGGACGCGCACCGCATCCCGCCCACCTGAAATAAATGTCTCACAGTTCAACCTCCTTTTTTCGATCGGGCGGAATCCGCCCTGTTTCCAATTCAACAGCCCCGGATTTCATATCGGGATCGCCATCGTGGTCGCGGATTCGGGCGAAGCGGCCATCGGGGAATGCGTCAGTAGGGCGAACGCGGCCGCCTGTTCTTCGCTGCCGATCGCGGCGACGAGATCGCCCACATGCAGTATGGTATCCGGACGCGGATTCGCATCGACCCGGCCCTTGTGGATGACGCCCACAATGGACATGCCGGTGATGGCGCGGACGTTGGATTCCGCGATGGAACGTCCCGCCAGCGGGCTGTCCGGCTGGACCTGCGTCCAGCTCAGTTCGATCAGTCCCTGGAACGCGCGAATCTTCTCGGCAAGCGCGAACGCCGGACTGCCTTCGAGCATAGGCTTGTAACGACTGGCGCGGACGGAATCCAGATAGTTCTGGATGCGCGCCTCGGAAATATCGTTCAGCACCAGAATGCGCCGGGTCAACTCCAGGGAGACCTCAAAATTCGAGAGGATGATCTCGTTGACGCCTTCCCCGGAGAGACGTTTTTCGATTTCGGGCGAGGCAGCGCACATGACCGTGCGGATTTCGGGATTGTATTTGCGCGCCTGCTCGATGACGCCAAGGCACTCCTCCAGTTTCGGAATCATCGGCACCAGGACTTTCGCGGCGCCGATGCGGGCCGCGGCCAGGATGATGTCGCTCATCGGATCGCCGTAAATCACGTTCACGCCCTCGGCCCGCGCCTCGCGGTAGGCATCGAAGGACGGTTCGATGATCACGTATTTCAGTTTCAGGCGCATCAGAACGTGCGCGATCACGCGCGAAATGCGCCCGCCGCCGGCCAGCACCATGTGTCCGTCCAGATCGGGTTGCGGCAGCGTGATGTCGGCGAGCTCGAGATTTCGCCAGATGGTCCGGCGGAGCAGCTTGTAGACAGGAGCCGTGAGGCTGTTGATGATCGGCCCGGCGATCATGGAGCAGACGACCACGCAGAGGACCAGCGAATACATCTCGGACGTGATCTGTCCGTCCTGCAAGCCGGTCCCGATCACCACGAACGCGACTTCCGAGGTCGGAAACATCCCGAAGAACATCGCCACCGGGACCACGTTGCGGTACTTGAAAACCCATGTGATAACGGACAGGAACGACGTGCGGGCGAGTCCGGTCAGGATGACCAGTACGGCCACGAGCCCCCAATGCGCACCCAGATAGCGCACGTCGAGCATCATGCCGATGGAAACGAAAAACAGCATGGCAAAGAAGTCGCGCACGGGAGACAGCTCGGACAGCGCCTTCCGTCCGTACGCGCTGTCGCTCAGCACGATGCCGGCCAGGAATGCGCCGAACGAGAAGGACACCTGCATGATCACGGAAATTGCGCCCGACACCAGCGCAATGCCAGTGATGGTCAGCAGAAACAGCTCTTTCGATTCCAGTCGGGCCGCACGTTCCGTGAGCTTCGGCAGATACCGCGCGCCGACCGTCAGCATCAGCACCATGAACACAGTGCTGAGAATCAGCGGCAACCAGGAGTAGAAACCGCTCCCGGACGACGACGAGATCGCACCGAACTGGCAGACCAGCAGCATCAGCGGCATCACGGTCAGGTCCTGCACGATGGAAACGCCGATCATGACGCGTCCGGAGAGCGTATTTTCGAATCCCTTGCTGGAGAGCGTCTTCAGGACGACCGCGGTACTGGTGGAAACGAAACAGACGCCGAAGAGAAACAGGGAAACGTTCGAACCGAACAGAGGGATCTTCGTTTCGCCGCTGAAATTGACGGCTGGATCCCGGCTCAGCAGCCAGGCGATGCCGGTTCCGGCCAGGAATGTGAACACGACCTGCGCGAGCGAACCGAAGACCGCGACTTTAAAGATCGGACGGATGTCCTTTTTGGAGAATTCCAGCCCCATGGAGAACAGCAGCAGCGCCACGCCGACGTTCGCCAACGAGTTCACCGCGCTGTTCGCGGCGTCGCCGAACCCGGCCTTGAAGAGCACGCCGACCAGCACGCCCGCGAGGATGTACCCCAGGATGAGCGGCTGACGAAGACGCTTCGCGATCACGCCGCCGATCAGACCCGTCACCACGATCAGAAGCAGCGCGGTCACGATGGCCTCCTCGTCCGTAGCGCTCATGATGCCGGTCACGGACAGGAACCAGGACTGGATACGTTCCAGGAGCTCTTTCATCGGCTTCCCCCGCCGGGAAAAAAATCTTACTTCGCCTCGACCGTGTACACCCAGCCGCCGTCCTTGCTCCAGACGCGTCCTATGCGGACCGGCAGCTGACGGGTATCGGAGTTCGCGGCGAGTTTCGCGAGGATGCCCTCGAGCTCGTAGAGACTGTCTTCGAGATTGAGCTTCTGTGCGAGTTCGGCGGCGGAGCCGGAGAACGGCGCGACGGAGGGCAGCGAAGCTTCGAGCGTGGTGAGCAGCTTGATGACGCCCTTGCTCGCGAGCTTGTACGCCTGGACGCCGGGCTGATGGAACGCGTTGATGTGGATGAGCTCGGCGTAGGCCGCCACGGCGCGTTCGTACAGCGCGATGATCATGCCCAGGCAGAACGCGTTCACTTCGGGGATGCGCATTTCGATCACGTTTCGGCCGTGTCCGCGGAGCGCGTTGGAAAGCCCGGTCAGGAACCCGTGCAGATAGTCGCCCATGTCGATGCCGTCGGAGACGGGCGCGGGCGTGCTGTCCTTCAGGACCTCGATGAACGTGATGAAGAAGTCGTTGCGGCCGTCGTTGAGCTGCTGGATGAACGCGTGGGCGTCGGTGCCGCCCTTGTTGCCGAAGACGTTCAGGCCCTGATGCACCACGTTGCCGTCCAGGTCAAGTTCCTTGCCCAGGCTCTCCATCACCAGCTGCTGCAGGTAGCGCGACAGCAGGATCAGGCGGTCCGAATACGGCACGATGACCATGTTCTTGTCACCCTTGCCGCCGCCCGCGATGAACCACATGGCGGACATCATGTAGGCGGGGTTGTGCAGGAGCGCGGGATTGCGCGTGAGGGCGTCCATGTGGCAGGCGCCTTCCAGCAGGGCGGCGAAGTCGATCCCGGCGAGCGCGGCGGGCAGATGCCCCACGATGCTGGTCACGCTGGTGCGGCCGCCGATGGATTCCGCCATTTCGAACGTCTTCAGCCAGCCTTCGCGGGAGGCGTGCAGATCGAGCTCGCTGCCCTTCATGGTGATGGCGCAGGCGTGCTTGGCGAACGGCAGTCCGGCCTTCGCATAGGCGTTTTCGCAGAAGATCATGTTGTTCTTCGTCTCCTGCGTGCCGCCGGATTTCGAGATGTTCACGACCAGCGTGGTCTCCAGGTCGCAGACGCGCATGGCGTCGGCGGCGCCCGCCGTGTCGGTGTTGTCGAGGAAATAGATCTTCAGGTTGCCGCCGCGCTGTTCTTCGCTGAGCTCGTTCCAGTACGGGCCGTTCAGCGCCATCTGAAGCAGCTGCGGCCCCAGGGCGGACCCGCCGATGCCGTTGATGATGGCGGACTGGAAACGCTTGCCGGTCGACCCGGTCAGACGTCCGCTGCGGATGTCGTCGGCGAACTCTTCGACATCGGCGAACTCGCCGCTGCCGGAGTACACGGAGCGGTCCGTGAAATGCGTGACTTTGCGGTTTTCGTCCGGGTTCTTGATCTCGCCGCATTCGATCTTCTGCATTTCGGCGTGGACGGACGCAAACCGGGGCTCGATCGCCTGCAGGTCGGCGTCTTCGAAGATCATTCCGGCGAAATTGATCTGGAACGACGATTCTCCGTCGATGATGGTATACTTATGGCAGCGTTCGATCCACATGGCGTTCTGTTCCGACATGGTCTTATCCTTTCAAGGTCAGTTTATTTGTCAAAAAATGAAAAGTTCCTTTAAAAATATATCACGCGTAAAAGGTTTTATCAAGCTCCGTTCCGCAATTTCCGCCGTTCCCCGCTTGAAAACGTCCAGAGAAAAAGTATATTAAACCGGGAAATAACCGCACATCACTTTTTCATTCAAAAACAGGAGATTTCCATGTCATTCCGGGATCGGAACGTTCATCAGGCTCCTGTTGTGGAGGCATAAGACCGTGACCGAATCGGAGCTTTACAAAGAGCTGGGAGCGCTGACGAAAGACAGGGACCGCTGGGAGACGGAGATCCCCTTTGTCGCCTCGCTCCTTTCGTCCGAATCGGTCAGGATCCGGGCTAAGGCGCTCTGGCTGCTCGGGGAAATGGGGCTCGAATATCCTGCTTTGATCGCGGAATACGTTCCTTCGATCGCGGCTTTTCCCGACAGCGCGGAACCGCTTCTGCGCGAACGCGCCGTGATCGCGCTCGGCCGGATCGGACGCGGCGACTTTCATTTAATCGAACCGTATTGGGCGGGGTTGTTCCGTTTCGCAGCAGACGAAGAACCGAACGTCCGGCTGGCATTCATCTGGGCGTCGGAAAACATCGCGACGAACACGCCCGGTCCGTACGGGGAACACATGCCGGTCTTCGCGGAACTGCTGCGCGACAGCGACGACCGGGTGCGGATGGAAGCCCCGGAGATCTTCCGCGTCCTCGGCAAACGCAGACCGGAGTTCGTGACGCCCTGCCTGGAACAGCTGCGCCTCATGTCGGAAACCGACGGCAACCGCGTGGTCAGGATCCACTGTTCCGGCGCGATCAGGGCGGCGACGAGCCGCCAATAACGCGAAGCCGCCGATTCCCCAAAAGAAAAAGCCCTCCGCCGATTGAACGGGCGAAGGGCCGTGCGCCGAAAACGGCCGGAGGCTTATTCCGGGTTGAAGTCGGACTTGGAAACGCCGCAGACGGGGCAAACCCAGTCTTCCGGGACGTCTTCCCAGGCGGTTCCGGGCGCGATTCCGCTGTCGGGATCGCCGACTGCCGGGTCATAGACATAACCGCAGACGCTGCAAACATACTTTTTCATGGCGGAGATTCCTTTCTGTTTCGAACGTGGTTATTGAGCGGAGCGCGCGAGAAGAGCGTCGCCGACGGCTTTGCCGAGGGCCGCGCACTGGTCCAGCGCCGCCGCGGTGGGAACGTATTTGACTTTCAGGCCGGGCGAAACGAGCTCGACGCCCGCGCCCTTCAGGTATTCCTCGATCTTCGCGACGGATTCGCCGCTCCAGCCGAAGGAGCCGAACGCCGCGCCGATCATGTTCTTCGGGCGGAGACCGCGGAGATAGGTCAGGACGTCCGCCGTGCGCGGATAAAGGTCGTTGTTGATGGTGGGGGAGCCGACCACAAGCGCGGACGCCTTCAGCATGGCCGCGGCAGCATCGCTGCGGGTGCAGGAAGCGAGGCAGAGGACCTGGACGCCGCAGCCGGTCTCGCGGATGGCGTCGGCGATCGCGAACGCCATGGTCTCGGTGCTGTGCCACATGGTGTCGTAGAGCACGAGTGCGGCGGGCTTGACTGCCTGTTCGGCGAATTCCTTGTACCACGCCAGCGGCGTGCCCAGCATGTCGCCGCGCCACAGCGGGCCGTGGTCGGGCGCGATGACCGCGACTTCGAGGCCGAGCCCGGGGAAGGCTTCGAGGAGCTTCAGGACCTGCGGCGAGTACGGCAGCAGGATGTTCGCGTAGTAGCGTTCGGCCTCCTCGCGCATGGTGGGCAGGTCGTTCTCGTCCGCGAAGATCTTCGCCACGGCGTAGTGCATGCCGAAGCCGTCCTGCGAGAAGAGGACGTTGTCGCCGGTGAGGAAGCTGAACATGCTGTCCGGCCAGTGGAGCATGCGCGTCTCAACGAACTTCAGCGAACTTGCGCCGAGTTCGATGGCGTCGCCGCTCTTCACGGGCGTGATCTTGCCGGCGAGGCCGTGGAAGTGCGCTTCGAGCGCCTTCACGCCGAGCGTGGAGGCGTAGACGGCGGACGGGTTCACGCGGGCGATGGTCTGCGGCAGGGAGCCGGAGTGGTCCATTTCGGCGTGGTTGGAGACGATGATGTCGATCTTCGCGGGGTCGACGACGGATGCGATGCGCTCCATCATCTCGTTGAAAAACGGAGCCTTGACCGTGTCGATGAGCGTGATGCGTTCGTCCATGACGAGGAACGCGTTGTAGGTGGAGCCGCGGCGTGTGGTGTAGCCGTGGAACTCCTTGAGCTGCCAGTCGATCGCGCCGACCCACCAGACTTTGGGGGAGATCTGAATCGCTTTCATCATGTTGATGCGGGTGTCCTTTCGTGAGGGTATGTTGAGGATGAACTTGGATTACGGTATGGTGAATGTCCAGAGGCCGTGGAGATTGCAGTATTCGCGGAGCACGAGGCCGCTGCGGAACGCGACGGGGAAAACGGCTTCCGGCGCGTCGCCCGGCTTCAGGTATTTGCGGCAGACCATGTCGCCGTCAACGACTTCGATCCACTGGATGTAGTGCGCCTCCGTCATCGGATGCGCCATCGCGCCGACCTTGACCTTGATCCGGCTGCCGTCGAACGCCTCCGCCACCGGGACATGCTTTTCGCCCGCGCCGTCGGAATGGTTCTCGACCAGCCGCGTCAGGCCGCGTCCGCAGCATGCCGGAATGCACTCGTCGCCTTTTTCGCAAGGCTGAAGCGCCTCGAAGACCACGCCGCACTCGGCGCATTTCCAGATCGTGTTCGGTTGTCTCATCGTATTTTCCCCCTCGATGTTGCCTGTTTCGGACACGCTTTCCCTCGGCGGCGGTTCCGCACGGGACCTTCACGCGTCCTGTTTCTCCGA
>JAEEGH010009319.1_pt1 | contig 22923 bp, 16 predicted proteins | sample 9134181 | NCBI WGS metagenome assembly JAEEGH01 (sample SAMN16246544, study PRJNA631951) | gut metagenome | biome: gut microbiome; feature: rumen; material: DP-attached | host: Bos | place: Iran: Karaj | collected 2018-10
TGGTCGGTGATGAGGGGCAGCACATTGTTGTCGGGCGAGACGACGGCAAGGTAGGTGCCGTCCTTTGCCTTCTGGAAACGGATGAACTGCTTCATGCGCAGTTGCTCGTGCAGCACACGGCGAGCCGTGTTGGTGACGTAGAGCACGTCAGGGTCGGCAAAATTGCAGCCTCCGCCGACGCCTCCCACCGTTGAGGGTCTGAAAACCTTATAGATGTAGTGGAACAGGGGCGTGTAGAGCGTTTGTTCCTCCGACAGCCAACTGATGCCGATAAGCCGCAGGGCCTCACGTTTCAGCCGTTTCTCCAATCCCGTCCACACCCGTCTGGCCTTGTCGTCGGCTGTTACTACATGGTGAGCCTCGTCGCAAAACAGCGGCAGCACCTCACCCTCACGCACCAGTTCCTCGGGCTGTTGGTGCAGGGCGTAGGCATCGAAAACGGCTGTCAGCAGTCCGTCAAGCGTATTGTCGAAGGTGTAGACAATCATGCCAATGGGTGTATTACAGTTTGAAGTGCCGCCATAGGAAACGAGGGATGAGTCGCCAGGCGAAGGTAATGATGCGCCAGCGCCAGTCAATGACGCGGATGTGCCGATTTTTATCGATGGAATCGACGATTTCTTTAGCTACCTTCACCTTATCTAACAGTAGAGGATAGCGCCTACCGTCGTTCAGCAGGTCAGTATCTACAAAGCCCGGCCTGATGTCGGTAAAGCGGATGTTCAGCTGTTGGGCGTTGGCTAACTGTTCCAACGCCTCGATGTAAGTGTTCTGCATGGCCTTCGTTGCCGAATAGGCCGGAGCAGGTCCTAAACCTTTTGTTCCGGCAATCGACGAGATAACTGCGATGTGCCCGCCGCCGTGGTCGGCCATATAGCGGTAAGCCGTTCCCACCATGCGGGTAAAGCCCATGGCGTTGGTCTCCATCGTCCGCAGTTCTATGTCTTCATGTAGCTCTCGGTTCTGCTTGCCAATGCCCGAGGCGTGGAAATAGAGGTCCATGCCGCCAAGGCGTCCGATGAGTTCCTGTAGCCGTTTGCCTGCGTCCTCTGTCGTCACGTCAATCCTTGCCGCCACGTCGAATTCAGCTAACTGTTCCAGACGCCGGGCTGCCACGCCGACTGTCCATCCCTGCTTAACGAGGAGTCGTGCCACCTCGAGGCCGATGCCCGACGAGGCTCCCATGACAATTGCTCTTTTCATGTACTATTCTTCCTTAAAGTCCAATGTCAGTTGCAATTCTTCTGCAGCCCGCTTCTGTTGTGCCTTCGAGACCAGCAGGGGACGGAGGCGTTCGGGGCGTAGCTCATTGATGCCCACGATGGGCTGTGAGTAGCCGTCGGTCAGTTCGCCACAGGTGATGAAGTACTTGGCTTTCTTCATCACCACCCCCATCTTTTTCAGGTCGTAGGATGTCAGCCGTCCAAAGCGGCGGCTGTTGACAATGAGCCACGCCGACTTGGTGCCGAGGCCGGGCACCCGGAGCAGCCGTTCGTAGTCATCGTGGTTGATGTCGACGGGGAAGGCTTCGGGGTGGCGTAGCGCCCAGGCCAATTTGGGGTCAATCTCGAGGTCGAGGTTCTCTTTTTCCGTGATTTCATCGACATCGAAGTGATAGAAGCGCAGCAGCCAGTCGGCCTGGTACAGACGGTTTTCGCGGACCAGCGGTGGCTGTTTCAGGTTCGGCAGTCTCGGGTCGTAGGTGTTGACGCTGATGTAGCCCGAGTAGTAGACGCGGCGCATCGTGGGCTGATGGTACAGGGCCGATGACATTTGCAGAATGTCGCGGTCGGTCTCCTTCGTGGCACCGACAATCATTTGCGTCGACTGTCCGGCAGGCACGAAGCGCGGGGCATGGCGGTATTTCCGTCGGTCTTCCTTATTTTCCAACACCCCCTGTTGGATAAGCTTCATGGGTTGGAAAACGCTCTGGTGGTCTTTCTCGGGGGCGAGCAGTTTGAGTGATTCCTCACGGGGTATCTCGATGTTCACGCTCATGCGGTCGGCATAAAGGCCAGCCTCGTTGAGCAGTTCCTGCGAGGCACCAGGGATGCTCTTCAGGTGGATGTAGCCGTTGAAACGGTGTACGGTCCTCAAGTCGCGTACGATGGCAGTCAGCCGCTCCATCGTGTAGTCGGCATTACGCACCACACCACTCGAAAGGAAAAGTCCCTCGATGTAGTTGCGGCGGTAGAACTCCATCGTGATTTCCTCCAACTCCGAGACCGATAGGGTGGCTCGCTTGATGTCGTTGGAGCGGCGGTTGATGCAGTAGGCGCAGTCGTACTTGCAGTAGTTGGTCAGCATCACCTTGAGCAACGATATGCAACGACCATCGTCGGCGAACGAATGGCAAATGCCAACGCCGCCGACGGTCGAACCTACCATGCCCTTTTGGCCACGGCGCACAGTTCCACTTGACGAGCACGACACATCGTACTTCGCCGACTCAGTGAGAATGCGCAGTTTTTCGAGGGTGTTTTCCGTCACTTGACAGCCACCTTCCGTCCGTTCTGGATGAAGACGCCCTTGGCAGGCTTGTTGTTCAGACGGCGGCCCTGCAGGTCGTAAACATCACCGGAGGTGTTGTCAACTTTCGCTGCATTGATAGCTGTCACGTCAGAACTGCTGACATGCTTGATTTCCAGCTTGGTGGCATTCGGAGACTGAGCCTCCCAGTTGAAACCGCAACGGGTAGGACGGAAAGCCTGCTCACCACTGGTGCGGATGAGGACACTCTCCAGAATCTTAACGTTCTGCTGGGCAGGAATACCGTAAAGCCCTTCGGTCACGCGGGTGTTCCAACTGCTGCTGAAGCAGACCTGGTTGCCGTTGTTGTCGGCCAAACGTACAGCCTTGGCATCAGTGCTGAAGCCGTTGGCATCCGTGTTCTTCACGCGGAGGTACTGCGTTGTGGGAGAGAAGATGAGGTAAGGCATGCCGGCCTCGATGCCCTTGTCAGTGCAGTCAACAAAATAGAGGCATAGTGTATTGCCTTCCTGGCCGATGGCTGCCAACTGCTCCACCTTCACGTTGGGAGCTGTCTTGGCAAACTGCTCGGCGCTGATTGACATGGGCAGGCAAAGGGTGTTATAACCGGCAAAGAGGTAGCGGCTCACCTGCACGGTCTGGTCGGTGTTCATCACTTGTTCCACCTGCAAGGAACTGGTTTCTGCTGACAGGTTTCTGAACCTGTTCTGTGCGACGGCGCCCTGGCTGTACAGCAAGGCGGCGGCTGCCAATGTAAGTACAAAATGCTTCATAGTCTTTATGTTTTATGGAGTTAATAATATTCTGGGCACAAAAATAAGAATAATATTTGAAACCACCAAATATTTTTCGTAACTTTGTACCCAGAAATGACAAAGTTGAGGATTTTGGATATTGTGGAGGACACAATGGTGGACGGTCCGGGGTTCCGTACCTCTATTTATTGTGCGGGTTGCCGGCATCAGTGTGCGGGCTGTCACAACCCACAGTCATGGGCGTTCGACGGGGGAGAGGAGATGACGGTGGAGCAGATTATGCGTGTCATCGAGTCCGACCCCTACGCCAACGTCACCTTCAGCGGGGGCGACCCTATGTATCAGGCGGCAGGCTTCGCAGAACTGGCCCGTGAAATCCACCGCCGCACGAACAAGGACATCTGGTGCTATACGGGTTTTACGTTTGAGAGCCTGATTAACGAGGACCAGCGCGAACTGCTGGGCGAGCTTGACGTACTCGTCGACGGCCCTTTCATCGAGAGATTACGTGACGGTGACTTGCTCTTCCGAGGCAGTTCGAACCAGCGTATCATCGACGTTCAGGCTTCGCTGTACAGCGGTGAGACCGTACTGTGGAAACCTGACGTGACGGTGTAGCTCCTACTTTACCATTTATTCGTGAATAATTTCGGGGAAATGCCCAGCGACAGCCATGCCCAACGCAGGCTGCCCTGGTCGCTGGCACGCTTCAGCCGTTCCATGGTCTCGGTGCCTATCATGTAGGAATAGCCTGCCGACAGATTGACATCTTTCATAATCTTGTACGAGGCTTCTACCTCTATCTCGTGGCCTAATGTCTTGTCTATATCTTTCAGGTCGGTAGCGATGGCCAGATAGTGGTACTTGGCACTTATATCCAGGCCTTTTATCGGTTTATAGTGACCGCCAATGTAGGCATTTTGTAAGCCAGGCGTAAAACCGTTGACATAGGTGCTAACGTAGAAAAAGTCCATAGCTCCATAGAACTGGTGGTGAGAGCCGTAGACGGGATTGAAGCCCTTGATGGTCTTGTGATGGATGACTCCAATTTGGCCTTGGCCAGGTACGGCAAACTGGTCATCGCCGCTCAAGTAATCGAAGCCTGCCAAAAAGCCGTAGTTGTAAGCAGGTTCCAGCTGTAGCTTGGTAGACAACATCCAAGCATTGATGTCGACATTACCTTCCTCGTAAGTACCCATCTGCCGATAGTATGAAAATTCAGCCGACCACTGCTTGGGGGCATATTTCACGTAGCCGCCCACCAGTTGCTGGTATTCTGTATGTCCATCCTCTTCTGTATCACCGCCCTGCATACCTATGTTCATGAAAAGCAGTGAAGCACCGAGCGGTACTTTCGGCAAGTCGTAGTGGTACCACAGCGTCTGCATGTTCTTGTAAGGCTGTGAACCGTTTTTGTAGAATGAGCCGCCGTTGGTGTTTGCTGCAGTCTGGTTGTAGGCCAGTATGGCATGCAGCTTGTGGCCATGCCCTTCGTAACCTAAGCGCAGCACATCGTGCGACTTGGCGGCCATAGCCCAGTCGTTGGGGCCGATGATACGCTCGTCATCGTAGGCCAAAGCCTGTCGGCCTATTTGTGCGAAGAACCCCTGCTTAGTTGACAGCTTTCCCCAGGCTTCATACAGGTTGAAGGCTTCGCTGCCCTTGGCTCCCCAGACGCTTGAACTTTGTCCTATGACCTTGGCTTCAAGTCCTTGTCTTTTGTAATCTACAGTCAGACGGGTACGTCCCATGGCGAAGGCGGCAAAGTCTTCACCGTTTTCGTTTGATGGCAGTCCGCCGTCACGTATTTCGCCATGCGTCAGGATATTCAGTCCGACATCCAGACTGTTCTCCTGAGCCGCAATACTGCTGACGGCCAAAAGTGCCACGATGGTGGCGCAATGTCTTGCTCCTCCCCTCATTCTGTTCTACTCGATGTCGAAAAGAGAGATGAATCCTGTCAGTTTGAAAACACTCTGTATGTCTTCGTTCAGGTTTTTCAGTACTACCTTGCTGCCACCGGCTTTCGCACCTTTCAGGATACTGATTAGGATGCGCAGTCCGCTGGAAGCGATATACTCCAGTTTGGCACATTCGATGATGACGTCACGTCCGCCTGTTTTGTACAGTGGCTGCAGTTGCTGTTCTACCTCCACGGCGGCGGCTGTGTCGAGTTCTCCCTCAAGGGTTACCAGGAATTTGTCTTCTAATTGTTCAATGGTTGTATTCATTCTGTTTTGTTATTTTTGGTTAGATTCTTCCTCAGTGTCAGCACATTCTTTCCGTCAATGTACTCGTAGTTGATGCTGTCCATAAGTTTGCGGACCAGCAGGATGCCCAGTCCGCCAACGGGGCGCTCCTCGGCCGACAATGTGGTGTCGGCCAATGCTTTCTCCGTGGGGTCGAAGGGGGTGCCCTCATCGCTGATAATGAGCTTTAACCGCTGGCTGTTCGCCATAGCCCTGACGGTGATGTCGCCTTCGGTGCCGGGAGGGTAGGCGTAGTCTATCACGTTGACCACTGCCTCTTCGACGGCTAATCGCAGTTTCTTGGCCAATGAGGCATCCATGCCTAATTGCTCGGCCACCGACTTGATAAACTCGTTCAGCTGCTTGACCTGCCGCACATCGTTCTTTAGGGTCAGCGTCTCGTCGAGAACGGACTCTTCATTGCGTGGGGTATAGCGGATAGCCATCATGGTCAGGTCGTCACTCTGTTCGGCTCCGGCTGCAAAGCTGCGAACCTCGTCGCTCATTTTAGCTAGCAGCTCCTCGGGCGACAGCCCGGCACTGGCGTCCAGAATAGTCATCATGCGGTTTTGGGTGAACTGCTGGTGGGTAGGGTTCATGGCCTCGGTCAGGCCGTCGGTATAGAGGAATAACATGTCGCCTGCCCCTAAAGTCGTCTCCTGCTGTTCGTAGCGGAAGTCATTGAACAGTCCTATCGGCAGGTTGGCTATGACGGGCAGTTCGTCACGGCCTACGATGACGGGACGGTCATGGCCGGCATTGCAGTAGCGCAGACGGCCAGTAGGCAGGTCGAGCACACCAACGAACATGGTGACGAACATATTCGTCTTGTTGTTATGGCATGATACTTCGTTGATAATCTGCATGATGCGGGAGGGACTGCTCTCCTTCGCTGTTGCCATGCGGAACAGAGAATGGATGACGGCCATGACCATGGCCGCAGGTACCCCCTTGCCAGATACGTCGCCGATGCAGAAAAATAGTTTCTCGTCACGGATGAAATGGTCGAACAAGTCGCCACCCACCTCCTTGGCAGGTTCCAGCGAGGCACAGACGCTGACGTCGTCGCGCTGTTGGTAGACGGTACCCATAGTGGGCAGCATCTCCATCTGTATGCCCTTGGCTATGCGCAGTTCACTGCCTATGCGTTCGCGTTCCATTTCGACTTGGTGCAGGCGGTTCATGTTCCTGAAGGCACGCCAGATGAGGAAGCCCAGCAGGATCAGTCCTAACAGCGAGAGCAGCATGATGTTGATTCGCAGGCTGACGAGGTCGCCGTAGACTTCATGGTCGTAGCATACCAGTACTATCTGCCAATGGGGCTTGGTCCGCATGGTAGAGTAGTAGATGTAGGCCTTTTTGCCGTCAATGTCCTTGAAGGTGATGCACTTGCAGCGGCCGGTTCTGGTCTTCTCGCGTACCACCGTGCTGTCGTTGATGAGGTCAACGACCTGGTTGACCTTCTCGGAGCTCACGCTGTCTTCGTCGGGACTTACTATCAGTTCGCCTGTTGGCGACAGGAACAAGTTGTAGGATGAGGGGTAGAAGTGGCGCTGATTGATGATGTTGTTAAGCCAGTCGATAGATAGGTCTACACCCATACCGCCGACGAAATCGCCTTTGGGATCGTGCAGGGGCAGGACATACGAGACGACCACACACTTGGCACCTTCGCGGTCTAAATACGGCGTGGTCCAATTAACGGTGTCGCCCCTCATGCACATCTGGTAGAAGTTGGTCTTGGTGTAGTCGTGACGTTCTATAGAGGCTAACTGCTCGTAGCTGATGCTGTCGTTGCTCCGCCGGACGTATGGCTCGTAGAGTCGTCCCTTGCTTGGGTAGTAGTCTGGACGGAAGAAGAGGTAAGCCCCGTTGATGTTTGTGTTCAGCGTGGCCATTCTTCTGGCAATGTCAGGCATGGTGTCAGGCTCTTGCAGGTGCTGCTCGGCATACCACAGATGGTTCTTGATCGTGGCTTCAGCATCAGCCTGGAGTGCGCGGATGCGTAGGTGCTTGACCATCACTTCCCTCAGTACGTATTCCTCCAGTTTGGCCTCCAGCATGTTATGGGTGGAGTAGTATTGTACAGCCGAAACCACCTCCAACAGCACGGCTATCGTGATGAAGATGCCCAGGCTCCTGTAATTCTTCTTGATTCTCACTACTCCCTTCTCCCTTCTTTCTTTCTTAGTAGGTGCGCTGACGGGTACCCATGCGGGCCTCGACAACGTTCACCACGTAGTCGCCCAACTTCTCGCACTCGTTGATGAGGTCCATGTAGATGGTACCGACGGCGTAGGTGTACTCGTGGTTATTGATGTCGACGATGTTCTGTGCCTTCAACTGGTTGCGGTAATTGTTGATTTCGTTCTCGATGTTGAACGTGCGGTTCACGTCGTACGACTCCTTGCGGCCTCCCATCAGCCGGTTCATCTCTGTCAGCGACTGGTCGGTGAGTCCCATCATCTGGTGGATGTGCTCATACTGGCGGTCGGTGAAGTGGTCCTGCTTGCCGTTGTACTTGCGGCTGATGGTACGGGCCATGTTGAAGCAGGCGTCGCCGATACTTTCCAGTTCGGATATTTCGCGCAGCATGGCACGTATCTTGGCCTTCGTGTCGTCCGAGAGGTGGGCATCGCTGACGGTGTCGAGATACTTGGCAATCTCCAGCTCCATGTTGTCGCTGATGCCTTCGTACTTCTCAATACGAGTGTATAGCTTGTTGAATGCAGCCTCGTTGGACCCCTTCTTGCTGGCGCTGGAGCTCGAGAGGGTGAGCAGTTCAGTCACCATACCGAACATACGCTGCATACGCTCTGAGAAAGCACGTATTTCCTTCTGGGCTTCGAGCACCGAGAGTTCCGGGGTCTTCATGAAGCCAGCCGTGATGAAATGCAGGCGGAAGTCCTCTTCCTCGTCCACCTTCGGCTTGATGACCCAGCACACAAAGCGCTCAATCTGCGGAATGAACCAGATGAGGATAAATGTGTTGACCACATTGAACGTCGTGTGGAATGCGGCGAGTACAAAGGTCAGCTTGGCGGCGTTGGCCAGGAACGCGGCGTTGTCGGCGCTGTCCTTGGACATAGCTACATCATAACCTACCCATCCGCATACCATGTCGATGAACGGGCGGAAGATGAAAAGTATCCAGAATACACCGAATACATTGAAGAACATGTGCGCCAAAGCAGCACGGCGTGCCTGCGTGTTGGCCGACATCGCGGCAAGGTTCGATGTGACGGTCGTTCCAATATTCTCACCCATCACCAGTGCGATACCCTGATAGATGGGCAGTGCGCCACTGGAGCACAGAATCATGGTAATGGCCATCACGGCTGCTGACGACTGCACACAGAACGTCAATACGCCACCCAAGAGCAGAAAGACGAGCGTCGTGAGGAACGATGTGGGGTCGAACGAGGCGAAGAAACTTAATACGGTCTCATTGTGTCCCAGGTCCATCTCGTTGCCCGTCAGTCGCAGGGTTGTCAGTCCCAACAGCAGCAGTCCCAATCCGAATAAGAAGTCACCGATGTAGCGATGCTTCTTCATATAAATAAGGATAATGCCGAAGAAGAAGCCAATGTAGGACACGATGCTGATGTCGAACGACATACCCGCCGACATGATCCACGCCGTCAGCGTGGTACCGATGTTGGCACCCATGATGACCGAGATGGCCTGGGCCAGCGTCAGCAGGCCGGCGTTGACGAACGACACGGTCATGACGGTCGTTGCGGTTGACGACTGGACGGACGCTGTTACCAGCATACCCGTCAACATTCCTGTAAAGCGGTTGGTGGTCATGGCTCCAAGGACATGGCGCAATTGCGGTCCGGCCATCTTCTGCAGGGCTTCACTCATAGCCTTCATACCAAACATGAGAAGGGCGAGCGAACCGAGCAGTTTGAAAAGAACCAAAATAGACATATAGGACGGTTTTATTGATTATTCGGCCACAAAGTTAGAAAATAATTTTGAATTATGAGTTATGAATTATGAATTATTTTGTATCTTTGCAGCAAAATTTTTACCTTAACACTATAATATATGGTCGAACAAGTACAAATATACTGCCGCAATACGGGGCAGAAGCTCAGCGTACCTATGGGAGCAACGCTTGAGGAGGTCTACGGACTGGCAGGGCTGCAGATGGCGTATGGCCCAATGATGGCTCATGTTAATAATAAGGTGGAAGGCATGCACTTCCGGGTGTTCGGAGCCAAGGAGGTGGAGTTCCTTGACATCACCTCGCCGTCAGGGTTACGGGCCTACACCCGCACGCTCTTCTTCGTGCTCTGCAAGGCTGTCCACGACCTCTACGAACGGTGCAAGGTGTCTATCGACATCCCCGTGTCCAACGGCTACTACGTCGACCTCAACATCGGCCACCCCGTCACCTTGGACGATGCCGGCCGCATCCGTCGCCGCATGCAGGAAATTATCGACGCCGCCCTGCCCGTCCACCGCTACCAGACCACCACCGAAGAGGCCATTCGCATGTTCGAAGCCCTCCACACCTTCTCGAAGGTGAAGCTGCTGAAGAGTGTAGGGCGCATCTATACCACCTATTACGAGATTGACGGCTACATAGACTATTATTATGGTGGTCTGCTCACCAACACCTCGCAGCTCTACCTCTTCGGACTGGAGAAGTATTTCGACGGACTGCTGCTGCGCATCCCCTCGGCTGCCCATCCCGACGAGCTGGGCGAGATGACGCATCAGGATAAGATGTTCGGCATCTTCAAGGAACACCACCGCTGGCAGGACATTCTCGGCCTGCGTACCATTGGCGACCTGAACGAGGTCATTGACAATGGCCACTCGTCGCAGCTCATCCAGGTGAGCGAGGCCTTGCAGGAGAAGAAAATCGGCAGGATAGCCGACGAGATAGCTAATCGTCGCGGCATCAAACTGGTGCTCATAGCCGGACCCAGCAGCAGCGGCAAGACTACCACCTGCAAACGGCTCAGCGTCCAGTTAGCGGTCAATGGCATCAAGCCTATCCCTGTCTCACTCGACGACTACTTCCTGGACCGGGAACAGACGCCTCGCGACGAGAAAGGCGAATATGACTTCGAACACCTGCATGCCCTGAACCTGCCGCTGCTCAACGAGCAGATGAACGCTCTCTTCCGGGGTGAGGAGGTGGAGCTGCCACGCTATAACTTCCAGACGGGCAAGAGCGAGATGAGCGGACGTAAACTGAGGCTGCACGACGACGAGATATTGGTGGTGGAAGGCATTCACGCCCTGAACCCCGAACTGATGTCGCAGGTTCCAAGTGAACAGACGTACCGCGTTTACGCCTCGGCACTGACCACCCTGCTGCTCGACAAGCACAACTATATACCCACCACCGACAACCGACTGTTGCGACGCATCATCCGCGACTTTAAGTATCGCGGCGTGTCGGCGGTCGACACCATCCGCCGCTGGACCTCTGTACGTGCCGGCGAGAACCGCTGGATTTTCCCCTATCAGGAGAATGCCGATGCCATGTTCAACACCGCCATGCTTTTCGAACTGGCCGTCATCAAGCGACAGGCCGAACCACTACTGGAACAGGTGCCTGAGAACGTTCCCGAATATGCCGAGGCCTACCGTCTGTCGAAGTTCCTGCACTACATCAAGCCCATTCCCGAGACCCAGATTCCTCCCACCTCGCTTCTCCGCGAGTTCCTTGGCGGCTCGTCCTTCGAGTATTGACGTGCTCAGAAGTTCACACCTGCGGTGAGAAAGAGAGAGCCCGTGCGGGAAGTGTCGAAGTAGTCTTGGCTGATGTTTGACAGGCCGAAGTCGTAGCCCATCTCAGCATAGAGATGGTCGAACTGCACTCCGCATCCCACCTTGATACCTGCGTCGAAACGTCGGAAGCCCTCGTCGTCGAAGGAACTGTAGGCATGGCGATGACCGAAGTCCTTGATCTGCCCGCCCACGCCTGCTGCCAAGTAGCCGCCGATATAGGGCTGGATGCTAACCAGAGGTGCTGCAATGTAGTTGTATTTCAACACAAGCGGCAGCTCTAAATAGTCGAGCTTATAGGTGAACTTCGCCCCGTCAACATGACCGGTTCCACCTTTTTCTACATACGAGAGGCCCGTTTCGAAATAGATGGGAGCCTGTGGAACCATCTGGAACCCTACTACCGCACCGACGTTCAGTCCTGTGCGCAACGACCCTCCGTCCAAATAGCGGTCGTCGGAATTGACGGTCGAGAAGTTCGCTCCGATGCGGAGACCATAGTAGGTGTCCGTTACATTACGACGGTAGGCAGGCCGCACTTGGACACTTCTATAGCCGTTAGGCCGTCCGTATGTTGGCCGCGGACGTCCGTATTGAGCCATCATGGGCACCGTGAGCATCATGCTCAGTATTGCAATCATCATCCTTTTCATAAGCATATCGTTTTTTGATTGTTAGACGCTGCAAAATTAGCAAAGAACGACATACTACAAAAAGGAATTCCCCTAAATCGAGAAGGGGAATTCCTAAACATCGCCACGAATCAGAGACAAAAGAATCGAAAACGCCGTATCTTCGTCCGCACAGAAGGCTATTGATGCGCTGAGGTCGCTCCGTCAGCAATCCGCGACCCGAAAGACCTTTATCTTCTTGCGCTGGCTGACAAGCAAAAACTCCTAACCTCCTAACCCAATGCTCTGAAACCCCTTTGATTTCTAAGATAAATCCAAGAGAATACCCGTTAATAAAGTTTAAAGGGCATTCTTTTTTCTTCTTTGTTGACAAAATCCACTAATTATGCTGTAACGGAAGACCTTGTTTTCGTTACAATCGGTGCGCGGTTCATCTATCACCTTTACTGGCTCTTTACTAGATTTCTACCTGGAGCAACCGCATATACTCACCTCCAGACTCTCGGGACAGGTCGGCACGCGCCTGCCGTAGTTCACTGGCGGCAGTATGTAAAAGCGTTATATCGTCGTAAACTGCCTGTAGGTATGCTTCTGCTTGACTACAGCAAACATCCTCAGCACAAGCTTAAACTTTACAGCGTTCATAGCCTTGCGGACGGTATCCGCATCATCTTTCCCGTTACATTTCCTTTCATAAAACCGCTTGAGTTCGACATCGTGTACGACAGCAATCTTGGCAGCCTGCGAGATGTCGGCTTTCGCCGTCAGGTCGCAGTGCTTGCGTGGCTTTGGCTTCCACCTCACAGTAGTGCCCGATGTCTTCGTGTGAGGGGCGACACCAATGTACGAAGCATAGTCCCTTGCTGTCTTAAACACGGTAAAGTTCTGAGTGATGACGATGGCGTTGACGGCATTGACGAAGCCGATACCCTTGATAGAGTCGAGGTAGAGGTAGTTCTCCATGAGCGACTTGTCATTCTGGATGATGTCGCGTATCTTCTCCTCAATTGCATCAATCTGCTTGTCGAGCATTTCAATCATCTTGTCCAGGCGTTTCGTCTCTTCCTTGCCTACGACCAGTTTGCGGTTCAGGTAGCACACCCTGTCCTCGACATAGAACTTACGCTCCTTATGCAGTTCGCGTAGTTTCTCCATCGTCTTGTCTGGCACACGGCTCAGTTTGACGGTGTCCTTGAAACGGTAGAGGTAGTCGGCAATCTTTGCAGCATCCAGACGATCGTTCTTCTCGCGGGGCTGAATGGGATAGTGCTTGATGACTGCGGGCTCCAGCATCGTGTACTTGTAGCCCTTCTTGTCAAGGAAGTGCTGCAGGCCGTCAGAATAGAAGCCCGTGTGCTCCATTCCGTAGGTGCATGTGGAAGCGTCCACATCGTGTTCCTTGAGCCATCTGAGCAGCTCGCGGTAACCGGGTTTATCATTACTCACCTGAGTATGGAAATACCCCTTCAGGTCGCTGTTTTCAACGAAAATGGCCACGTCGAGCCATTTTTTCGACACGTCAATGCCTACATACCAATTTTTCTTCATAACTTTGCAGCGCGTTTAAGCGAGGTACAGGCCGAAGATGGCTGGTTTTAAGGCAGCATCCTTTAAAAGGACTCCGACCGCTCGGGGCGACCTATATTTCTAAATTGCCATGCCAGCGTCTGAAGGAGGGGCAGACCTAATCACGGAAAGGGCTTTGTCTAAGCTTTATATGGTTCACCGTCCCCTCCCGGCTTCACCTCTTATCGTACTCGGGTGCAAAGGTACAGTAAATCTTTGAAAGAGATTAGAAAAATGGGGATAGGACTAAAACAAAGGATGGTTCATTGCCAAATAAAGGCATAGTTCACTCGCCCCAAAATCATCACAAGCAATTCTATCATATAATGTAATCATAGAAAAAGCCGCGCTAAAGCAAAGAGAGGACCTCTTCCACGCCAAAGGATAGTTCAAAAGCCATTGTCCTATCGCCTATAGCCTTTTGTGTTAACGTACGGTGTTCCACGTTTAACTACGGCAAACATCCTGAGCACAATCTTGAATTTAATTGCATTGAGAATCGTCCCAGCGTGTTTTCCTTCTGCTTTCTTTCGTAACCAATATTCCTTAAGTTCAGAATCATGTGACATGGCAGATAAGACGCTTATGGATAAATCTGCCTTAGCTTGCCTGAAGCCCTGTTTCGACACCCTCGTTGCCCCTCTGACGCTCGTTCCCGACTCATGGGGGAACGGTGCTATGGCTATATAGCTGGCGTACTTCCTCGGGCTGGCAAAGACCGTGAAATTCTCCGTCAGCACGATGGTGGTGACTGCAACGACGATACCGACACCCACGATGCTCGTCAGCAGGTCGTAGTTCCGTTTGATTGTCAGGTCGCTGTCAATGATTTCCTTCATCTCGGCATCAGTCTGTTTGATATTGGCATTAAGATTCTTTACTTCATCTTCCTTCCTTATGCGGGAGCCCACGGAGTCATATACGGATATGTCATGCAGTTGCTGCTTGTACAATACCGACTGCTTCACATATTGTCTGCGCTCTGCAAGAAGTCGCTTCAGCTTGAAATAGGCAGCTGACGGCAGTCTGGAAGGTTCCATGCTCTCATGGAACAACGAGCAGTATATGGCGATGCGGAAGGCATCCGCCTTGTCATTCTTTGTCTGCCTGATGCCCTTGATGCTCTGTGGCGGAGCAAAGTGACGCATGCGCTTAGGATCCACCACATAGTAGGTAATACCCTCCTGCTCCAGCCAGGAACGGAAATCATGGGTGTAGAGTCCCGTAGCTTCCATGCAAATGCGTAGTTGCTTCTTCTCCGCTTTTTTCAGACGCAGCCACTTCCTCAGTTCCTTGTAGCCAGAACTGTTGTTGTCTACCTTAATGTGCCCTTCGTTCCAGTCCACCTTACCACGAAACAAAGCAACGTCCAATGTCTTCTTCGAGACATCAACACCGATACATTCAAATTCATCTTTTCTCATATCTTCTTAGTTTTACAATCTCAAAGATGGAAACTAAGAAAATCTCTGTTATGAAAACTCAAACCTCGTGAAGATCTACTCTACATAAAATCATAGTTCGATTCATCTCATCTCTTGACAGGTATAACACGCCGTATGGTTCTTCTCTATGGGCATTTCTGTTTCACCAGCCTTAAGAGATATTAAGAGTTCTTGCTCTCTTAGTTTCCGACTGCAAAACTAAAGGTATAAAGGTATTCTGAGAGGTTAGGAGTTGCCGTGACTCCTAACCCACTCCTAACCCAGTTTCATGTACTATTTGACTATGTACAATGTACTATTTGGAAGTGAAAAGGAAAGAGATGATGGGTTGGGTTAGGAGTAGGTTAGGAGTTCGTCAAACTCCTAACCTGCCTGAAACCACGATGTACAAAGCGTTTGAGGGCAGTCAGGTTAGGAGGTTAGGAGTTTTTTCGAAAAGCCTGTAAAGCGAGCACTTTGTCAATCAATGTTGCATTTTTATTCGCAACCCGCATAAATATACGCCCTATCGTCCCCACCTGACTTTCCCTACGGTAAACCCGAGGTTTAGGTAGGGTAAACCTCCAGTTTACTTACGGCAAACTCCCGCTTTCCCGCGTTCCGTCTGTAAGTGCATATACATGCATAATCCACCATCCCGAATGATCGGTAGAATCGTCCCGCCTGATCTTTTGTTGAGGTATTCGGAAAAATACTTCGGGAAATGCATTTACTTTTGGAAATGATAACTTAATTTTACCCCTATAACCTCTTCCTTCGTCGGGTGGGCAGTCTTGCTCGATTGGGTGGGGGCTTTGTTTCAGAAGCTTAAAAAGCGTTAAAATTAGTGTTAATTCCTTAGAAAGATGTGGCTGGTTCGGAGGAAATGTATAATTTTGCAAAGATTTCCTGTATGAAGATTCTATAGATAACACCAGGCAGGCCGTCATGGTTGCCCTGAATGCTCTTGCGCTCTTTTTCATGAGCGATGATATGTGTGCTTTTTTTTCCTCAACCTTATTTGCCAAACCGATGGGATACATTTCTGAAATTAAGGTATCGCTGGCTAACGACAACCAGATTCACTACAAGGACGGCAACATTACCGTCTCTATAACTCTCGACAATGCGGCCTTTGGTGCCGACTACTCTGATTACTTCAAATGTTACATCTATGCTGACGACTTCTACCCGATGTGCTGCAGCGAGCACGACGGTCTCTCGGACTACGAATGGCCTGTGTACACACTCTACATGACCAGTCAACACGTCTGGCTGCCAGGCAAATACACCTTATTTATAAGAGAGAAGGACCAGCGGCTGACGCAGGCCGTCCTTACTCTCGACAAGCAGCTGAAGGCCAAGGTGACGGACATCAGCGAGTGTCAGCCCCTGAGCGATGCCGACGTGATGACCACCTGCTTGGAGGATGCCGACATGAATTGGCGCCAGATGGCCACCACTCCCGGCATCGGCGTGCTGCGCAGGAGGGTGGTGGAGGGCACCCGGCTCAGCGTCTATAACGAGCTGCGCTCGGAGCTCAGCAGTCCGAAGCTGAGCGAGAACCGCAACATGCTCATCTGTACGGTCAACAAGGACCTGACGGAGCAGACGCTGACGCAGTTCTGTATGCTGATGCGGCTCAACACGCTGAAGATGGTGGACTGCTCGACGCTGTTCGACGTCACCTGCAACAACCCCTACGAGCAGCTGACGGAGCAGGTGGTGCAGGAGTCGTCGGTCACGTTCTGCCTGACCAACATCGGGTCGTTGCTGACCAATGGCGGGAAGGTCATTACCAAGCGCATCATCGACAAGGTGCGCAGCAAGACTGACGACTGCAGCCTCTGGATATGCGGTACGCGGCAGGAGGTGGACAGCGTGCTTGAGCAGTATCCTTCGCTGAAGGACTTCTTCCCGCGTGGCAACCGCCTGCAGCTGCAGCCCTACAGTGGCTTCGAACTGGTGCAGGCGTTCCACGATACGGTCTTTGATAGCGGCCTTGAACCCTCTGCGGAGGCGACCAACGAGCTGGCCCGCAACATCCTGCAGGGTTATGCCGCCGGTAACCTCTCTTCGTGGTCGCTCGGCGACATCAGCCGCTTTGTGGTCGAGGATGTCCGCCCCCGCTACATCGGTCGCGTCTTCCGCGACGTCGAGGTGGAGGAGCCCACGCCGCTGATGCCCGGGGATATCGACTTCGAGAAGCTGTCGGGCGGACGTACCGACTTCGAGGAGAGCATCCGTGAGCTGAATGCGATGATAGGGCTGAAGGACATCAAGAAGGGCATTACTACGATGGCCAACCGCACCCGCTTCTTCCAGATGCGCCGCAAGCTGGGACTGCGCACTACGGACAAGGCCGTCTACCACGCCATCTTCACGGGCAATCCGGGTACTGGCAAGACAACCGTTGCCCGTATGTTGGGCAAGGCTTACCACTCGCTCGGCCTGCTGTCGCGCGGCGAGGTGATAGCCGTCGACCGCACCCGCTTGGTGGGACGCTATATCGGTGAGACTGAGGAGAATATGAAGACCGTGCTGGAAGAGGCACGCGGCAACGTGCTCTTCATTGACGAGGCCTACACGTTGTACGACGGCGGTGGCGACCGCAAGGACTTTGGTGCACGGGTTATCGACTCGCTGCTGACCGTGCTGACGCAGCCCAATCCCGACATGATGATCATCTTTGCCGGCTATGAGAAGGAGATGGATGCCATGCTGCAGACCAACCCCGGACTATTCGGCCGCTTCCCCTACAAGTTCCGCTTTGCCGACTACGATGCCGACGAGCTGCTGGAGATTGCCCGCCGACTGCTCGACCGCGAGGAATTCGTCCTGACCGACGAGGCACAGGCGGTCTTGCAGAAGTCCATCGTACAGACCTATGCCGAACGTAACAAGAACTTCAGCAATGCCCGCTGGGTGGAGAATTTCGTGAAAGATGGCATCCTCAATGCTATGGCCGACCGTGTGTCAGCTGTCAGCGCTCCGGCTACCAACGCCCTCTATCAGACCATCGAGGCGTCTGACGTTCAGATTGCCTACGAACAGTTTAATCCGCGTACTGTAGAACTGCACCCCCGCCGCCAGATAGGCTTCAGTGCATAAACCGTGATGCCAATGATTAGTGATTTTAAGAAACAGACGCCGAGCACCATCTATCACTTCCTGTCCGAGTTAGGCGACAGGAAGGATGTCTACTCCGTCAACTTGGATGCTGTGTTCCCCCTGTTGAACGGCTACAGCGTCTATCTGTATGGTTACGAGGAGGAGATGGTGCTGTTGCTCGTCGACCCCGTCCAGGAAGGCACCAAGGAGTGGGCCGGACTGGTCCTGGCCGACCCTGACGAAGAGTCGGTGTTCATGAACTTTACCAACGACGCGCTGCGTAAGAGCTATACGAACCGTGTCAGCCCTGTCTGGCAGCTCTATCAGACTGCCCACACCATGTGGGATTTCTTCTATCACGATACGGAGCATCCCATCCAGGTGCATGCCGTCGTTCTCACCAACAGCAGAATACTGAACTACAAGAACTTGAATGAAGCCATCGGCGTTCAGTGTGTTGACATCGGCATGACCGTGCTGCACCAGTGTTACGCATTCTGCGACCTGTGGCTGTCGCAGAATCTGCCGCTAAACGCCGACTTCCTCCTGCCCGGTGGCATCTACTATCATTTATATGAGGAATCATTGGCTGCCCGGCGGCAGGATGTCGATGACGACGAGGAAGATGTGGACATCAAGTGGCTGTTGGACAACATGGACGAAGAGAATGGGGGTGAGGCAGAGAAGGATGATTCGGAGGAAGAAACGGAAATGCTGAATATTGGCGACCCTAAGCGGCTGGCCGTCCATCGTGCCAAGTTGGCTTTTATACGGCGAAGGCAAGAGTAATTTGATATGTCGAAGTGGCAAAAGTGTCGTTTCGACATTCTTTTTTGATACTTTAACGTAAAAAGGCCCAAGGCGGCAGCAAATTTTTCACTTTTCACTTTTCACTTCTCACTTTTTCTTTGTACCTTTGCACCCGAAAAAAAACAAGAGTATTCACAACTAAAACTTATTATAAAAAATTATGGCAAAGTTAGATTTGACACAGTATGGCATCACGGGTTCGACCGTGATTGCTCACAATCCGTCGTATGAGTTCCTTTTTGAAGAGGAGATGAAATCTGGACTGACCGGCTATGACAAGGGTCAGTTGACCGAACTGAACGCCGTGAACGTGATGACCGGTATCTTCACTGGCCGTTCACCTAAGGACAAGTACATCGTGAAGGATGCACAGAGCGAAGACAAGGTTTGGTGGCCCACAGAGGACTATCCCAACGACAACCACCCCATGAGCGAGGAGGTTTGGGCTGAGGTGAAGAAGATTGCCATTAACGAGCTTTGCAACAAGAACCTGTACGTGATGGACGCTTTCTGCGGTGCCAACGAGGCTACCCGTCTGCGTGTGCGCTTCATCGTTGAGGTGGCCTGGCAGGCTCACTTTGTGAAGAACATGTTCATCCAGCCCACCGCTGAGGAGCTGGAGACGTTCGAGCCGAACTTCGTCATCTACAATGCTTCAAAGGCAAAGATTGAAAATTATAAGGAGCTGGGTCTGCGCAGTGAGACTTGCGCTGCCTTCAATACCACTTCTCGTGAGCAGGTAATCATCAATACTTGGTATGGTGGTGAGATGAAGAAAGGTATGTTCTCGATGATGAACTACTATCTGCCCCTGCAGGGCATCGCTTCGATGCACTGCTCGGCCAACACCGATATGGAGGGTAAGAACACCGCTATCTTCTTCGGTCTCTCCGGCACCGGTAAGACCACGCTGTCGACTGATCCGAAGCGCCTGCTCATTGGTGACGACGAGCACGGATGGGACGACGAGGGTGTGTTCAACTTCGAGGGTGGCTGCTATGCCAAGGTTATCAACCTCGACAAGGAGAGCGAGCCCGACATCTACAACGCTATCCGTCGTGACGCCCTGTTAGAGAACGTTACTGTTGACGAGGCTGGCAAGATTGACTTCGCCGACAAGAGCGTGACCGAGAACACCCGTGTGAGCTATCCTATCAATCACATTGAGAAGATTGCCCAGAAGGTGAACCAGAAGAGTGCCGGTCCCGAGGCCAAGAACGTCATCTTCCTGAGCGCTGACGCATTCGGCGTGCTGCCTCCCGTATCAATCCTGACTCCGGAGCAGACGAAGTACTACTTCCTCTCTGGTTTCACCGCCAAGCTGGCCGGTACCGAGCGCGGCATTACCGAGCCTACTCCTACCTTCAGCGCCTGCTTCGGCCAGGCATTCCTCGAGCTGCATCCCACAAAGTATGCTGAGGAGTTGGTGAAGCGCATGGAGAAGAGCGGTGCCAAGGCTTACCTTGTGAACACGGGTTGGAATGGTACCGGCAAGCGTATCTCTATCAAGGACACACGTGGTATCATCGACGCTATCCTCAACCACTCTATCGACGAGGCTCCGACCAAGACTATTCCTTACTTCAACTTCACTGTTCCTACTCAGTTGGACGGCGTGGCTTGGGGTATTCTTGATCCTCGCGACACCTATCAGGACCGTGGCGAATGGGATGCAAAGGCACGTGACTTGGCTGCCCGCTTCATCAAGAACTTCAAGAAGTACGAGACTAACGAGGCTGGTAAGGCCCTTGTAGAGGCTGGTCCAAAGCTCTAATCAAGATTCTTAGGATTCTATTATAAAAAAAGCGCGATTTCATCGATGAAATCGCGCTTTTTTTATTCCGTCTTTTCGTTATCTCGATATAATGATATAACGAGATAACGACATCACGAAATATCTAAATCTTTTCAGCCTTCTCGGAAGAAGTCGAGGGCTTCTTCTATTTCCTTGCGGTCGGCAGTCTGGTTGATGCGTATGTCGCCGATGTCGCCGAGAAGGGTGAAGTTGATGATGCCGGCGGTGTTCTTCTTGTCGTGTGTCATCAGTTCAATAATCTCTGGATATTGCTTGCAGTCGATATCGAACCGTCCGTAGTTTTCGCGGATGAAACGTACGGCTTGATAAAGCACATCGTGGGGAAAGCCCGTTTTCACCGCGGAAAGGTAGAGTTCGCAGATGAGTCCCCATGCCACAGCATACCCATGCAACACGGGACGGTCGAGACGCAATGCCAGGCTCTCAAAGGCATGACCTACAGTGTGCCCGAGGTTTAGTGCCTTACGGATGCCCTTCTCGAATGGGTCCTCAATGACCACCTTCTCCTTGATGGCAACACTTGTTGCCACCATGTCCTGCAGGTGTTTGTAATCCACGTCATAGAGGTCGAAGTTCACCAGCTCAGCCCAGTTCTGTTTGTTGCAGATGAGTCCGTGCTTAAGCATCTCTGCGTAACCCGAACAGATGTTCTCATGGTCGAGTGTACGCAGGAACTCCGTGTCGAGGATGACGGTATGAGCGGCATTGAACACACCGATTTCGTTCTTCAGTCCGTTGAAGTTGATGCCAGTCTTTCCTCCCACCGAGGCATCGACCATGGAGAGTAGGGTGGTGGGGATATTCACGTAGTTGATACCTCGTTTGAAAGTGGAGGCCGCAAAACCGCCGAGGTCTGTCACCATACCACCGCCGAGGTTGATGAGTAGGGAGTGGCGCGATGCACCTCCTTCGCCCAGAGCAGTCCAAACCTTAGCCAAGGTGTCGAGATTCTTGTGAGTGTCAGTGGCGCCTATAATAATATGTGGAGCATTGCGTACAAGCTCGATGTCTTTCAGCCGTGGAGCGCATAAACGTTCGGTGGTGGTGTCAACAAGCAGGAAGATGCGGTCGTGCTCGCACTGCTCAATGACGTCTGCCAGTTCTTTGGCTATATTTGCCGATAAAACGATGCGCTGTCTTTGGTTTGTGCTCATAGGGTTATGGAACTAATGGGTTATTGGAGGTAGTTGGGTCTGTGGAAGATTTCAGCATATCTGCATAAGCCTGGCAAGCCTTGTGGGCAATTATAGACGCTTCTTCCAACGTGCATTCCAGGCGTCCGCCGGCAGCATTGAGGTGTCCGCCGCCGTTGAAGAAACGACTGGCCATTTCATTGGCGGGAATGTCATCGACACTGCGTATCGACACATGTACCAAAGGTGACTTGTCGAGGTCCTCGCGCAGGGAGATGCTAAGTTTCATGTCCTTGATTTCCAATGGCAGGTTCACGAAGCCCTCCACATCGCCCATGACATAGCCTGCATCCCTCATTTCTTCTTTCGACAGCGTGAAGATGGCAGTGTGCAGTTCGTCAATATATTCAATCTTGTCGTTGAAAATGCGCCCAAGCAAGATATAACGGCTCTTGTTGTAACAGTGGAAGACTCTGCGGTAGATCAGGTCTTTGTCCGCTCCTTTGCTCAAGAGCATAGCCAGGAGAATGAAGAACTCAGGGGAGTTGGAGTTGTACTGGAATGCCCCAGTGTCAGTCATCATGCCGGCGCAAAGGCATTCTGCGCATCCCTTGCTGATAAGATTGTCGTCACCCAAGGCGTGGATGAAGCGCAGCACCAGTTCGCAGGTCGAGCTGGCTTGAGGATAGGAGAACAAGATGTCGCAGGCAATTTCGGGATTACGGTGGTGGTCGATGACGATTTTGTGGACTTGTTTTGCGTCAAGTACCGAACCCAGTTCGAGCATTCGGTTGGATGTGTTGAGGTCAAGGTAGAAGATGAGGTCTGCTTGAGCGATGGCTTCATCTGCATTCTGCTTCTGGTGGTCGTAAATCAGAATATTGGATGCGCCTTCCATCCAGCTCAGGAAAGAAGGGAAAGGATTGGGTTCGATAACTGTGACCTCTTTGCCTTTGGCTCGAAGGTAGGAAGCCAAGCCCAGACATGACCCTATGGCATCGCCATCAGGCAACTGATGGGCTGAAATGACGATGTTCTGGCTGCCTTCAATCAACAGTCTGGCGGCATCCACATCCGCTTTCTCAAACATCTCGTTGATGATGTATTTTTCGTTCGTTTTCATTCTTCTATTTGTAATTGTGGGCAAAATTACACTTTTCTTGCCATAAATGATGTGCCTTTCATG
>JAEEGH010009320.1_pt1 | contig 22923 bp, 15 predicted proteins | sample 9134181 | NCBI WGS metagenome assembly JAEEGH01 (sample SAMN16246544, study PRJNA631951) | gut metagenome | biome: gut microbiome; feature: rumen; material: DP-attached | host: Bos | place: Iran: Karaj | collected 2018-10
TTACCGACCAGAATAAAATCAGCTGGAAGCAGGTTATGGCCGGAAAAGATAAATATGAATATCGCGCACGTATGCTTCAACTGCATAACGAATTTGCTGAGGTGAATAAAAAATACGGCCTGGAACGTGGTGACGCAATAGCCATTACAGGTGCCAAGCACCGCTCCACCGAACAATACCACCAGTGGCTCGATGAGCAGAAGGAAAAATTGGAAAACGACATCTACCGACAGAAAAGGGAAATGTCTGATCTTGATGCACAAATCGCCGTAGCTTCAAAGCGTGTGAAGGGACTCTCCACAATGCTGTCGAATCTCGAAGCCAGGAAACAACAGATTGAAGGCGAAATATCAATCTTAACAAAAAAGGCCGAGGAAGGCCAGCTTGCCTCAGATGAGTTGCAACTCCAGGAGCAGCTGACAAACGAGCTGGAGGCTATCAAAAGCAAAATCGAGGAACGCAAGAACCAGTTACAAGATGCAAAATCAAAACTGGAAGAAATAAATAACAGAAAGGAGTCTCTTGAGAATGGTTTTAAGCAGTTCTCTGAGGAATACAAAGACATCGAGAAGGGTGTCAGAGAATGGATGCAGTCTCAGATGTTTCATCAAGCAGCCCAGGAAATAAACAGAACATATTATGAAGTCGACGATTTTTTGAAAAATAATAAGAATTATTCTGCCAAACAGAAAGAGGAAGCTTATGATGGATGGGCTGATATCGGAGGCCCAGAAGATAAAATCTCTTTGGAGGAAATCGCAATCTTATCTAACCAGATAGTCTCTGTGTCTGCAGCCCTCTTCTTGGGTTATGTCGATGGAGCCGTGAACTTCGCACATTCTAACGGTGGCGGGGGCTTCAGTCCCGAATCGGGATGGAGTCGTGACAAGGATGATGATGACGAAATGTGGCGACGCAAGTGTCTGTTTATGGGAATGAAGATGATGCGCCCGTCATATGGTAAGCAGAGCCGCCGAAATGCTTCCAGACAGAAAGTAATAGGCCTGAGTCGGTAATAATATTCTGTCCCTGGTCTGCATGAGATCAGGGACAGCTTCATTATCGGCAGGCGGGAAGTAAACTGAGAAATATCTTTCTGGCTCCCTTTACGGTTATGATCATGCTGTATTTGTTTTTGTGGGCAAAGTCCACTTCAACATCTTTAAGTTCTTTTTTCAGATAATCAACTACCGTAGTGCTAAAAGAAGTATGAAGGAACGAAAAAACAAACATTCCATCCGAAGATTCCTTGAGCTTACAATAAGTAGGGTTTTTAATACCAGAAATATCCAGCATGTCTATTATCCTTTGTTTGATCATAAGGATATCAATGCCGCGAAGGCCCTTAATTCTTCGGTTATCGCCAATCATATTTTCAAAATTTTACCTGTAACAATAATATAATTATTTCAGGCAAAGATACGCTTTCACAAGGTGATTTCAAAACTCTATATAATAATTCTCTTGATTTAACAAATTCAAGACTATCGCTCCCTCAAAAATGGGTTTTTAGGGGCAAAAACACCATAACCATAAAACGTCACAAAAAAACGTCACATCATTCAAACGAATCATGTGTCGGATCATATTCTCTTAGTATCAGTACGTTAACCAACAAACATCTGATTCCCTATGTTCTTTAGATTTCGATCTTAGGCAGATTATTAAGGGCTTTCTTTTTTTCTTCGTCGGCTGCTCGCAGGTAGACGAGTGTATATTTCAGACTACTGTGGCCCATGAGTTCCTGGACGACCTTTACATTGGCACCGTTTGTTAAAGTCTGGGTACCGAAGGTGTGCCGTCCACAATGCCAGGTGATGTGCTTGTCAATTCCTGAAGCCTTCGTCCACTGCTTTAGAAAGTGATTGCACATGTCACCACTATTATTTATAGGTAGTGAGAAAACAAGGGTTTCAGGCGTTGCATCTTTAGGTTTGTCCCCGACAATCTTCAGTAGGGTATCAGTCATAGGTGTGACGACACCGCTACGGTGGCTACGACCCTCCTCCTTACGTTGCCTGAAGGAAATTATCTTATTCTGGTAATCAATGTCCCCATAAGTCAGCCTCTTTACGTCACAAAGCCTCATTCCGGCAAAGCAGGTCAGGGCAAATGCACGGCGAACATCTGGGTATTTCCATGTGTAAGGTGTATTGAACAGCTTTTGAAGCTCTTCAGCACTCAGGATATCCTTTACAAGCATATCTTCCTGGCTGTCGACGAAAATTCCTTTGCAGGGATTCTCAGAGAAAAGTCCTTGCTCAAAAGCAGCAAGGATTACTTTCTTGAAACGACGATAGACGGATGAGACACCGGTGCCGCGATGATGATCTGTGATCCATTGCACAAATTCTCTCATCATTTGCTTGTTGATCTGGCGGGGTTCGATGTGCAAGGCGAAATGCGGGTATTGCTCCGCAAGGAAGGTTTTAAAGTTATTGAGGGCCATTTCTATGACCCTGACATCCTTCTTTTTGTATTTGTTGATATAGGTCTGATAGAAGTCGAGAAAATTGATGGCTTTCGACTTTTTGAGGCGGTAACCCTCCTTGTTTTTAAGGAATTCCTGCTCCCGTTCAAAGCGGATTTTTCGAGCGAGCTGCTTGATTTCATCGTTTTTAGTGCGTTCAGCCGACGTTCTGGGCTTGCCGTTCAGGCGTAGCGACAGACCCTCTTTTCGTCGAATACAGGAGCCGTTTTCCTCCTTGTAGCCGATTTTATACTCCAGATACAAGCTGTATTCAGACCCGTTATTGATGGGTGTCATCAACAATCTGGGGTTTCCTGCCTCCAAAAGGAGCTTATTTTTACCTCTTTCTGCCATCTCTTTTCTTTTGTTTTCACCTGTTTGCAAAGGTACAAAAAAGAATTGAATCAAGGTGTAGAAAAAGTGTAGTTTTTAACCAAAATTGGGAAAATAAGGGCATTTTAGGAAGGTAAAAGAAAATCAGACGATTGACCTAACCGCCTGATTTTTACGCATTTGCCTGCTACGTTTGCTAATCGTTTCTTTTGTTTTCCGCCTTGCAGTACCCCGACCGAGAATCGAACTCGGAACTAAGCTTTAGGAGAGCCTTGTTATATCCATTTAACTATCAGGGCAACAAATGCGGCGGCAAAGGTACTGTAAAAAAAGGAAAACACCAAATTATTTGGCGGCTTTTTGCTTGTTGGCCACCACAGAAAACAGGATGGAGAGCAGCAGAATACCGAAAATGATGGCCAGCGACAGGGGAGTGGGCACCTCGATATGGGGCATGTTCAGCTCGATGCCGAAGAGGCGGGCGAAGCCGTTGACATATTCGTCCATCGTGAGCAGCATCTTGACGCCAACGAAGCTGAGGATGATGCCCAGGCCATATTTCAGGTAGCCAAAATACTTGGCAATGGCGGCCAACGCGAAGTAGAGGGCACGCAGGCCAAGGATGGCGAAGATGTTCGACGTCAGCACGATAAAGGGGTCGCGGCTCACGCTGAACACGGCGGGAATGGAGTCGACGGCAAAGGCCACGTCGGTGGTCTCAATCACAATAAGGGCAATGAACAGGGGAGTGGCCAGCCGGCGGCCGCCCTCCAGGATAAAGAACTTGTCACCATGCATCTTGTCGCTGACGGGGAAGAACTTCTTGAAGATCTTGACGAAGATATTGTTCGAGGGGTCGACGCTCTCGTCCTCGTCGTGGCCGAACATCTTGAATCCCGTATAAATAAGGAAGAGGCCGAAGATGCCCAGTATCCATTCGAAACGCTCCACCATTGCCGCACCGGCAAAGATGAAGATGCTGCGCAGCAACAAGGCGCCGAAGATGCCCCAGAAGAGCACCTCGTGCTGGTACTTGCGCTCAATGCCGAAGAACGAGAAGAGCATAAGGAACACGAAGAGGTTGTCCATCGACAGCGACTTCTCTATCAGGTAGCCCGCCAGAAACTCCATCGCCTTAGCGTGAGGGTCAACGGGATAGTACAGGTAGATGCCTGCACAGAACACCAAGGAGACGGCTATCCACACGGCCGTCATCTTCAGCGCCTCGCTAATGCCCACCTCATGCTGTCCGTTTTTGCCAAACATCTTCAGATCGGCAACGAGCATCACCAGAACAAGCACATAAAACAAAAACCATCCCCAGAGGGGTATAGCCATCATTCCCATTCTCTCAAAAAACAATTTCAAAAATTCGACTGCAAAGGTAACAATAAATTTCCGAACCACAAAAGAATAGCATAAATTAAGTACATCTCGCATCAGCGATGAAAAAAACACACAACGCCGCTCGTAGGCACTCCGTGCTGTGAAATGGCCAATTTCGGCGTCTGAAATGGCCTATTTCGCAGTCTGATATTGCCTATTTCGTGTTGTTGGCAGGGGGGCCTTATCCTTATTGTAATTGTCAAACGTATTTCTATACTTTGATACAGAAATACAGAATACAGTTTTCTCAGCGAGGGGGTATTGGTGTGGGGAAAAAGTTTTACTGTATAAAATATATAGTAAATATTATATACTCATTTTCAGTCATCATCTTTGCTTAGCTCGCTGAGAAAACTGTATTCTGTATTTCTGTATCAAGTTGTGTTCACGATGAAGACAAGCCAAAGAGCCGTGGTCATCAACGAATCGGGTCTGTACGCACTGATCCTGTCGTCGAAGCTGGCGCAGGCCAAGGCGTTCAAGCGCAATTCAAAGGTGGCGGTGCCTTGTGATCATTTTCAGGAGGCCGTCGCCATAACCAAGTTCAAATCAGGCAGAATTATTCCACTATTTTTCATACTTTGGAAGATAGTGTCAAAAAATCCGTCAAAAGTTTTGGTCTTTCGTTTTTTTTTCTTAACTTTGCATCAGAAATCTATAGAATAATTCATTTTAATATCAATAACTATCAACAAAAGCACATTATGAAAGGCTTATTTAGTAAAATTGTTATGATCTTTGGTGTCTTATTATTGTTCGGTTCGCTGAATATCGATGCCAAGAAGAGAAGTCTGAAAATCTCAGTAGTCCCGTCAGATGCACAAATATCTGTGGATGGAAATTATGTAGGGGATGGCGTCGTGGAAGTAACCTTAGACAAGAGTGACTTTATCGCCATCAAATTGGAGAAAGAAGGATACTTAACACAGGAGAACAAGTTTTATAAATCGGATAAGCGAAATGCGATTTCATATACCATGCGTCCTGACAAATTCTGGGAGGCTTCCGTTCCAAGTGGTCTGGTAAACAAATTCTTCAGTGTTTCAGTTTCTCCTGATTTCTACACAAAGAGCAATGATGGGAAAATAGATCCTGATAAAGCGTGGAAATTGATTCATCAGATTCTTCTGAACTATTTTGAAGAGATGCAGACAACCGACATTTCGTCAGGTTTCATCCAGACACCTTGGGAGTATGAACGTTTTAGTGAGTCGCGACAAGCAGTGAGAACCCGAGTAACAGTCAAGCAGTCTGGGGTGTCTGAAAATGAGTTGGTCTTCCAAATCAAGATTTCTTCAGAAGAAGCCCCATTAGTAGGAATGAGTAACGAAAGTTCCTATAGAGAAGTGGTTAGAATACTCAAGAAGTTTGAACCATTAATCAGTGAATTCCAATCTCGTCTTTCAAAAAAGTAGACCAATATGAAAAGGTATATATTCCTTTTGTTCGCAGCCTTATGCACACATGGCGTGTCATTCTCACAAGTAATGGAGGATGATTTTGAATCTAACCAATACAATTGGTCAGAATTATCGAGTTCAAGAGGTATAGCGCTGATTAAAGACGGCGTTATGCATCTCGAAAGTAAAGCAAAGAATGTTCTCTCGACATGCTATGCCCCCTTTGATGTTAATAAACCATTTGTACTCAATGTGGAGGCTTTAGCTAAAAAAATAGACAACAGTAATTTGTTTGGCATATTACTTGATTATGAAGATGAACAGAATTTCATCCTTTTTTATATATCCGACGATGAAGCCAAGCTGGAGATTTGGAAAGAAAACAAAATAATTGGCTATAAAGAAGAGGCGTTGAAGTTGAGAAAAGGAAAGAAAGTCGGAATAGAATTTGAAATAGAGTATAACCTCAATGAACTCATCTTCAAAGTAAACGGTATCAGAGCAATGGCATATAGGAGGAGAATCGCAAAAGACGACTTCCTCTTAGGAACATCTGGCATAGGCTTTTTTGCAAGAAAGGGAACAATCGATTTTGATAACTTAAAGATTGTACAGTAATCAAAGGCGACATAACAACAGACAAATAAAGGGGAGGCCGTGAGCACCATTTGGTGCAATAAGATTACGTATTAACATGAACCAATAAAATCTGAAACAATTATGATTAAAAAGAAAAATCTTTGGAGTTTGCTGAGCATAATGATGGTAGCAATGCTGAGTCTGGGACTTTCGTCATGTGGAGATGATGATGACGAAGATGGAGGTGGAACTGGCGGTGGTCTGAAAGGCTGGTACACAAATTTGAGTGAAGTTGCGAAGCAATCGGACTTCAATGTTATCAATGAGGCGATTGACAATGAAGAAGTATTGTCTTCTTATCGCTATGGTGGTCAGATTCACAAACACATTGCATCCTACGACGAGTTTATTGACAGCGATGGATGTTACAACGATTGGGACGCATCGTTCGGTCGTTTACGTTTTACAATCTCAACACCAATTATTGTTATTCGGATTGTTGATGATACCACGCTTCTTTTCTATTCGGCTATGCTTTATGTGGATGGAAGAGGCTCTGGTGATGCTGTCTATAAACTCTATGCAGGTCGTATTTTCGGCAATATGGCATACTATGGCACTCCGTCTTATTATACGTATGCAAAAGTTGAGAACAAACTTGTTGTCTCGAATGGAGATATTTACACCGTTGTTGATGGAGGCCTGATAAAAGACGGAAGTTCTGGTCGTTGGAGCAAGTACGACCCAAACAAGAGATATTAAAGTTCAACTTAATTTTTTATTCAATGAGTAAGTACATATTTAACTGGTTGACCATTCTTATGGTCGCAATCGTGAGTATTGGTTTTGCGTCATGCGGCGGTGATGACGATGATGAGAAGAAATCAAATGAAGGTGAATTGACTGCTATTATTGGGACTTGGATGGAAACCCAAGATTCTGGAACGAAGTTATATCTTGTTTTATTGGCCAATGGTCATGGTTCTTGGGAAGTAGAACAGAGCAAAGGACACATTGAGAATGACGGTGAATTTACATATACCTATAAAGATAATGTTATAACAATTAGTTACGTTGATGATAATACAGTGGAAAAACTATATGTTATAGGTCTAACGGCTGACAGACTCACCATTAAATATGACGATGGCGGTAAACATGTGTTTTATAGAAACTAAAAACTGACAACTATGACAAAGAATATTCTAAACAAAATGGCCATTCTTATGGTCTCTTTTTTGAGCGTATGTTTTGTGTCGTGCGGTGATGACGATGATGACGAAAAAGGTGGAACTGTATCTCTTGTAGGTACGTGGTCATTAAACTTTGGACCAAATGACTACTGCTTGCTGACGTTTTATCAAAACGGAACAGTAAAATGTCAAGAATATGACAATGGCGGATGGGAAGAAGAAGATACCTACAACTATACCTATATTGATGGTATCTTGCATCTAACATCTAGCAATGGAAGAGAACGTGAGACCATCGAAGTTATAAGTCTTAGTGAGACAAGACTTGTTTTGAAAGATTGGCCTGATGGTGGCGTGAATACATTTATCAAACAATAAATCAATTATTAGAACATGAAACAGAAAAGTATTATTTGGAGTTTACTGACCATGATGATAGTGGCAGTAATGAGTGCAGGTTTTGTAGCTTGCAGTGGTGATGACGATGACAGTGGCTCGGGCAGTGGCGTCATTGGCACATGGTCTGGGCAAGAAGGGAAGCGATATCTTACCCTCGTTTTCAAGAGTGACGGTACAGGCACTTATACCTACCGTTACAAAGATTCCTACTCTGGATATGAATCGGATAGGGGAACATTCAGCTATGAAATGGAAGGTAAATTGAAAGGGGTTATTACCGTAAGGGATTATGACAGCTATTCTGGCTATTATACAGAGTATATATATTTCGAGATTGAAGGAAAGAATCTGTTCCTTTATGAACATTACTATGGAGATGACCTCGAATATATATTAACCAAGGAATAATCATTTTGAAATTGCCTACACTCTTTCTGACATGTTTGACAGCCTGTTTGCTCTGTGTTGACACAACAAGCGGGCTGTCAATTCATTGTCTGACTGCTCCTATATTAACAGCGCTTTTGTATAGCTGGCCAACGGTTTTTCTTCATAGCAACATTCGCTCTATCGTTCAGTTCTTATTGGGAGAGATCTTCATTGGGCTTTGCATCGTTGATTGCTATTGTCAAGAATTCTTTGGAACTCCTATTACCCCTCAAATACTAACGAACGTACTGCTTAGCGATTTTCGCGAAACACGTGAATTCCTCTCCATCTTTATCAACGGGTATGTTCTGTTACATTGGCGTATAACAATGATCTTACTTGTCGCAATAATCTTGCCTGCCTGTTTGTTCTGCAAACGGGAGCTATTATCTATACGCAAAAGCAGAAACTATAATATAACGGTAATATCAATTCTTATTCTTTGTTTCATTATTGAGATTCCGACGACATTCAGATATGTCCAATTATTCCTACAAAAGCAAAACATAGAGAAAATAGAGGGTCTGATTTTCAGGCATTACCATGAAGAAATACCAACGCCACTACACCGCATCGCCTTCGCCTATTATGCCTCGACACAATCAGCCCATATTCTTAATGGAATAAAACATTCAACATTAACTGCAAACATTGATACTTGCTCATATTCTTCCCAGCATATTGTATTAATTATAGGCGAAAGTTACAACAAGCACCATTCTTCTCTTTATGGCTATCATCTTCCCACAGCCCCCTTGCAACAACAAAGAAAAAATAAAGGAGAACTATTTCAGTTCACTAATGCTGTAACGCCTTGGAATATTACAAGCAATGTCTTTCTCGACATGTTTTCGCTTTGGGAACAAGGTTGCAAAAACCATATTACAGACTATCCATTATTCCCGATATTGTTCCAGCGGGCAGGTTATTCCGTGACGTTTTTCTCTAATCAATATTTAATCAAAGGTTTCCGAAAGGGTGCAACCAATCAAGCAGGACATTTCTTTCTTGCTGATAGAGAATTAAGCGACTCGTTATTCTCGTTCCGAAATCTAAAGTCGTCAAAATATGACATGGGAATTGTTGCCCAATTAGAGAGTTTCCTAGAGAAGCGGCAATGTTCAGATTATACTTTAGACATCATTCACTTGATTGGTCAGCATTTCGATTATTCTGTTCGTTACCCTTCCTCTCAATCACCATTCTCTATAAATGATTATAAAGAGAGGAAACTGAAAAAAAACGCTAAAGAAATAGTTATGCACTATGACAACGCAACAAGATATAATGACACAGTTCTTGATAGCGTACTTTCATTATACGAGAACAAAGAAGCTATTGTCCTTTTTATTGCAGACCATGGTGAGGAAATCTATGACGAAATATATACACACGGGCGATTGTTCCAAGATCCAGATGTAAATCAAGCAATAAATGAGTTTGAAGTTCCAATGTGGATTTGGTGCTCAAAAAGTTATAAAAATAATCATCCAGATGTGATTTCAGCAATCATAGCGTCGGTTGAAAAGCCCTTCTTAACAGATGGTGTGCCATATATTTTGATGTATCTTGCAGGAATAAGATGTAATTGGGCAGACGAAAAGAATAACCTCTTAAGTCCACATTATCAAAACAAAACAAGAATAATAGGAGGTTCTGTTGACTATGACCAACTTGTTAAATGAAGGAAGGGCATCAACATCGTTGGTGAGCAGAAGGTCGTTAATTGAGGGTTTTACTTGAAAAATTGCAAATTAATTTGCTTTTTTCCCTACTTAATCGTACCTTTGCACCCAAAACGGGCAACGCCTGACGGCCTTTGCCCTCGCTCGGCATCCCAAAGGGGTGACGCTTGCTACCGTAGGGACGCAAGAAAGAATAAAGGATAAAAAACAAAGAATAATATGAATATTGAAGCATTGATTAGCAAGGCTGCCGGCGAGGCCGTGAAGGCACTCTACGGCATGGATGCAACGGAAAAGATGTTGCAGTTGCAGAAGACAAGGAGTGAGTTTGAGGGTAACCTGACATTGGTCGTTTTCCCCTTTGTAAAGGCCGCCAAGAAGAGTCCTGAGCAGACCGCCCAGGAGATTGGCGAGTACCTGACGGCCAACTGTGCCGCCGTGGAGAAGTTCAACGTAGTAAAGGGTTTCCTGAACCTCTGCATCGGTGACGGCGCATGGCTCGAGCTGTTGAAGACCATCGACCAGGACGACCACTTCGGCACCAAACGAGTGGACGAGGGCGCTCCCCTCGTCATGATCGAATACTCATCCCCCAACACCAACAAGCCCCTGCACTTGGGTCACGTGCGCAACAACCTGCTGGGTTGGTCGCTGGCTCAGATCATGGAGGCCAACGGCAACAAGGTGGTGAAGACCAACATCGTGAACGACCGCGGTATCCATATCTGTAAGTCAATGCTCGCCTGGCTGAAGTACGGCAACGGCGAGACGCCCGAGTCAAGCGGCAAGAAGGGCGACCACCTCATTGGCGACTACTACGTGGCCTTCGACAAGCACTACCGCGAGGAGGTAAAGGAACTGACCGCCCAGCTTGTGGCCAGCGGTTTACCCGCAGAGCAAGCCGAAGAAAAGGCCAAGCAGGAGGCTCCGCTCATCAAGGAGGCTCACGAGATGCTGGTGAAGTGGGAGAATAACGACCCCGAGGTGCGCGCCTTGTGGGAGAAGATGAACAACTGGGTATATGCCGGTTTCGACGAGACCTACAAGAAGATGGGCGTGGGCTTCGACAAGATTTACTACGAGAGCCAAACCTACCTCAAGGGTAAGGCCAAGGTGGAGGAGGGTCTCGCCAAGGGCCTTTTCGAGCGCCACGAGGACAACAGCGTATGGGCCGACCTCACCAACGAGGGCCTCGACCAGAAGCTGCTGCTGCGCTCCGACGGCACCTCTGTATATATGACGCAGGACATCGGCACCGCCGAGATGCGCTTCCAGGACTACCCCATCGACAAGATGATCTACGTGGTGGGCAACGAGCAGAACTACCACTTCCAGGTGCTCTCTATCCTACTCGACCGCCTCGGCTTCAAGTGGGGCAAGGAACTGGTTCACTTCTCCTACGGTATGGTGGAACTGCCCAACGGTAAGATGAAGAGCCGCGAGGGTACCGTTGTCGATGCCGACGACCTGATGGAGCTCATGGTCGAGGATGCCTACAAGACCTCGATGGAACTGGGCAAGTTCGACGACATGACCGAGGAGGAGCGCCGCGAGATTGCCCGCATCGTGGGCATGGGTGCCCTGAAGTACTTTATCCTGAAGGTCGACGCGCGCAAGAACATGCTGTTCAACCCCGAGGAGAGTATCGACTTCAACGGCAATACCGGTCCTTTCATCCAGTACACCTACGCCCGCATCCGCTCAATCCTGCGGAAGGCGGCTAGTGCTACTAGTACTACTAATACTCCTAGTGCTACTAGTCTCGCCGAGAAGGAAATCGAGCTCATCCAGAAGATGAACGAATATGGTGCTGCCGTCGAGCAGGCGGGCAAGGACTACAGCCCCTCGGGCATTGCCAACTACTGCTACGAGCTGACGAAGGTGTTCAACCAGTTCTACCACGACTACTCGATCCTCAACGAACCCGACGAGCAGAAGAAGGCCGTGCGCCTGATGCTGGCCAAGAACGTGGCCAAGATCATCAAGAGCGGCATGTCACTCCTCGGCATCGAAGTCCCCGAGCGCATGTAACTGCCACTTTCGATATATGAAGTACTGTTTAGTGTCTATCGTTTTGTTGTTGTGCGCTTCGTTGTCTTGTGCACAAACCAGTTTCAAGGAGTCCACGACCCTCTACCTGTTGCATAGCAGCGGCAACCACCTGGAAAAGGGCAGCGACGACGGCGGCTGGATAGAGGCTCCTACAAAGAGCAGTCCGCAGAAGCTGACCATCATTCCCTTAGGACAGGGGTACTACCATATTCAGGCAGGCGAGAAATACCTGTCGCTGTCCGGACAGTGGAACTCGAAGTTTATCGCCTCGTCAACGGGCGACGAAACCAAATGGGCCATCGAGGCAGGCATGGGACAGTACGTCAAGCTACGCTGCAAGGCCAACAGCAAATACCTGGGCACCGACAGCAACAATGCCCATGACAAGGTGTATACCGACAAGAGCGGCTCGGACATGAAGCACCAGTGGTACTTCAGCGACAACGTCCGTCAGTCGCCGCCTGCCGACACCGCCCGCTACATCGTCAGCCCGCAGGTGGTGCGCCAGCACTTCGACGGCTGGGGCGTGTCGCTCTGCTGGTGGGCAGGACAGTGCGGCAAGTGGCCAGACAAGAAGATCGACGAGATCATCACCTGGCTCGTCAGTCCTACGGGTTTGAACTACAGCCACTTCCGCTATAACATCGGCGGTGGCGACGACCCGCAGAACCGCCATTGCACCCAGCACCACATGGGTAACGGCAAGGGCCTGCGCGCCGAGATGGAAGGTTTCAAGGACTTCAGCGGCGACGACTACCACTGGGACCGCGATGCCGCCCAGCGCAAGATTATGCTGAAGATCAAGGAGAAACGCCCCGACGCCGTGTTCGAGGCCTTCAGCAATTCCTGTCCCTACTACATGACCTACAGCGGCTGCGTCAGCGGCAATACCGACGGCGGCAAGGACAACCTCAAGACAGAATACTACGAGGAATTTGCCCATTACCTGGTCGACGTCTGCAAGCATTATAAAGAGGAATACGGCATCGAGTTCAAGACGCTGGAGCCGTTCAACGAGGCAGTCACCAACTTCTGGTACGCCAACGGCCCGCAGGAGGGCTGCCACTTCGACTACGAGTCGCAGATCAAGTTCGTGCGCGTGCTGGCCCCCATCCTCAAGGCATCGGGACTCAACACCGTCATCTCGGCTGCCGACGAGACCAATGTCGGACTGGCTGTCGACGGCTTCAAGCGCTTCATCTCAGCAGGTGCCGACAAGTTCGTCGGACAATGGAACACCCACACCTATTCCGGCAGTAACGTCGACCGCGCCCGCTTCGCCCAGCTGGCACACCAGACGGGCAAGGACCTGTGGATGAGCGAGACCGGCAGTGGCGGCAACGGCATCAGCGGCAACCTCGCCATGGCCCAGCGGCTCATCGACGACATGCGCTACATCCAGCCCGAGGCATGGATTGACTGGCAGTATATGGAGGAGGCCAACGACCAGTGGTGCACCATCCGCGGCAGCTTTGCCAACCAGACCTACGCGAAGGTGAAGAACTACTACGTGCGGCAGCAGTGCTCGCGGTTCATCCAGCGCGGCTACGACATCGTCACCTCGCTCTGTCCGCAGACATTGGCCGCCGTCAATGCCGCCCGCGACACGCTGGTGCTCGTAGCCCTGAACGAAGGATCGGCAGGCGCCCACGTCATCGACCTCTCCCTCTTCACCGACCAGCCCGACCGCAGCACCATCCGTGCCTATCGCACCACCGAGACGGCAAACCTCGCCAACGCCCTGGGCAGCGTGAAGGTCGACGGCACCATCGTCACCCTGAGCATGCCCGCACAGAGCATCACCACGCTCGTCATCCCCCTGCATTCAGAAAAGACAGGCAGCGACCAACTGCTCGCCGACGGCTGCGAATACCTCATCATCCCCCGTCAGGAAACCGTCCGTGCCGTGACCGCAAAAAGCAGCAAGGTAACGCTGGAAGACCTTGACTACGGCGAGGCCCAGCGCTGGCGCCTGACGGATGCCGGCAGCGGCACCTATCGCTTCGAGAACGGCCTCGGCCTCAGGCTCACCGCCCACCGCGCCACCAGCAGCTCCTCGCTCACCGCCGTAAAAACCGAAGCCAGCGAGCAGAACTTCTACATCGACGAGGTAGACTATCCCTACTTCAAGATCCTAGCCAGCCGCGGTCGCAGTCACGGCCTTGACCTGGCCAACGCCTCGTCCAACGCCGGCACCACCGTCGACATCTGGCAATATGCCGACGGCAACACCACGCCCACCCATCGTCAGTGGATGCTTGTCCCGCTGTCCACCGTCCACCAATCCACTGGCATCGAGGATCTCCGTCAAGAGTCAGCCAGCCCTGCTCCCGACGCCATCTACGACCTCAGCGGCCGCCGCGTGAAATCTTCAATCCTTAAGAAGGGCGTCTACATCATCGAAGGCAAAAAGGTCGTGATTAAGTGAGAGAAGAACCGAGCTTGCTCGAGTTTTTCCGAACGTGAGCGAGCTCGAACGAAGTTCAAGGTCGTGGTGAAGTAAAGCGGCATGGCACTCCTCAGCATCGAAGTCCCCGAGCGCATGTAACTGCCACTTTTGCTCCGGGTAAACTACCCCTTTACCCGGAGTAAACTCTCAGTTTACCCGGACTAAACTCCCAGTTTACCCGGACTAAACTCTCAATTTACCCGGACTAAAGCTATACCATCACCGCCAGGCTATCAATCGCTGCTAAGTAGGCCATTTTGCGCTGCTAAGTAGGCTAGTTAGCTATGCTAAATAACCTAGTTAGCATTGCTAAATAGGGCAGTTAGCAAAAACACCTCAACACCTCACTTTTTCTTCGGAAATGCCTTTGTAGAAAGGGGTTCCGGAGAGTGAGGTGTTTGACAAACACCTCACTCAACACCTCACTTTTTTCCCTTAAAAAATTTGCAGGATTCAGAATTTTTTCGTATCTTTGCACCATCAATCAAAGGCGGGGGAAAAGTACCGCTTGATACCATCGAAAAATATATTAAAATTTTAACCTTAAGTCTAAAAGGTATGGAGAAAAGTTTAACTATTAATGGTGAGGCGCTTGCCGCCTCACAGGAGGGAATGCTCGTAGTAGAGCAGTTCCTAAAGGAGAATTACCTCTTCCGTCGCAACATGCTGAACGGAAAGGTAGAGTTTGTAACCAAGAAGGCTGCTGGCGATGAATGCGCTGACAACGATGCCGCCTGGCGTCCGCTGACGGAACAGGCCCTGAACAGCATCATTGTCCGAGCCAAGCGCGAGGATGTGTGCGACGGGGCAAACCCGAAGAGTGACATCCAGTTGCTGGTGCAGTCAGAAGAGGTACGCGCGTACGACCCCATTGGCGACTACCTGAACCAGCTGCCACAATGGGACGGGAAGAACCACGTGGGGGAACTCTTCAGCCGACTGCCAGGCATCAGTACCGAGCAGATGAACTTCCTCACTATCTGGCTGCGCTCGATGGTGGCCCATTGGCTGCAGATGGACATGCTTCACGGCAACGAGTGTGTGCCTACGCTGATTGGCGCTCAGGGATGCGGCAAGACCACGTTCTTCAGGCGTCTGCTGCCTACCCATCTGCGCCAGTATTATCTGGACCACCTGAACCTGTCGAACAAGTTTGACAAGGAGATGGCGCTGACCAACAATCTGCTGGTGTGTCTCGACGAGTTGGAGGCCATCCGCCCCAGTCAGCACGCATCGCTGAAGCAGACTCTCTCGAAGAGCAAGGTCAACGGACGCCCCATTTTCGGAAGAACCCAGGAAGACCGTCTGCGCTATGCCTCGTTTGTGGCAACCACCAACAACCCTCATCCGCTGACAGATGCCACGGGCAGCCGTCGTTACATTTGTCTGCAGATTCCACAGGGGCAGCTCATCGACAACGATGGCGAGGTAAACTACGACCAGCTCTATGCCCAGGTGGTCTACGAGCTGCGCGAGGCAAAAGCCCCCTACTGGTTCAATAATGTGGAAGTGGCGCGTATCCAAGAGCTCAACCAGAACTTCATGGGACAAACCGACATTGCCGACATCGTCAAAGCCTGTTTCCGCAAGCCCGAAGAGGGAGAGAAGCCCCTGGTGATGAACAGCGCCCAGATAATAGCTGTCATCCAGCATGAGTTCCCGACGGTAAAGGCCACCCACAGCACCAAGGTTCATCTGGGCCTGGCGCTGAAGGAACTGGAGTATGAGCACTCTGATCGCGGCCATGTAGCCTATTACAAGGTCATTCCCCTGAAGGCCGATGCAGCGTGACCGCCACCCCAAAAAGTGAGGTGTTGAGTGAGGTGTTGAGTGAGGTGTTTGCTCAACACCTCACTCTTCTAAAGCCCTTTCCACAAAGGCATTTCCAAAGAAAAAGTGAGGTGTTGAGGTGTTTTTGCGATTTGCGGCTATTAAATGTTTTCGAGAATCTTGCCCGATTCAGAAAATAATTGTATCTTTGCACAGAAAATACTGCGCGAAAGCGGGCTGCACCGCCAATAACTACCAAATGAAAACAAATATGCGACAGAGACTTTTTTGTTTATTTGTATTGGCTACGATACTTGCCTCTTGCTCTGGAGACAAGGTGAAGTATCGTATCGGAATATCACAGTGTTCGGATGACATTTGGCGTGACAAGCAGAATGCTGAGCTAAGGATGGGGGCATATTTCCATGATAATGTGGAACTGAAGTTTGCAGCAGCCTACGATAGCGACGAGCGGCAGGTGGAGCAGATTGACAGCCTTGTGAATGACGGCATCGACTTGCTGATTGTAGCCCCCAATCAGGTGCAGACCATCTCGCCTGCCATCGACCGCGCGTACGACAAGGGCATCCCCGTGATTGTTTTCGAGCGCAAGACCAGCTCGCAGAAACATACCGCCTTTATCAGTGCCGACAACTACGAGATGGGGCGTGTGATGGGTGAATACATCGTCTCCCGACTTCATGGACAGGGGACGCTGTTAGAGATAAAGGGATTAGAAGGCTCGTCACCCGCCATTGAGCGCCACAACGGCTTTATGGATGCCATCAAGGATGCACCAGGTATCAAGGTAGTGGGCTCACTTCAGGGCGACTGGACGGAGCCGACAGCCTACGAGCGTACGAAACAATGGCTCGCTAATCATAAAGATGTACGTGTAGACCTGGTGTTCGGTGCCAACGACCGCACAGCGATGGGAGCCCGCAGGGCTTTCCAACTCCTCACCCAGTCGGGGGAGGCAGGGAGGGGGCCTCTCTTTTGCGGTATCGATGGTTTGCCAGGTGAGAACGGGGGTATCCAACTGGTGCGCGACTCTTTGCTCGACGCTTCGTACATCTATCCCACACATGGTGATCAAATCATTGAATTGGCCGTTAACATTCTCGAAGGAAAACCCTATGAGAAAGAGACGCTGATGATGTCTGCCCTTGTAACAAGCGACAATGCCAAGGTGCTGCTGATGCAGGGCGAGGAGTTGATGCGACAGGCCGACCGTCTGGATCAGTTGCACCATAAAGCCGACAACTACCTGCATGAACTTGACACGCAGCGTATTGTTAATTGGCTGGCCATTGGCATCATTGCATTGCTCATCGTTATCTTCGTACTGTTCTACCTCTATCATTTACGGAAAATCAGTATGCAGCGGGAGCGCGTGGTGAACACGTTGTGGAATATGGAGCAGACCCTCCCCCAGCCCCTCCCAGTGAGGGAGGGGAGTGAATACTCTCAAGACGATAATTCTGCAGAAGAGCTATCTACTCCCCTCCCTCACAGGGAGGGGCAGGGGGGTGGGTCTGCTGGAGGTGGGTCTGCTGAGGGGGCTTCTCCTTTCCTCTCCCGCTTCCGCGAGGCCGTCGAGGCTCGTCTTTCGGATAGCGACCTCAGCGTTGACGATCTTGCTGCCGACATGAACCTCAGCCGCGTACAGCTCTACCGCAAGGTGAAAGCCGTTACAGGCTCGTCGCCCGTCGAATTGCTGCGTACCGCCCGTCTGAACCGTGCCTACCAGTTGCTGCTCACTACCGATAAGAGCGTCTCCGAGGTCGCGTATGCCGTAGGCTTTACTGCCCCCTCCTATTTCACCAAATGTTTTAAGGAAGAGTACGGCATGGTGCCGGGAGACGTAAGGAAATAATACAAAGGCTAAGAAATATCGTTCATTCCCTCGCAAAAATGTTACATTGCAACATATTTTGTACGGAGTGAACGATATTTTTAATATAGATATAGGATAAGTGCGTACTTTTGCAGCAGAGAATTTAAACAGAGTACTAACTTTAAATGAAAAAGCAAATGAAACAGACAAAAAGATTCTTGCTCAGTTTCCTGACTTTGCTGCTAAGTACTATAATGTACGCGCAAACGGAGATTTCTGGAACGGTGACGGACGACATGGGTCCGGTCATCGGTGCTACTGTGATGGAGAAGGGAACGTCGAACGGAACAGTAACCGACTTCGATGGAAACTTCAAGCTCAAAGTGCAGGCCGGTAAAACGCTGGTATTCTCCTACATCGGCTACAAAAGCCAGGAATTACCCGCAAAGGACGGCATGCAAGTGTCAATGGAGGAAAATGCCAAGGAATTGGCCGAGGTAGTGGTAACGGGTTATACCACCCAGCGTAAGGCAGACCTCACAGGTGCCGTAGCTGTGGTACAGACTAAGGACCTGAAGACGTCGAGCGACACCGACCCCATGCGAGCCTTGCAGGGTAAGGTGCCTGGCATGACCATTACGTCAGATGGTTCGCCAGTGGGTGCAGGTACGGTGCGCATCCGTGGTATCGGTTCGTTCAACTCGTCACAGGACCCCCTGTTCATCATTGACGGTGTGCCTACTACAACCAACCTGAACACGCTGAACATGAACGACATCGAGTCGATGCAGGTACTGAAGGACGCTGCCTCGGCCAGTATCTACGGTTCGCGAGCCGCCAACGGTGTGATTGTCATCACCACCCGTTCAGGAAAGAAGGCCGACAAGGTGAAGGTGGACTTCTCGGCTAACCTGACCGCGCAGTTCTATAACAAGCAGACGATGATGAAGCTCTCCAATTCGGCTGACTATGCTACAGCGATGGCTCAGGCTGCGCTGAACGACGGGCTGGATCCAGAGACCTATGCCAACAACTATGGTATTACACTGCATGCAACGAAGGGTACCCCCATCACTGCTTATGATCCTCAGACAGGTCAGTATAATGAATACACAGTCAACGGTCGGTACGATGGTTTCCTGAACGCCAAGCACAGTATGCGCTATAGCGATACCGACTGGCTGGATGCCATTTCGCGTACAGGCTTCATACAGAACTACGACCTCTCTATCTCCGGTGGTACGGAGAAGTTCACGGCCCTGTTCTCAGTGGGTTACAAGAAGAACAAGGGTATTCTGAAGTACACGGACTTTGAGAGCATCTCGGGACGTCTGAATACGACGTATCATGTGAATAAGCTGGTGACTATCGGTGAGAACCTGACCATTACTTATTCTAATCAGGTGGACTGCCAGCCTCTGGAGAACGCTCTGAAGATGTCGCCAACACTGCCTGTCTATGAAGAGGATGGTGTGACCTTCTCTGGTCCAGTAGGTGGTATGAGTGACCGCCAGAATCCTCTGCGCGAGCTCTATCACAACCGTGATAACCGACTCCACATCTGGCGTATCTTTGGCAATGCCTTTATCAATGTGACACCGCTGAAAGGCCTGATGTTGCGCTCTAACTTCGGACTGGACTACGATGCCGGCACTATCCACAGCGTAGGCTATACGTGGCATTCTGACGTGGTGAACAACGATACTCCCTCAACAACTGTCTCGCAGGGCAACGACATGAAGTGGACGTGGTCGAACACGGCAACCTATAACTTCGTATTGGGTGGTGAGCATACCTTCAACCTGTTGGCCGGTATCGAGCTTTATCATCAGAACCGCACCGACTTTGCTGCTTATGCCACTGGCTTTGCCCTTGAGACCTATAATTATATGTGGCCTGATGCCGCTACCGGCATCGATCGTGCTTCGGGTATTGATACAGGCTACAACCTGGTATCTCTGTTCGGTAAGATTGACTACAACTGGAAAGACCTGCTGCTGGCCTCGTTCACCATCCGTCGCGACGGTTCGAGCCGCTTTGGTGAGAACAACCGCTACGGTACCTTCCCCGCCTTCACGCTGGGTTATCGTCTCTCCGAGAACCTGCAGCAGGATTGGCTCAACGACTTGAAGCTGCGCGCATCGTGGGGTGAGACTGGTAACCAGGCCATCTCCAACTACGCCCGCTACGGGCTCTATGCTGCCACCTACGGCGGCGGCCGCAACGAGTCGACGGCCTACGACCTGGCTCTGCAGGGCAGCGGCATCTACCCCTCGGGCTTCCGTGCCACACAGTCGCAGAACAACAACCTGAAGTGGGAGACCACCGAGCAGTATAACTTCGGTCTCGACTTCACCATGCTCAACAGCTCCATCTACGGAACCTTCGACACCTATATTAAGAATGTGAAGGACATGCTCATCAATCCCGCCTACCTCGGCTCGATGGGTGAGGGCGGTGCCTCGTGGCTCAACGGTCCGAGTCTGCGCAACTGGGGTATGGAGTTCGCACTGGGCTATCGCGGCACCACCGACTTCGGCCTGAAATATAACATCAACGGCAACGTCGACTTCTTCCGCCAGCGCGTGACCTACCTGCCTGAGACCACTACCGGCTCCTACGTGCACACCGCCAAGCAGAACCTCGTGGAGGCCAAGAAGCCCTACGGCAGCATCGTGGGCTACGTCGTCGACGGACTCTTCCAGAACCGTGAGGAGGTGCTGGCCAGCGGGCAGGAGAACGCCCGTGTGGGTGGCCTGAAGTATGCCGACCTCGACGGCAACGGCATCATCAACGAGCAGGACCAGACTTGGATCTTCAATCCCGTGCCCAACTTCTCATGGGGTCTGAACATCGACCTGGGCTACAAGGACTTCGACTTCTCGATGTTCTGGCAGGGCGTGGCCGGTCAGGATGTCTACAACGACCAAAAGTTCCAGACCGACTTCTACAGCATCACCGATGCCGGAAGCAACAAGGGTAACCGTATGCTCGATGCTTGGACAACGGCCAACACCGGCTCGTCGATTCCCGCTCTGACCACCAACAACGTGGGCAACGAGAACCGCGCCTCGACCTACTTCGTCGAAAACGGCTCCTACGCCAAGCTGCGCCAGGTGCAGATAGGCTACAACCTGCCTGACAACCTGCTGAAGAAGGTGAACATGACGTCTGCACGCATCTATATCTCAGGACACAACCTGCTCACACTGAAGAGCAGCTCACTGACCTGCAGCGATCCAGAGAACCCCAACTGGGCTTATCCTAACAGCACCAGCTTCTCATTTGGAATACAAACATCATTCTAGTTTATAGTTTTTAGATAATAGTTTATAGTTATGATTACCAAGATATATAAGAAGGTAGCCGCCGCCTGTTTCGTATGCTGCGGTATGACTGCAGCCCTCACAAGTTGCAACGACTTCATCGACGTCGACCCGCAGGGCGTCATCAGCGAAGACCTCGCCATGAGCCAGCCCGACGAGATGGTCACCTCGGCTTACGCTAAGCTGGGCGACGACTGGTACACCTATCCGTTCAACCTCTGGCCCTACGGCGACGTCTCCTCAGACGATGCCATGAAGGGCGGAAGTGGAACCACCGACACCGACTATCATCCCGTAGAGGTGTGGTCAACGCTGACGGCCTCTACCCCTGGCGGGCACATGGACGAACTGTGGTATCAGCTCTACTGCTCCATCAGCCGCTGCAACCGCGCACTGGTCTCGCTGGAAGAGTATGGTAAGGACAAGCTGGGCGAAGAGAAGACCAAGATTCGCGAGGGCGAGGTGCGCTTCCTCCGTGCTCACTTCTACTTCAAGCTGGTGCAGCTGTGGTATCGCGTGCCCTGGATTGACGAGGAAGTATACAGCAGCCACAGTGAGGAACAGACCCGCAACGATGTCTTCACCCATGAGGAACTGATGGAGAAAATCGTTGCTGACCTGAAGTTTGCCTATGACAACCTGCCCGAACAGCAGGCCGATGGCGGACGTGCCGACAAGATTGCAGCAGCAGCCTATCTGGCTCAGTGCTACCTCTACATGGCATGGGGTGACGGCTACGAAGCCAACACCGGCGTGAGCCACATCAACCAGGATTATATGAGAAAGGTGGTAGAATATACCGACGTGGTAAAAGCCTCACGCTATGACTATCTGGAAGACTTCGGCGACATCTTCCTCCCTGAGTACAAGAACTCGAAGGAGAGTGTCTTCGCCGTACAGCACTCTGACTATACCGACGACAATACGCTCTATGGACGTAATAACTGGTCGAACATGCTCAACGGATGTGCCGGTGTGTGGTCAATGGGACACGACTTCCACAAACCCACCCAGAATCTGGTTAACGCCTTCAAGACAAAAGACGGACTGCCCATGTTCGATAACTACAACGACAAGATAGACTATCCCGTGAACGGTGCCCCCACCGCCCAGAAGTGGGATCCGCGCCTCTTCCATACCGTCGGCATACCCTCGTTCCCGTATAAATACGAGTTGCTCGACAAGACGGTGGGTGGACAAAGTGTCAAGTTGCCCATGACCATGAACAACTCGCGTACACCGGCTGTCTACGGCTACTACACCTCGCTGAAGGAAGTGCCACAGCGCTCCAAGGGAGAGACCTTCCACAACCCCTGGCAGCACTTTGCCATGAACGACTACGTATTCCGCTATACTGACGTGATGCTGATGCGTGCCGAGGCCTTGATAGAACTGAACCAACTGGGTGAAGCCCGTCAGATCATCAATGACATCCGCCAGCGTGCCAAGAACTCTATTGACAAGCACATCGAGTATGCCAAGAACCAATGCCAGATAGAACTCTATCCCGCCAGCGACTTCGCCACCAAGGAGCAGGCTCGTCTGAGACTGCAGTGGGAGCGCCGCCTGGAGATGGCTATGGAGCACACACGCTACTTCGACCTGCGCCGTTGGG
>JAEEGH010009321.1_pt1 | contig 22923 bp, 20 predicted proteins | sample 9134181 | NCBI WGS metagenome assembly JAEEGH01 (sample SAMN16246544, study PRJNA631951) | gut metagenome | biome: gut microbiome; feature: rumen; material: DP-attached | host: Bos | place: Iran: Karaj | collected 2018-10
TTTTTCCATAGCATAATTATTAACATAAAATACCTAATAATAAAATTATAAAAAATGATATTGCCTAAAAAGGCTTTTAATGTATAATGATATGGCGCAGTTATGGGTCCGTAGCTCACCTGGGAGAGCGCCTCCATGGCATGGAGGAGGTAGCGAGTTCGATCCTCGTCGGATCCACCAAACAGCCCGCTACCAGTTAATTCTGGTAACATAGATAAGAAGCTGATTCTACGGGAAACGCTTCAATACAGAAGGATGATAATCCATCCTTGGTAAGTATAGCCCCCATTCATGTAACTATACGATAGCATTTGAGTCATAGAGATTATGCACTGGCTTATTGGGGTAAGCGGCTCAATGCGAAACCATCTTCCATTTTAGGAAGATTTTTTCTTTTCTAAAGAATCAATGAGTGTTTCATCTTCTTTAGATAAATGCCAATTTGAAAAAGGCTTTGAGAAAAACTTTTGAGGAATATTATCAATTCTAACCACGCAAAGATAAGCTGGGCTTTCATCTTTTGGATTTGGATTATGACTTAATTGAACATATGAATTTGGATAATCTAGCATTTTCTTGATGTCGTGAGTAATCATATATCCGCTTAAAGTAGTTTTGTTATCTTCAACCCTCGTTTCTACTAAAACAACAATAAATGGATGATGACCATTTTTTCTATAAAAACGAAAGTGGTATTTGTCATAGCCATTATATTTTCTATATCTAGACATAAAAAGTCCTCCTACTTTACCAATATGGAAGATTTTTTGAATTTGACTGTTTTTTTAAAAATACTTCAAAATAATTTTTCTTAATTTATAATAAAAAGTGATTCTAAACACATATAGTGTTAGACACTCAAGAGTTTATTGGAGGAAATTTATATGAAACTCGTTAAAGTTTTACCAATGCTTGCAGTTGCATCATTCTGCTTAATGGGTTGCGCTTCTAAATGTGACTACGCAAAATTCCACGAAAAAGCTACTGCTGTTAAAGAACACAGCTTCAAGAAAGCCAGTGTTAAAATCGATAGCTCCAGCAACCTTGCTGGTGTGGCCATCGAAGTTAAAGGCACAGTTAAGTACATCTACAATGGTGGCTGGCAACTCGATGCCGAAGATCAAAACGGTGCTGCCGTTCAATTAGCCGCTTCTGGTTACATCGCTCAAACAGCCGCTGGTGTTGGTGAAAGTGATAACTATGAATACTACGCTGGTAGTTCATTCAAAGTCGTCGTTAAAGACACAAAAGCCACAACAGAATTCAATGGCTTCGGCTTACTCACTTCCTATAAAGCTGATGGCACAACTGTTAAAATCTCCTATTCCAAATAGTTGATTAAAAAAACGCAAATTAAAACGCCCAGGATATCCTGAGCGTTTTTTCTTTATCCTTCGAATTCCTCTAAGGCTTCTAGGAAGCCATAATATGCCGGCTTTTTAGCGTAGTTATTATCAAACATCAATGGGTAATTGGAGCTATGCCATGAAGTATTATCGGTAATACCCCAAACAATAATAGCGTTAACGTCCATTGTGCCTTCATCATTACCTTCTAAAACGGCTTTAACGACTTTCTTATATATTTCTTTTTGGCTTTGGAATTGCTCTTGGCCATTACCGCTAACATTGATATCTAATTCAGTGATTTGGCATTTAATGCCAGCTTTACAAATAATCTTGGCATCTTCAATCACGGCATCTGCGTATTCTGGTTTTTCAATGTGGGCTTGAATACCAATACCATCGATTAATTGCTCGTCGATACATTTTTTAAGTAAATCATCAACGGCCCATTGACAACGTTCAATGCCACCCCATTCAATTTGATCAAAGGCATAGTCGTTATAATAGACTTCTTGATAATCCATTTTGTATTGGTCTGCGGCTTTAAAGGCTTGATAAATATAATCGTCACCAACAGTGTCTTTCCAGTTACCACGTCTCATTTGACCAACTTCTTCAACAGCCTCATTAACAATATCAAGGGCGTAGACAAGTCCTGGCCATCTTTCATCTAGAGTTTCAATCATCACTCTAATATAGTTATTCAATCTTCCAATCATGACATCTCTTGATACTTTTTGACCATTAGAGGAGTATCCTTTGTTAAAGAACCAACTTGGAGTTTGTTGGTGCCACACAAACGTGTGGTGTCTAACTTGAATATGGTGTGCTTCGCACCAGTCATAAATCTTTTCAAAACTCTTAGTAGAAATGGCGACTGCTTGTTCATCTTTTTCCGCGAGTTTTTGGCAAGCTTCTTGATCTAAAACCGCTTCTGGCTTAGCTTCGTTTTCAGCGGTAATAGAATTGAAATTCTTAACGATGATTTCTCTCATCTTGGTGTTACGTTGATAACCCGCAGACATAATATTGCCCACTCTGAAATACTCTTCGAAGGCTTTACAAAGACTTTCATCATTATCTTTATAACCAGTTTCAACTGTTTCTTCACCATAGGTGATATTGATATCATCCACAAAGAAATGAGCAGGTTTAGACACTTCGTTTCTAACAACGTTTAATCTAATAGCGCCTAATGTTTCTAAAGTGTCGTAAGAAAGAGTTGTTCTAATCCATTTTTCTTCTTTGTCTTGTGTCACATTAACGATATCGGCTGTAAAACTTTCACCAGAAGAACCACCCCATTGAGAGACAACAAAATTGCCACTGCTCAATGCCTCTAATTGGAGAGATTTAACATTGTGATCAGATGGTAAATAAAAATATAAGGATATAATATCGCCGTTTTTCGCATCGTTATCTGTGAAATAAGGCTCCTCTAGAACTTCACTAGTAATATATTCAGCGCTAATACTACATTCTATTGAGCTATTATCATCGTAACCGATTTCATCAGATAATTTGACTGTGCCATTACTGGACTCCTCTAAACCAAGTGGAGATATTTTTAAATCGGCATTTGAACGCCATTCTTTAACGATGTCGCCAACTTCATAAACTATTTCTTCCCATTCATCTTCTTCCGATGAAGTGTTTATAGGCTTTTTATTAGATTCGTTACATCCCACTAATAAAGAAGCGGCTAAAGTCGATAAAACAGCCAACAAAAAGAGTTTGTTATTTTTCATAATATGTTTCCCTTTCGTATTAATTGTATTCTTGTTTTCAATAAAAACAAACAATCTCTAATAGATAACGTAAAACAAAGTTCACGTGAGAAAACCCCTAAATCATATAATGATTTGATAGATTATAAAATTTTACTATAATAATAATGTTATGAAGAAAAATAGAGCAATGAGTCATTTCTCATTTGTTTGTATATATTCAATATTTCGTTTTGTTGCATATTTCTTTATTGGATATCGCCATAAGGATCGCATAAAGATTAATAAGAAAGAACCGATTGTTGTTTTGTGCAACCATCAAACGGACATTGATCCTATTTTAGTTAACTTTTCATTTACTCGTCTTCTGAGACCGTTGGCCACTGATAATATTTTTAGAAAAGGCATTATTGGCAAAGTTGTGAGATGGTTTGGCTCCATTCCAAAACGTAAAGGTGCAGTCGATTTGAAGTCTACAATGGAGATGCTGAGAGTCATTAATAACAACGAATCTTTAATCATTTTCCCTGAAGGTAATAGGTCTTACGCAGAGTTCCAATATGAGATTTCATTGGCCCTTCCAAAGCTTTTGAAAAAGATGAAAAAGACGGTTTATATCTTTAACCTTCATGGTGGCACAGGAACGAGACCAAGATTCAAACATAAAATTCGTTATGGGAAATTCTATGGCGAAGTTAAAAAAGTACTTAAATATGAAGATTATAAAGATGTTCCAGACGAGGAACTTTTAGCCTTAATTAAAGACAATCTTAAGGTTTATGATAGCGAGTCTGGCAATCTATATAAGAGCAAGAGAAGAGCGGAATATTTAGAGAGGATGTTTTTCCTCTGCCCGGCTTGTAATGCGACCCAATCTTTGTATAGTAAGAAAGAACTCGTTAGATGCCAAAAATGTGGTTTTGAAGCGGAATTCACCGAGGATTTGCACCTTAAAGTCCGCAATTCAAACGTAAAATTCACGAAATTACTCGAATGGTATAACTATCAAAAAATGTGGGTTAAACAATTTTCTTATTCAAATAATGACCCGATTTTTTGGGACGAAAATGTCACTCTTTTTACCTCAGAAGTTGATCAGAAAAAGCGCAAAATTGCCAAAGGAAAAATAGTCCTAACTCCAGAGTGCTTGACCATTGGTAATCTAAGCTTTGATTTGGCTAATATCGAGATTGCTTCTCCTGTCTCAGGCATTAAACTTTGCTTCACTCATTTGGGCAATGCTTACCAAATTACAGGGCATGATAGATTTAACCCATTGAAATACATGTTTATGTTTAACAAATTAGATACAAGAATTCATCTAAATAACGTTGACATTTACTTCACATTAGAGGAGGAAATCTCATGAGTTGGTCGTTTAACTTTGATCAATATGATTCCGTTTGGAAAATCATATTACAAATAATTTTGCTGTTAGGTTTTTTGCTTTTTGGCAATATGCTCAGAAGACTTATTCCTTTTTTACGCAAAGGTAATGTTCCTTCCGCATTAATTGGTGGTCTTTTACTTTTTTTGGCTAATATTGGCTTTGAAGCGATGGGCATTCAACTCGTCGATAAGCGCATCATGCAGATTGTTACATATCATGCTTTAGCTATTGGTTTTGCCGCAATGGCCTTTAAAACCGCTAAAAAATCAAATAAGGCATCATTGCTCCACACAATCCAAAACGGCGCTCTAACGGGCGGTACATACATGTTACAAGGTGCTTTAGGCATACTTGTTTCCTTAATTTTCTTCTGGCTAGGAACCAATATGTTCTATGATGCTGGAGCTTTGCTCCCATTAGGATTTGGCCAAGGTCCAGGCAACGCATTATCATGGGATGTTAATTTCACTGAAATGGATAACTCTTTCAATGGTCAAGGTAGTGTTGGTTTAACCATTGCTTCTATTGGCTTTATCGTTGCTTCCATCGGTGGTGTTGCATACATCAACATCTTCAAGCATAAAAAACAAATCGTATTACGTGGTGCGAACCAACAAAGAACTGTTGAAGAATTTGAAGACGAAAACGAAATCAGCGATAGTGAATCAGTTGACAAAATGTCCCTTCAGGTAGCGTTTGTTTTGCTTGCATATGGTTTAGCATTTGGCATTATGATGCTCTTCTATTGGCTAACTAAAATTACCAATGTTCAACTATTCGATTCTGTAGCTTGGGGCTTCAACTTTATTTGGTGTGTTATCACTGCTACATTAATCAAATTATTCTTAAACTTCTTATATAATAAGAAAGTAATCAAACAAAGATATGTAAACAACTATCAAATGGATAGAATTTCTGGCTTTGCTTTCGACGTCATGATTGTGGCTGGCGTGGCCGCAATTGATATCAATGTTGTTGCCGAATATATCTGGCTTATTATTGTCCTTTGTCTTGTTGGTACGATTGCGACATTTATCTATATCAGACTCATGTGTAAGATCTGCTTCAAGGGATTTGAACACGAAGCTTTCTTAACTAACTTCGGCGCTCTTACTGGTACAGCTTCAAATGGTATGATTTTCCTTAGAGAAATCGATCCTAACTATGAAACACCAATGAACAATGTTTATATCGTTAGCCAATTCCCAGCGATGGTGTTTGTGGCTCCATTACTTTTGCTCCTCAATCTTAGTGCCTCTTCAGTGGGTGGTTGCTATATTGCTCTTGGCATCTTCAGTGGACTCTTTGTTCTTTACACATTATTTATGGTTTTAAGTGGCAAAGGCATCATCTTCAAAAAGAAAGAAAAAGCCCCTGAAGAACCAGTTGAACAAACAGAACAATAATAACAAAAAATAGGTTAACGATTCGTTGACCTTTTTTCTTGCTTAAAAGCCTCATTGTTTTCAAATCACCTATAATAATTCGTTATATACAACAATTATCGTATACCCACGAAATATGAGTATTTTGTTGTAAAAAAATGAATAAACATTTATTCTTTTTTCGTAGCCAAATAGATATGAACGAGCTCCAAAAGAAACAATTAGATATTTTAAAAGCCTTCATTAAAGTATGTGAGAAACATAATCTCCGCTACTTTTTAGTGGGTGGCACAGCCTTAGGGGCCATTCGTCACAAGGGATTCATCCCTTGGGATGATGATATTGATGTTGGCATGCCTAGAGAGGACTACGATAAGTTCGTTCTCTTACAAGATGAATATCAAGGCACACCTTATTTCATTCAAACCTTTAAGACTGATCCATGCTACATCTATAACTTCGGTAAACTTAGAGACTCATCTACAACATTCATTGAATCTCAATACAAGAACCATCGCATTAACCATGGTGTTTGGATTGATATTTTCCCAATTGATGGTTTTTCTAAAGTTGTCAAACCAAGAGAAACATTTAAAAAGAAAATCAAACATCTCTGGTGGCATGTTTATTTAGCCTATCTTCCTGCCTTAAGAAGAAGAGTTAGAAAAGAAACATTCTTTAAAGACATTTTATTAAATATCGTCGCTGGTTTATTCTATGTCTTTGATATTGCTCATTACCGTAATAAACGCATTGAAAAGATTGCGCATAAGATTCCATTAAAAGAATCAGTAATGGGTGGCAATTACTTCGGCTTTAACATGAAAAAAGAGGCGATGGACACTAGTTTGTACGATGAATTAGTGAAAGTTCCTTTTGAAGATATTGAAGCTTACGTTTTAAAAGATTACGATACATATTTAAGAAATCTTTATGGTGATTATATGACGCCTCCTCCTCCTGAAAAGCAGATAGGGCATCACTATAATAAAGGTCTCTCATTAGAGATGGGCTATGAAGAATATCTTAAAAAGCATAAAATATAGTGGAGGTCATAATTATGAATATTGCACTTATTGTCGCCGCTGGTAGTGGTTCCCGTATGGGAAACGCTGATAAACCAAAACAATTCCTTCCAATCTATGGAAAACCTTTAATGATTCATACCATTGAAGCTTTTGAAGTACACGATGAAATCGACGCTATTGTCGTGGTCACTAATGAATCCTATATCGATCAAGTAAAAGTGTGGTGCAAACAATACGATTTAGGCAAGATTAAAGCGGTTGTCGCCGGTGGTGATTCCCGTCAAATCTCTGTCCATAATGGTCTTCAAGCTGTTAAGGCCTTATCTAAAGATCCAAAGAACGACATCGTTTTAATTCATGATGCCGCAAGACCTCTTATCTCTCAAAGAATCATTACAGACAATATCAGAGTCTGTGAAAAATATGACGCCGTGGATACAGTTATCAAAGCTAGTGATACCATCGTTAGATCCGTTAACGAAGAATCTATCACCGATATCCCAGCCAGAAACGAACTCTATCAAGGTCAAACTCCACAAACATTTAAGTTATCTTTAATCTTAGATGCTCATGAATACGTTAAAACTCATTCCGTACAAAACGTCACTGATGACTGTAAATTAGTCCTTTCTTTAGGAAAAGAAGTGAGACTAGTGGAAGGCAGCAAACAAAACTTCAAGATTACAACATTTGATGATTTGATGATGCTTAAAGCATTATTAAAGATTGGTAAAACAGAGGTCATTCTTTAATGTTTATTAATATATTTAAAGTCACATCTCCTGGTGTCATTGAAGAATTTATCGATGCGATTGATTTAGACGATAAATCCGTTTTAGTCAAAGTCGATACCATGGCTATCTGTAAAGCGGATATCCGTTACTTTTTAGGTAACCGTGATATCAACGTCTTAAATCATAAATACCCATTAGCCCCAATTCATGAAGCAGTGGGGCATGTTATTAAAGATCCAACTGGAAAATTTAAACCAGGTGATAAAGTCATTCTCGTTCCTAATTCCGTTGATGAAAACTACTACACGGATAAAGCGAATCGTAGATGTTTTAGAGAAGATTTAGGCGATAACTATTATCAAAAAGCCACATTCAGAAGTAGTACCGCGGATGGCTTTTTAAGAAACTTCTATGCTTGTTCTCCTGACTTACTAGTGAAGTATGAAGAATCAATCGATCCATCTATCGCTGTTTTCTCTGAACTATTAAGTGTCGCGCATGCGGCTATGAGAAGAATTAACTTTAAAGAAGTAGAAAAGATGGCTTTATTTGGGGACGGCATTATGGCGTATATCGTCTATATTATGCTTATTAGTTCTCATCCAGAATTAGATTTAACAGTATTCGGTATTGATGACAATAAGCTTAAAGCCTTTAAGAAAGCTAAGATAGCAAAAGTATCCGAATACCAAGGTGATAAATTCGATACCCTTATTGAATGCGTGGGTGGCAAGTTCTCTGAAGATGCGATTAATCAAATGATTAGCTTAGCCATTCCAGGCGCAGATTTAATCTTAATGGGCGTTAGCGAAGAAAAGGTCCAAATCAATACACGCGTAGTATTAGATAAAGGTTTATCGCTTAAGGGCGTGACTAGAAGCAATAAAGCGGACTTTGAATATGTCGCTAAGTTAATTAGTAAGAAAGAAGTCCAAAAAGAGTTATCTATCATGGTGCTCTCTCAAAACAAGATTAATTCCGTTAACGATATCTATAGATGTTTTGAAGCCGATATTAATAACAAGACATTAATCGGTAAAAACATCATGTATTGGTAATCTAAGCAAAAATTAAAGGTAGGCATTCGCCTACCTCTTTTTTATTCTTCAATATACTCAAATGGTTGATTGAGTTTACTAAGTGGGAAGTTCACATTGTTAATCGTATTAAACGCTGATTCAATGTTATTTGACCAATTAGTAATTGTTGGATCAAGTCTATCAAGTGTCATGGTGGCGCCTAAAGAAATGGTCACCAATGAAGCTTTGATATTAAGTGAAGCATCTAATGATGCAAGAGTTTCATCGTCTCGACCATTGATGGTGAGTTCTAATTCTCTTAAAGCATCAATACCAGTAATTTCATTAAGGTTGATACCAACTTTCCATTGGTTCTTGCTACCGTTATAAGAATAACCAGTATCAGTGAATAAGTTAGTGAAATCACCCGCTGGAGCGTATTCATCTTTATCAGTGGAAACATCACCAATCATATCAGTAACTGATGTCTTAATAAGCAATAAGTCGTTTAATAAGTAAGCCATGATGTTTTCAGACTTGATTAAGTTTTTAGATGTGGTCTTATAGTGCTTAATGACTTTTCTACCAGTTAAGATCTTTGTTTCAGTGGTCTTGATATGGAAATAGCCACCAACTCCATCTTCTCTATTTGGATCATTTTCATCATATGATTCAAATGTGAATTCACTCTTCACTGATTGAGCGGTCACACCATAATCTTGAACAGCGCTACCTAAGAGGTTTAATAACTTGGCATCTGGGATTAAACCATAGATTTTCACATATTCATCTTTAATTAAGATATGGACATCCATTTCAAAGCTCGCGTTAATAATCGCTAAAGCATTTAAGGAGATATCCGCACTTAAATGATAGTAGTCATTCTTCGTGGTATTTAAACCGAACTTCACTAATAAACTAACAGTGGAGAAATCGATATACGCATCAGTTGTTTTTAATTTGGAAACTTTATTTTCGTCGTAGTCTTTAAGAGCGACTTTTAAGTTAAGTGTTTGTTCTTTAATGCCTAAGTTGATGATTTCTAGAGAATCTAATTTGTCATCTTTTAAGTTGACTTTAATGGTCATATCCCCAGACATACCAAAGAGAGCGCCACCTACGACGATATTAATAGAATCACCTGTTCTTCTAACAGACTTTAAGACATCGTTTTTCGCGAATCTTAAATAGTCTTTAGAATTGATAATGTCAGAGAACTCGCCTAAAGATAATGTCTTCATAATTGGTTCAACGAATTTAGAGAACTTAGGATTATCTTCGACATCACCGATAAATGTCTTAACGACATCAATCATGTCTAAGATTGATTCCATCGTCATCTTGCCTTTGATGTTATTGCTATTTAAATCACCATAGGCGAAGAAGACATTGTTATTCGCATTGTTACCATCTCTATTATCGACATCTAAATAAATTTGGTGAGAATACCATAAGCCTTTGTTTTCATATTTGTATTGGTTAATGGTTAAGCTACCAAAACCAAACTTCGTGCCATAGTCTAATTGACCTTCACCTTCTAAAGTGATACCAAGATTCTTTTCATCTAATAAAGAACCATCAATAGTGAATCCTAGTTTCTTTTCACCCATGATGTCATGGACTTGATCAAAGACAGTTGGTAAGAATGATAAGGAATCATAACTACTTTCTTCACCGATTTCGACATCTTGATAGCCATTGCTCTTAATAGTGGCGTCAAGCTTTAAGGAACCTAATTCGACATCATTGATAGCAAGATTAAGAATCTTATTATCTTCACCAGTTCTAGCATCTAACACTAAAGATACATTAGCGTTGTCCCCTAAACCTAAAGATGAAAGATCGAGCACTAATTCGATACCATTCTCATCGTTTTTAAGTTCTTTGAGCATATCTAAGACAACTGCGTAATCACCATCTTTAATACCTTTAACTAAATCGCTATCGGTAATGAATGAGAAGATACTTGTTAATGCAGAAGTGGTGTTAGCCTCATCAGAAACATCTTTAAACATATCTGGTAATTCATCAAATAACCAGTTCATGGTTTCAGTATCAATCTTGGCTTTTAAAACTGAGACTAAGTTATTATCTTCATCCACTGATTCGTTTAAATTGATATAACCTTGACCTTCCACGTATTTAACGGATAAGTTTCCGTATTCTTCACCGGTTTGACCAAACATATTAACGTTCAAACCAAAGGTTGCGTTGTTTCTTATTTTAGAACCTAAATCGAGTTTGTTCTTTAAACCGTTTTTAACTTTATAGTTACTTAAATCGATAATCTTAGAGAAGTCAGCGTTGATATTACCAGTAATGGCACCGATTTCAGTATTTTCACCACTTAAGTTAAAAGCGAAATCAATACCAAACTTTTGATTATCTTCATTTAAGAAGTTAGCAATCTTTTGTAACCAACCCTTATAGTTAATGACTTCAACGTAGTTATAAGCGGCATTATAGTGAGCGTAGTTCACATCTTCCGGATTAAGGATTGTGTAATCTTTAATGCAGTTAATGTTAATGGCACCAGTTAACTTAATGGTGTCTAAATCAATCGTGCCTAAATCAATTCTTGTTAAGCGATATTCTTTATTAACATCGATTAAAACATTGAATACGGAATCACTTAATTCGCCTTCTTCGTTTTCTTTTCTAATATCGATATTGACTAAGAATTCATAGCCCTCTGTCGTCTCTTTTTCATCGACTTTAACGCCGATACCCGCTTCGCCTTCCTCTAAACCGCCTAAAGCAAATTGAGAAGCGACATCGGAAATATCGAAGTTACCCAATAAGCTTTCAAGGACTTCGTTAAACTTATCATCTAACCAACTTTCGATATCAAAGTTGATGCCACCTTCTTCTTCAGAAGCGATGAATAAGTTATAAAGTAAACCATATTCTTCGTTTTCTGGATTACCAACTAGTTCATCCATGGTGACTGAACTAACTTTCATTCTTAAATCTTTAAGACCGAGATAGAAGGTTTGATCGATTAAACCCACTTGCAGTGGTAATTCTCGATTATTCCAATTAACATCTAAATCAAAGTTGAAGTTAATGTCTTTTAAACCTCTCATTAAGAAGTCTAAGTCACCATTAAAGGCCACATTATTGTTATCAAACTCCAAAGAGAAGTTTTCAAAGTCAGCGTGCATGCCATAGTAACTTCTTTCTCTTTCGTTATCTTCGCTTTCAGAGATACCAGTGTCTTCTGCGAAGCGATTAATGAACTTCATAAAATGACTTTCATCAAATTCATCTTTTTCAATAGTGACGAAGTTGCCTTGTTTCACTCTATTTGGTGTTAAAAAATATGCACAGCCTAAAGAGACGAAGAACGTTAACGCTCCAACGCCTATGCCGATAATCTTTTTGCCAATTTTCTTATTCATACTGATTTTCTCCTTCTATTGAGTAATCAACAGTTTCGTTTTCATTTGGGATATTTCTCACTTCATTTGCATGATAGTAATACTCGATCGTGTTTTTAATAGTAGCGGTGACACCCATACTAGCTTGATATTTCTCATCTACCTTGCAATGGAGTAATGTCATGTCTTTAGTAAATGTATATGTATGCACGAGGTATTCAAATACCGGTAATTTATCTAAAGCGGAAATCTCTTTCATTTGCACTTTGTAGTAGTAAGTAGAGATATCCGTGTCTAAGTTAACGGTCACTTTGATGAGATCATCTGTCTTCTCAACTTTAGAACCTTCTTTAAGAACAGTTTCGTTACAGATGAGATAGATAAACATTTCATCTAATGTCTTACCCCAGGTTTTCTTATAGTCTTCCGCTTTATAAGTGGTGATATCTTTCTTATATGTCACATCTTCAGTACCACTGGCCTTACCTTTATTAAGGGAGATACTAGTATCGATACCCACTTGATCCACTCTATTGGCGACGTTCACCATCTTGCTATAAGAGATTGATTCTTCAAAGTAGTGGTCACCTTGCTTAATTTGCGCGTTTCTAATTGTTTGATTGACAATAGTATCTGCGACACCGAGACCAATGGACCAACAGTTATCACATTCTCGATACTTTTCTAAGCCAATATTAACTAGTTCTGCTTCGGTGAAATTCTTCTTTGGATTCTTTTGGTATTCCTTAAGTAAGGCCTTACCATCCATCCTGAAGTTTTCTGGATTGAAACCGGAATAATCTATTTCGGTTTGACCAAATTGGCGTTTTAAAACAATACCGGTTGTCACACCTGCGGCCGCGATTAAAACAAAACACATCGGTATAATGACCCATGTTTTGAATTTAGATTTAGTGGTTTTCTTAGTTTGTAATTCAGGTGTTTTTTCGTCCATTTTGTTCACCGCTAGATATTATCCATTTAATGATTAGAATAATCACTGAATTATAAGAAACCCTGAAAAGAGAGAAAAAAGAGCGACTCTCCTAAAAAGAGAAAAATTAATTTTTCTATGGACAAAACTTTGTAATAGTTATAATTTAATGTGTATGGAAGAACTACGCAAAATCATAGGTAATAATCTCACCGAACTCCGTAAAAGAAAGGGCTTAACCCAGCTCGAATTAGCAGAAAAGTTCAATTATACTGACCGCGCTGTGAGCAAATGGGAAAACGGTGATACCTTGCCTGATATTGAAGTCTTATATCAACTATGTGAATTCTATGGAGTGACCCTTGATTACCTCACTCATGAAGATAACGCTGCTTTTGTTAAAGACGAATCATCAGAACTCGGTTTTAAAAATAAAGTCTCGATTACCGCACTAGCAGTTTCGTTCGTCTGGGTTTTAGCGGTCGTCATTTTTGTCATCTCACTTCTTAGACACGAAGCGCCGTTATGGCAATCATTTATTTGGGCGGTTCCGGTGAGTGCAATCTTCGTTGCAATTTTCAATAGGAGATATTTCCATCGTAGGTTAGTTTCTTTCCTAGCGATGAGCATCTTTGTTTGGGGCGCAATTACCGCGACTTACCTCAGTTTGTTGAGTATGAATTTATGGCCTATTTTTATCATTGGTGCGCCAATTCAAGCCTCATTATTTTTCTGGCTCAACATTAAAAAGAAACAAAAAAAGGAACAATAAAATAAACGAGAAACAAACGATGTCACATAAGATATCGTTTTTCTTTTGTTTACTTTTTGCGTTATATTTATAGGGACATAAGGAGTCGAATTATGAAAAAACTTAATAATGTTTTAATCCTTTTGAGTTCCCTCGTTCTTTTAACTGGTTGTGTTAATGACGCTAACGGAGGCATGAAGAGAAATAGAGTCCTTAATGCCGACGATGTCGAAGGCTTTAACATTCTTACCAATTTAGAAGAAGCAAAGGAAATTCATACTGCTCAACAAAAGGAATATCTTTCTTATGATGGCGATTACGTTTCAATTCCAGAAGCTAACTATCCAGATGGTCAAAAGCATCTCTCCGATCCAGAACCAGTCAAACTTGAATGGAGTTTTGATGTTCCAAGTGGCAAAACCCTTTCTCGTTATGATGTTGTCGTTGGTAAAGAAGCTGACCTCAGCGATGGCTACGCTATTAAAGGAACAACTGCCACTGAATTAAACGTCTATAATTCCTATTTAGGCGATAATTATTTCAAAGTTGTAGCGAATTATTCTGATGGCACAAATGATACTTCTAAAATCTTTAAGTACGAAGTTGACAATGTTTATCCACGTAACCTTAAAATCGATGGCATGACTAACTGCCGTGATATGGGTGGTGCTAGAGAGCTCGAAGATGGTGGTTACATCAAACAAGGTCTCATCTATCGTACCAGTGGCACAAATAGCTGGGGCAATGGTAGAGCCGTTGTTGCCGACACTATTACCGCTGCTGGTAAAGAAGAATTACTTACCCGTTTAGGCTGCAAAACAGAAATCAACGTTAATAATAGTGGTTCTAATCAAGTCGGCGTGCAAAACTTCGTTGACGCTTATATGTACTACGATGGTGGTAAGCACCACATGTACCGTAATACCGAACCATTAAAGAGAGTTTTCCACGCTCTCGCGGATGAGAATAACTATCCAGTCTTCTATCACTGCCGTATTGGTACCGATAGAACTGGTTTCGTCGCTATTATGCTTTCTGCTTTGTTAGGTGTCTCTGAAAACGACATTTATCAAGATTACTTATTCTCTAACTTCGGCAACATCCAAGAAAAGAGATATATCGGTGAAAAAGCTGGTAGAGATAACATCTTAAAATACATGGATGATCTCAAGACATATCCAGGCGAAAAATTACAAAATAAGTGCTATAACTTCTTATTAAGTATTGGTATCCCAGCGGAAGAACTCGATAGCATTATCGATATTCTTACTGAAGGTGAAAAAGCCTCTGGTAATCACAATCACCAAGAAGTCGTCTTAGCCCAAGACTTTGAAGCTGATGGTACAGAAATGAAAGAAATCGCTGCTACAGCAACAGGTAATGCTTCTCGCGCTCATCCAAAGCAATACTACACATTAGGCACAGATCAAACTGTCTATGCTGAATTCAATCCAGATTATAGTGGTGAAGCTAAATTATTAGCGTACTTAGGTAGCACCGATAGCAGTTCCTCCAAGAAGATTGCTGATTCCATCTACGCTGAATTCGATGGCGAAGAACTTGAAATTGATGAAATCACATTCGCTGATGCTGGCTTTGGTCAAGGTGAAGGTAGAACATATTACGCTCCTGTGATGTTAGGTACAGTGGATGTCTCTAAAGGCTATACTCAAGTAGCCATTACTGGTATCGCTAACGACCTTAACATCGGCGCTATTGCCCTTATCCCAACCGAAGAAATCGCTGACACACCAGTGGCTCCTGTTGATCCAGCTAAACCAACAAATGACAAAAAAGGTTGTGGTGGTTCCATCGTTGCTATTGCATCATTTGTGAGCTTTATCGCTGTTGGTGGTGTGGCAATTCTTGCTCTTAAAAAGAGAAAAGAGGACTAATCAAAACTAACAAACAATAATTGTGACCACATGTGGTCACTTTTATTTTGCGTTAAATAATCCTTAACTTAACTAAAAATAGTCGTCCGTATGTAAAGGCGATTTCTTGTATATTGTTTTTAGAAAATACTAACAAGAGGTATTTAATATGAAAAAAACAGTTAAACTTCTTTCGCTTATTCTCGCTTTTGCTTTGCTCACTGGTTGCGGCTCTAGCGCTGAACCAAGAAATGGTGGCAAAAGTGGAGATGAAAGCGGAAAACCAAGTGAAGGATCAAAAGATTCCGGTGGTCAAGGTTCCGAAAGTGGTCCTGCCGTCTCAGATGGCTTTACCTTCGATGATGATGAATTGAACACACCACAAGAGATTCACACAGCTGATCAAAAGAAGTATTTGAATCTTGATAAGGAATATTATCACATTACAGAAAGCGATTTGTCATCCTGCGGTGCGTATGGCAATTCTAACGTTTCCACACCAAACAAAGTGACAGTTAGTTGGACTTATGGTGCTCCAACAGGAAAAACTGTTTCAAAATTCAACTTCGTTTATGGACAATATTCAGATTTAAGCGATGGTTATACAATTGAAGGAACATCCGCTCAAAAGATTAGTTTCTACAATCCATATTTAGGCGATAACTATTTCAAGGTCATCGCTAAACTTAACGATGGCACCGAAGAAGAATCTGAAATCAAGATCTTCAAAGTTGATACACAAGCCCCACGTAACTTAAGTGCTGGTAACATGCCAAACGTGAGAGACATGGGTGGTAGGACCACTTATGCCGGTGGCAAAATCAAACAAGGCTTAATCTATCGTGGTGCGGGTAACAGATTCGACAATAGATCTAGCGTTGATTCAGAATGTCAAAACGTTCTTACAAAACAACTAAAAATCAAAACAGAAATCAATGTCGCTAATGGCGATAGTAATAACCTTAACTTCAGTGGTGTAACACTTAAAAACTGCTACATGGACTATGGTGCAACTCCATACTCTAACTTAGCAAGAAACGCTGAAAGAGTGAGACAGGTCATGGATATTCTCTCAGATCCAACGAATTATCCAGTGTTCTATCACTGCCGTATTGGTACCGATAGAACTGGTATCACCGGCATGATGATTGGTGGTCTCCTTGGTATTCCGTTTAACGAAGTCTTCCAAGATTATTGCTTCTCTAACTTTGCCCCAATCGATGGTCAAAGATATCCAAATAAACCATCTGATCCAAATGGTGATGACCCAGCTAAATACATCGATGAAATCTTAAAGATGCCAGGTAAGAACTACCAAGAACAAACATATAACGCTTTATTGAGCATTGGTTGCCCAGCGGAAAAGCTCGATAGAATTATCAATTTTATGACAGAAGGTCCAAAAGCCAACCTCAATAACAACCAAAAAATAGGTATTGGTAATGGTTTATCTTCTACTGCTAGTCAGAAGGTAGATGGTGAATATAAGAATCCTGCCATTTCTTACCAAATGATTAGCGGCATGGAAACAAGCTTTGCCACTGAGACAACCGGTGGTCGAAAAGATGTCGTTGTCTATTTAGGTTCTCAAGATTCCAACAAATCAACGAAACTTGCCAACTGCATTCAATTAAAAATTGATGGTATACAACAAACAATCGTCGATAAGACATTGTTCTTAGCGGGATTTGGTAAAACACAACAAAATGGTAGAACTGGCTATATGTTCAACCTTTTAGGTACATATAACTTCTCTAATGGTAACCACACAATTAGTATTTGCGTTATTAGTGGTACATTCTATCTCGGTACAATCTGTGTCTTTGACCACGTTGAACCAATGGAATAACACATATTACACATGAAAATGGCTGTAAGCAGTTAGGTTTACAGCCTTTTTATTTACGCATATAATAAGTTCGTTGAAAAAGGAGAGTTTTTATGGAAAAGTTTACTAATAAAGTCTTTGAAATCTTATCCAAACCTGCCAAATGGATTTTCGTCGGTGGTGCATTTGCCTACGCTTTATGGTTCGCCATTCGTACAGCGATGAGCATTGATGGACAATTCATGAATGTCTTAACAAACATTATTACCTTATTTGTTGGTACAGCTTTATGCGCTTTACCTCCATTATTCATTCTTATTAAGAAAGAAGAATTAGCCAAATTATTCTTTGTCTTCTTACTTGGTTACTGGGTCTTAACTGCTCCAAGTCAATATTTCATCTTAGCCGAAGGCTTTGCTGATGCGGGTGAATTCTTCCCAGTCTTTGTCAGTATCTTCTTATTAGCTACTGGTGTCGGCGTTGTTGGCATTCTTGTTTTAGTGATTTTGGAAATCATTCTCAGAATCAAATTCTTACGCCTATTAAGTTTATTTATTGGCATCATTGTGGTGGCATTATCATTCACAACCGCTATTTTATTTATGATTGAAGCGGGTATTATGGGTGCTGATTGGTCCATATTTGTCGAATATGGCTTAATCACTATGATTCTTTTACCATTTGTCGTTGGCTGTGGTTGCATTGCTCTATTGGGTGTCAATAAGAAAGCGGAATAATTATATGAGAAGAGTTTCTAACATCATGCTTAGAATTGGCATGATCTTGAGCATCATTTGTACTGTCTTATTAGTTATCAGTGCCGCTAGTTTGATTGTTGTTGGTGTCTCTCCAGCAGTCCGTCAAGCAATTATCGATGGTGTTAATAACGGTGATATCTATAGTGATTTATCTCCAGAAGGTGCGGCAATGCTTGTTCAAAGCATGGCCTTATCTGGTGGTATCACAAGCGCTATATTCGCTATTATCTGCGTTATCAGTGCTGTTGTTTCCTCTCAAGATTTAAGAGAACCAACCAAAAACCGTCATATTGCTTGTATCATTTTAGGTGCTTTTTCAACTGGTCTTGCTACTTTAGGTGGCATCTTCGGCTTAATCGCTGATGGTCAAGATAGAAGACGCGCTAATAATCAAGTAGACGTTCAATAATTTGAACCAATCGTAACAAAATGAAGTGGCCATTAATTTGGTCACTTTTTATTTTATTAAATAATGTATAATACCTTTTATGGTTAATATCGTTGAAGTTAAGTCTAGAAAACAAAGAAAGTTATTTGCGACTTTTCCAATAGAACTATATAAAGACTGCCCATATTACACGCCTTCATTTATTGAAGATGAAATGTATTTAGATAGTCCTAAAAAGAATTTAAGTAAAGGAACTAGCGAGTTCCGTGCCTTTTTAGCGTACAAAGATGATAAACTCGCTGGTCGTATCGCTGGTATTATTAATCACGAATCAAATAAAAGACATAATGAGAAATGTATTAGATTCTCTCGTATTGATTTTATTGATGATAAAGAAGTATCTAAAGCCTTAGTGGACACAATTATCAACTGGGCTAAAGAAAAAGGACTTAATACGATACACGGTCCTTGGGGATTTGATGATACAGATCGAGAAGGTATGCTTACGTACGGCTATAACGAATATTCTACTTATGGCACTAATTATTCATACCCATACTATATCAATCATTTAGAAGAATTAGGTTTTGTAAAAGAAAGCGAATGGCATGAATTCAGATTCTTCATGCATGATGTTGATAAAAGGTATATGCTCGCAGGCGAAATGGTTAAAAAACAAAATAAATACCATGATGTCTGTGTCAATGGATCGATGAGAAAAATCATTAAAAGATATGGTGAATCATTTTTCGAATGCTATAACAAAGCCTATGCTGAACTTGATAACTTCATCCCACTCGTTGGCAAAGCTAAAAAACATACATTAAAGCAGTTTGCCACAATTATTAATCCTAAATTCACCTCTATTGTGGTGGATAATAAAACAGATCAAGTCGTCGCGTTTGTTATCGTTTTACCTTATATCGGTGATGTGCTTAGAAAAGCTAAAGGTAGAACATTAAGAGCTGCTATACCATTACTTCACACAATTAAACATCCTAAAAAATTAGAATTAACATTAGTGGGTGTTCATCCCGATTACCGTAATAGTGGGGCTTTCGCTTTAATATTTAATACGTTTTATCAAAACTGTGAGAAGTACCACATACAAGATTTAATTGCTGATCCAATCTTAGTAACTAACCTAAATATGATGAATGTTTGGTCACATATGAAAAAAGAAGTGCGATGCAAAAGACAAACATTTAAAAAATCTATAAACTAATAAATAGGGGGACTTATTTATGGCAAAAAAGAACACCGCTAAAAAACACGAATTTCCATTAATGAGATTAATCGTGACTTTAACTAGTACAGTTGTTGCCGCCTTAATCTTAGTGTTTTCTGTTTTAACAATTATTACTTTTACTAAAGCTATTGATGAAGGGGCGACTGATATTCCTGCTGGAGTACCTTTCTTCATTTTAGGTATTTTCCTATTATCTGGCTTAATGAGCGTTATTAAATTCTTTAAAGACAGAACTAAAGCTAACTTAATTAAATCATTTGTGATGATTGGTTTTGATGTCGCTTTAGGTGTTGCCGTTTTATTTGCCGCGAATAATCCATTCTTATTTGTTTTAACAGCGGGTTTATATTGCGTCACTTTAGTGGTCGCTCGTGTCTTTAATATCATTGATAATCATTCTATTAGAAGCATCATCCTTAATGGTTTAATCATTTTACTCGCCGTAGGTCTAGCGATTGGTATCTTTATTTCTCCAATCAGCGATATGGAACAATTACAAAATATCATCGTTACTGAATGCGTCTTTATCGCGATTGTGGCCTTTATTGAAGCCATGGCAATAGCGTTAGCAAACTTAAAAGTTAAAGTCTTATTTAAAATCATTTTAAGTACTTATTCATTAGAAGTCTTATTTGGTTTATTAGTGACTATTGTCTGTTTCTCTTTAGTCTTTATGACTATTGAACCACAAGCCGCTGATCCAAGCGCTACTAATATCATTAGAACATTCCCAGATGCTTTATGGTATTGCTTCGCGGTAGTGACCACAATTGGTTTTGGTGATTTAACCGCGATTACTCCAATTGGTAGAATATTAACAGTCATCTTAGGTATGTACGGCTTAGTGGTCGTCGCAGTCATCACATCTATCGTTGTTAATTTCTATAATGAAACAAGTGGTAAACACGACCAAAAAGAACTAAAAGAAATTCAAAAAGAAGAAGAGAATAATAAATAATATAAAGCAATTCATTTGAGAAAAACGACCCTCTATGACACAATTAGTCTAGAGGGTTTTATATATGAAAGAATTTGTTTTACATAATGGAGTCAAAGCTCCTGCTTTAGCGTATGGTACATGGTTAATCAAAAATGAAAATGCCGCGAACTGCGTCAAGATGGCTTTAGAAGCTGGATATCGTCATATCGATACCGCACAAGCATATGGTAATGAAGAAGGTGTTGGTGAAGGAATCAGACAATCTGGTTTAAAAAGAGAAGAAATCTTCATCACTTCTAAAGTTAAAGCGGAAATTAAATCTTATAAAAAGGCGAAAGCTTCAATTGATGAATCGCTTAAAAGATTAGGTGTTGATTATATTGATTTAATGTTAATTCATTGTCCTCAACCTTGGGCTCTATTTAGAGGGCCATTTAGATACTTTAAGCAAAATAGAGAAGTATGGAGAGCAATGGAGGAAGCCTATAAAGAAGGTAAATTAAGAGCCATTGGTGTTTCTAACTTCTTAGTGGACGATCTAGAAAACATTATTAATAATTGTGAGATTAAACCAATGGCTAATCAAATCTTATTACACATTGGTGAAACCCCTGTTGATGTTATTAAGTTCTGCCAAGAAAATGACATAGTAGTGGAAGCCTATTCCCCAATCGCTCATGGTCGCGCTTTAAATGATAAAAAGATCAAAGCTATGGCGGATAAATATCAAGTATCTGTCCCTCAATTATGTATTAAGTACACTTTACAATTAGATACCATCTCTATTCCAAAAGCATCGAGCAAAGAACACATTGAAGACAACATGAAACTCGACTTTGAAATCAAAGAAGAAGACATGATTGAACTCATGAAACTTAATCGTATCGATTATGGTGAAGATGCCTTCTGGCCAGTCTTTAATAAGAAAAAACAAGGCTAATTGAACCACCGAGGAATCCTCGGCAGTTGAACTTGTGTGGAAAACGCACTAGTTGCTGATAGTAAATTGCGGAAAGCGCAAATTGCCTTTTGCTTATGTCGAAAAAATCGACGGAAGGGTAAATTATAGACCTGCTAAGTAATGAATTAACCTCATCGCTTAATAATTCTTGTGGTTTTTCTCCAAGAAACCTAAGATATTGCGAAAAATTTTATATATTATATAAAAATAAGGTGCCAATTTTGCAACAACTTGTTGCACAATTATCCTCTGTCCCCTGGGGACATCATTGCATAATAATCGACAAATGCAAAAATTTCGAAGAATCCTTGTTTTATATTAACGAAACGATAAAAAACAATTGGTCACGTTCGATTTTAAGGCATTTTATGGATACCAATCTCTATGAAAGACAAGGCAAAGCAATTAATAACTTTGAAACCACACTTCCTACAATTGGAAAAGATTTGGCCAAACAAATAACTAAAGACCCATACATTTTTGATTTTATAGAATGCAGGAATGATTACGACGAAAAAGAGCTTAAAGACGCTCTTATAGAAAATATTCAAAAATACTTATTAGAATTAGGGACTGGTTTTGCGTTTGTTGGAAAAGAATGCCGCTTAGATGTTGGTGATAGTGAACTATTCATAGACCTGCTCTTCTATAACATAAAAGTACATGCTTATGTTGTTATTGAAGTAAAAACCACTAATTTTAAAGCTGACTATATTGGCCAATTAGGGACATACGTTGTAGCGGTTGATCATCTTTTGAAATCAGATAGAGATGAAAAAACAATTGGCCTATTAGTGTGTAAATACAAAAACGAGGTACTTGCGAGATATTCATTAGAATCATCGAATCAGCCAATTGGTATCTCTTCTTTTGAACTATCAAAACTTATCCCTGAAAACTATAAGAGTAGCTTGCCCACGATAGAAGAGATTGAAAACGAACTTAAAAATAAATGAGCATGAGCAAAAACAGACTTATAAACAGTGTGTTTTTCCGCACTTTTCAGATTAATACACACAGTAAGGTTTGGTTTCTTACCAAGCCTTTTTTCATATATTTGTGGTTTTATTTTAGAATAAATGTAAAATAGTTTTGTTATGGAGGAAGAGTCCATGGAAGAAATCAGTAATTTTATTAAAACTATTATGGAAAAAGACCTTGAGGAAGGTCGCGTTAAACAAATCGTCACTAGATTCCCACCTGAACCAAATGCTTATTTGCATATTGGTCA
>JAEEGH010009322.1_pt1 | contig 22922 bp, 13 predicted proteins | sample 9134181 | NCBI WGS metagenome assembly JAEEGH01 (sample SAMN16246544, study PRJNA631951) | gut metagenome | biome: gut microbiome; feature: rumen; material: DP-attached | host: Bos | place: Iran: Karaj | collected 2018-10
GGCAGCCTTGGAGCTGCCCACACGGGTGGATGTCTCACCGATGGTCAGCACCAGGTCGGAGGCATCGATGTCAAGTGACACGCGCACGGGGTCTGCATCGCCCATACAGCCTACCATCATCAGGACAGTCAGCATCGCCAATATTCCGGATAACAGGAAGTTTCCTTTCTTCATTCTGTGAATTTTAGTGAATAATACAAAATATGCGCCCTCTAAATTTAGGTAATGGATAAATAGGTCAGAAAGCGAGGACAGCACGCACATTAAATGTGTTAGAGGAGCTCGACTTTGATCTGTTTTCAACTTTACCATCACCAAATTGCATAAGCCATGCATTTGCCATCCAATCGCCCTCAACACTTGACCAGTAAGACTTGGGCTCAAGCGCTGTGCCGCCTGCGGCGGTAATCTTCTTACTGAACTGCTCAGCCTTGTAACTGCTGTTATCCGTCCGGCTCACGTCGCCATGATCACCACACATACCCTTCACCATCAGGTTCCACTGATACAGCGTAGGCAGGAACCACTGGCTGGTGCCTGGCGGGGGAGCCACCGTAACCCTATAATCTACAGCGGCCCTCGCGGCAGGATGGTTATGCCGGTTAGAACTTGTGCCACAAGCTCCAGTAGCCAGACGGGAGGAATTATCGATACCCTTGCCGAAGTCACCTGTCCTGCCAAGAGCAGTTCTATAATCATCAGTGAAGCCATTGCGGATACAGTTTCCATAACTACTAGCGGACCACAGGCAGCCATTGCTGGCATCAGCCATTGCAATGGCGAGGCCCACGTAACCAGATGCGTCTTTACTCGTATCAGCCGTACCGGCAGCGCCCTTGTAGGCTACAACAGCCACCTTCTTACCACCACAGGCGAGATTGCCTGTTGTAGCCTCATACGCCTTACCATGCTCACAGATCACCATACCGACGGTAGCCTTGCTGAGGGCCACACCGCCTGCAGCGACAGTGACCTTGCAGGTGGCAGACTTGTTATGCGCTGTGGCGGTAATCGTGGTTGTGCCACTGCCTACAGCCGTCACCTTGCCGTTGGCATCGACAGTTGCCACCTTCTTATCACCCGAAGACCAGCTGACGCCCTTGACATAAGACGGATCAGATTTAACGGTGGCGGTGAGCGTGGCTGTCGGTAAGCATGCGTTGAGCGACAGATCAGTCTTGTCGAGGGTGATGCTGCTGACGAGCTCTATCACCTTCACGGTGCAGGTGGCGGTATAGCCGTTTGCCTCGGCGGTGATCTTTGTCTCGCCCAAGCCTACAGGCGTTATCTTGCCGTTGGAGTCAACGGTAGCCACTTTCTCATTGCTGCTGCGCCAGGTGACGGTCTTGTCGGAAGTGCTGGCAGGTGTCACCTTGGCAACCAGCGTCACAGGGCTGTCCTCAATCTTCAGTGTCAGCTCGGTCTTGTCGAGGGTGACGCCACTGGCGAGGGTTGAGACTAACACCTTGCAGGTGGCGGTCTTATCGCCTGCCTTGGCAGTGATCTTCGCCTCGCCATTGCCTACTGCCTTCACCTTACCGTTGGCATCGACGGTAGCCACTCTATCGTTGCTGCTGCTCCAGGTGACGGTCTTGTCGGTAGCTCCTTCTGGTGTCACCTTGGCAACCAGTGTCACAGGGTCGTCATCGACAGTCAGATCCAGCTCGGTCTCGTCGAGGGTGATGCCTGTGACGAGCACTGTCACCTTCACGGTGCAGGTGGCGGTCTTACCGCCTGCCGTGGCAGTGATCTTTGCCTCTCCGCTGCCTACAGCCGTCACCTTGCCGTTATCATCGACAGTAGCCACCTTCTCATTGCTCGTCAGCCAGAACAGGGTCTTGTCGGAGGCGTATTCTGGACCGACATCTGCCGTCAGGGTGGCAGTGCCTGTCTCTGCAGAGCCTGCAATCATCTCCAGGGATGTCTTGTTGAGTGTCACACTCTTCACGGGATAAAGCTGCTCGTTTGTCCAGCCCGCGGGCACACCGTCGTTGCTGTTTTCCGGGAAGGGGAATGTCGTCGCCAACGTCTTCCCATCGGTTGCCTCGGTACCGGCTCCGGTGAGCCAGTCCTTCGTACAGTCATCGGCTGAGATGTCGTCGGCCAGGCACTTGAGATAGCTCAGCTTCGAACAGCCTGCGAACATCTCCTTGTAGCAGAAGCCTGTCACTGCTCCCGCAGGCAGGTCGGGTGCACGCTGAAGCCCCTTACAGCCGTAGAACATGGCCTGATAGCAGCCGTCTCTCAGCTCGTAGGCCGGCAGCTCTATATGGCGGAAGGGATTGTTTACCAGCTTCTCTGCTCCGGCAAACAGGCCATACAGGGCAAAGTCGGCATCGATCTCACAGTCGTCGTCAAAGAATTCGCCCTCAAGCATACTCATGACGTTACCGTAGATCTCGGTCTTCATGGCGGGTTTGATGTTGATGTACTTCGCACCGTCGGCTACGGCACGCGTGGTGCCGCGGGCACCTGCCGCAATCCCACTGCTCAGGGCATCGTTCTCGCTGAAAAGCTGCACGAAGTCGTTCTTCTTCACGACGATGTCATAAGACCCCTGCGTATTCTTGGGGATGATCTTATCATAGCCGGCGTTGATCGTATAGATGATGTCTTCCGACAGCGTGATGCCGTTGTTGAAGGAAATGGTGATCTTACCGTCCTCCAGGGCCACGAAGGTCAGCGGGGTGTCTCTGTCGTACCTGCGCAGTATCTCTGCAGAAGGCGACTTCACGACAACCCGGTAGGTACGGTCTGTCGCCGCATACCAGTCGGTGCGGTTCTCATCCATATGTACGGTGATGGTAGCCTCGCCGATGGAACGGGCTGTCACCTCACCGTCCTCATCCACCGTCGCCACAGAGGGGTTATCCGTGCGGTAGGTGAAATGACTGTCGGCAGCCTTGGAGCTGCCCACACGGGTGGATGTCTCACCGATGTTCATCACGAGGTCGGAGGCATCGATGTCAAGTGACACGCGCACGGGGTCTGCATCGCCCATACAGCCGGCCATCATCAAGACGGTCAGCATAGCTAACATTCCGGATAAAAGTTGTTTCATATTCTTCATTGTTTTATCCTAATTTATAATTTATCATACTCAGTAGTATTGTTCGCCTGCAAAGATACAACTATTATTTCAAACTTGCAAGTAAATGTTACAAAAAACAAGGCGATCAGATTATATTTTGACGCCGACAGAGGCGAGGAACCAACGACCCTGCTGGGGGATGAGGTTCGTGTTCATGCCACTGCGGTTATATCTAGTGTTCAGGAGGTTATAGATATTCAGACCGAAGGTGACTGGACCCAACGTATATTCGCCACCAAGATTGACGATGGCACGGGGTGACATATCCTTATGCATGATGATGTAAGGGGCGAGTGCCGATGCTGCTTCTCTTGCGATCATTTCCCCCTCCTTATCATCTGCCGCCGCGCAATTAGCGGCTTCCATCAATGCTTTATTATATAAAAGAACATTGCTAAGGTCGGTGTTGTGGCTGGTCTGTTTACCCTCGAAAAGGATGTGGGTGTGGAGTTTCAGTTGGGGCAACACCTGCCATCCCAGCACTAGGTTCGCCATGATGGCAGGGGTATTGTTATTGGTATCAATATTGGTGCCAAAGGCTTCTTTCGCAAAGGTTTCTGAGGACAAACTCATGAGGTTCGACTTAAAGGTGTTCGTCCAGGTGAGGTTGAAGTCGGCTGTAAACTTCGGCTGCTTATAGCTGGCCATCAGTTCCACACCGCAGGTCTGATTCTTACCGGCATTCTGGTATTCCAAAAGATGCGTCATGATGAGATCATAGGCACGATTATAGAAGCCGTTGATCTCGAAATTAAAGCCTTTGATCCAGTTATTACCACCAAAGGTGAATTGAAAGGAATAGACACGCTCAGGTGAGATGGGCTCAACATGCTGGGGGTTAATGCCGAGCTCCGCCATCGATATAATATTGACCTTACGGTAGATATAGGGGGCGTCGACAAACGACTTGGAGTAACTGAGTTTCAGGTTCCACTTGGGTTGCAACAGGATCAGTGCGATTCGAGGTGACAACTCATAGGCTTTGGTATCATCATAACGCGACTTATAGTCGTAGCGCAGTCCGGCATTCAGGATCAGCGACCGCCACTGGTGCTTCAGTTGCAGATAGATATCGGCATTATCCTCACTGCCCTGCCCCAATTGAAGTATGTTAGGATCATCAACAGATGGTTTACCGAAGTCATAGTTTATCATATAGTGGAAATCATCGGAGCGGAAGTAACCATAATCCGCACCGAAGCTGATGTTACCCTTATGACCGTTGCCCATGTCGTAAGCATAGTTACCCTTCACCTGGAAGCCATAATTCTGCTCCTGGCCATTCATATAACTCGAGACACCACCGCCTTTTAGGAATAACGAGTCATGGAATTCTTCTAAGTCGAGCGCATAGGCCAAATCAGATATCGGGTCGTCGGTGATGACCTGATAACGCGTATAATCCGACTTATCGTAAGTCAGGGCATACCTGAGATTCAGGTTTCCCAACTGGTGGCTGTAACTCAGATCGAAATGGTGGGAGTTGGTGCTGAAACTCGGTTTTATTCCATTGTAGGAAAGGTAACGCTCACGATCATAACTATTGGTCATCGATGTCATGGTGTAAGGTGCCACCTTCTGTGAGAAGTGAGTGTCGTACATCAACTGGAACCCTTTCCAGCCAAGCTGTAGTCCGAAGTCGTAGTTGGGATGATTGCCGATGCGACCCAGGCGTACGAATTGGTCGCCATACCGTTCGCCGCTGTTACGATAGCCACTACCCCACACCAGCAGATCGATGTCGAAATAGCGTTTGCCGAAGATGGCATCAACTTTGACCTGGCCATAGTTTCCTGCCGACACCTTCGCCTGCAGACCATCCACGTCGGCTCCCTGTTTGGTGATGATATTCACCACACCCGTCAGTGCCACACCGCCATAGAGCGACGAGGCAGGTCCGCGCAGCACTTCTATCTGTTTCACTTTCTCCAGCGAGATACTGAAATCGGGGGCAGCGGTATTCGTGGCATAACTGTTCAGGCGGTGGCCGTTGAGCATGATCAGGATCTTCTCCTGCGTATTACTGTAGATGCCGCGCATGGCGATGTTGATATCATCGTTACAGTCGATGAGGTTCATGCCAGGCACGTAGGCTGCCAGCACTTCCTGCAGGTTACGGGCACCGCTGGTCTGGATCATCTCGGCTGTGATGAGCGTGGTAGGTACAGGCACCTCTGACAGACTCTCGGCCTGATTGGAGGCGGTGGTGATGGTGGGTGTCATACCCGCCTTGATGTTGTTGACGATTTCCACAAAGGTCGCCGGATCTTGTGACGACGGACTGTAGTATGGGTTCTGCTGCAGCAGGAGTGTCACATACTGTTCGGCCTTCGGGATATCATAATCATCCATGTAAGTCAGGGCGATGAGACGGAGTGCACTCTGACGCGAATTGCCCTGAAGGGTGCTGAGGTTCTGTAACAACAGTTCCCGGGCTTGTTCAATGCGCCCTATCCTGTAAGCATCCTCTGCCTGTGCATACACCTCGCGCATCCGGGTATCGTCCTGCGCGGAAGCGCATAAAGGTAAAAGGGTAAAAAGGTAAAAGGGTAAAACCCATTTCAATATACCTATGCCCCATTGATATCTTTTCTGCTTCATATTTTTTTACCTTTTTACTTTTTTACCTTTGGTAAAGTGATGATAAACTCAGTATATTCGTCCTGAACCGATGCCACGCTGACATCGCCGCCGTGGTTCTGGATGATCTCACGAGTCAGGTAAAGACCTACGCCCGCAGCTTCGCCCGTGGTCTTGGTGGTAAAGAAGGGGTCGTAAATCTGTCCGAGGTTCTTCTCCTCGATGCCTGTACCGTTATCGCGGACCTTCAGGCTATACTTTCCTTCGGCAATGGAAACAGCCAGTGATATCTCGGGGACGAACTGCGGATCCTTCTGAATCTTTTTCACCACGGCATAGGCGGCATTGTCCAGGAGGTTCGTGACGGCCTTGCAGAGCATATCAGGGTTACCATACAGCGGCATCGGGTCGGCAGGCAGGTCAAAGACGGGCCGGATGCCATACTGTTCCTGCTCCTGGGCGTGGTGTTTCGCGAATTGTTTCTCGACCTGTTGCAGGACGGGGAGCAAAGTGATATCGCCGTAACCGCCCGTGCGGTCTCTCAGCACCTCCTCCATCGCCTTGAGGATACGGGTGGTGTTCTGACCGAACTGATGGACCGACGTAAGGTTCTTCGTCAGCATGTCGAGTACATCCAAGGTATCCTCATAATCATTCTTGTCGATCTGCTCCTTATTATGGTCGATGTTCTCCTTGAGATCACCCAAGAGGTCGTTCGACATCTTGGAGTAGTTGATAATATAGTTCATGGGGTTGAGGATGCGGTCAACAAGGCCTTTGGTCAGTTTACCCACCGTCGCCATCTTCTCCTGACGGACCAGCTCATGCTGGGCGTTACGGAGGTCGGCGGTGCGTTCCTCGACGATACGCTCCAACTTCACCTTCTCCTTCTCCAACCGCTTCAGGCGATAGCGGAACAGGAGATAGATGATATAGGCAAAGATGAGGAGATACAGCACCACCATATACCAGCGCATCAACAACGGATAGGCGATGCTGAAATCGATGGTGGCCACCTCCGATAGTTCGCCGTTGGCCAACTGTGCCTGTACGGAGAGCGTGAACGAGCCGTAGGGCAGGTTCAGGAACTCCACATCCTGCTTGTCCGTCCACTCACTCCACTGACCACCACCCGCGCCCAGGATGCTCTTATTAACCAGACGGTAGCGATAGAGCGTCTTTCCCGTCAGCGGTGCATAGTCGAGGGCATAGAAGAAATGCAGGTGACGTTCGTCACTGCCTAACCGATGCAACTTCTGGGGGCGATCCCCGTAACCACCCCACAGCACGCTGTCGTTACCCATCACAATGGAGCAGAAACGCACATGACGGCTATCGGTAAGTCTTGTCAGGTCTTTCCGACTCCTATCGACGATGGCGAGGATCTCGTCGCCTCCAATCCAGAGATGGTCGTCATACAGGTACTGGACCCTGTTTTTCATATCCTTAAGGGGTGTCAACAAAGGGGAAGATGTTGACGAGGTATCTGCAGGTGCCTTGTAATCCCCGATCGTCGCCGTTTCACCATGGACATTCTTGAACCAGAGATTACCACGTGCATCCTTGCAGATCACCGTCACCAAAGGCAGGTCGTTAAGCTTCATGTTTCGGCCCGACTGATAGAGATGGACGCCGTCGGGCTCACCGGCATAGACCTGATCGCCATCGACCAACAGGGCCGTTGTGGCATTCGAGGTGAGTCGGCCTACCCTGCCATCCGCTGCGATTCTGTAAATGCCGCTGGAAGTGGCAGCCAGCAGCGCGTCGCGCTCCTGGCACAGTGTCCAACAGATATTACTGATGTCGGCCACGCGTTTGTATTGCCAAGCGTCAACCGTAAATAGTCCGTTGGTCTCACCGACGTAGATTTTTCCATTATAGGCTGTGATGGCCTGGACTTTGCCCGTCAGACCGTCTTTGGGTAAGAAGTAACTATAGACCGAGGGCAATTCAATGGCAAAGATCCCTTTCGCCGTAGCACCCCATAGCACACCGTGACCGTCGTAAGCCACATACGACACCTGATTCGAGCAGAGGCCGTTGGCTTCGGTGATCATATAGAGTTGACGTCCATTGCCATCACATATGATCAGTCCATTGCCTCTTTTCACTTTTACCTGAAGGTTATCGCTCAGGATCTCCGTTTGGGTGGTATCTCTCAGAACGGCATCTTCAACCGATGCCTGCAGCGCCTCCACCGATACGACGTCGGCCTCAACACTGGAAAGGAGTCTGGCATTGGTATGTTTCTTCAACTTCACGGTGGGCACAGCGGCATCCTCAACCTCATAGATATTATTATCGCTGACCACCAGCTGCAGCGACGCGCCCTCTTCGAAGATCTCCATCACCTCCCCTTTGAAGGTGTCTTTCCCGCTGATCTGCTGCATGTACAGTTCGCCATTGGCACGTTTCTTCAGCCGTGCGATGAAGTTATAGCCTCCCACCCAGATGGTGTTCTTGCTGTCACGATAGACCACCGTGACACGTCTCAGTTCGGGTGCGTGGATCATACGCCACTGGCCACGGTCATAGTAAAGCAGTCCCTCGAAGTTTGCCACGAACACCGTCCCGTCCTCACCAATCTCGATATCGTAGTTCTGATTGTGTCCGCCATACTCCGCCGCCGTAAAGTTCCGAATCAGAGGCAAGCCCTGGGCATGTAAAAGTGAATAGTGAATAGTGAATAGTGAACAATTTGCTACCGCACAGAGTTGCAACAGCACAATCAGTACGATACGTTTTGACACTTTTATTTTCATATTCTTAAGTCTCATATCACTTTTACCTTTCTATACGGAATGCCCTTCCCTACATAGTAGTTCCACTCCTCCTGGGTGAAGTTACGTTTCACAGTCTGACGGAGACGCTCGGCTATCTTCGGCAGCGAGATCAGACATTGGGTGACAGAGCCGTTATGCTCCCCCACCAGGATATAGTCCTTATTGTCGCTGAAGGTGAAGTCGTTCAACCAATGGGCTGACTGGTACAGTGTGACCGCATTAATCTGGCTGTTACTTTCGATGGGCCAGAACAAGAGTTTACCATCGTAACTGGATGAATAGAGCCGTTTGCCATTAAACATCAGTCTTGTCACGCGGGAGAGGTGTTCAAGTAGTTGGTGGATCTTACCGCTGCCGTCGGTCAACCAGATGGTACCGTCGGCCATACCGTAAGCCGTGAGATGTTCTTTCCGGTTACTGGCATAGGCTGTGACCTTACCCTTCACCGGTACCTTCTCACTGGTCATCTTGTCCAGACTGTTGACGAGGTGCATCTGACCACGATGGTCGAAAAGCAAAGGTTTGTTATCACGTCTGCCGGTACTGATAACCTGGAAGTCGAGACGCCGCGTGGCAATGATCTTTTCGGTGGCCATATCAAACAGGGCGACGCCGTTCTCGCCGACGACCAGCAGCGATTTGCCGTCGTTCAGGTTTTGCAGGCTGAAGGGTTTACTGATGTTTTCAACCACCACGACACGTGTCTGCTGACCGTCGGTCATGACCAGTTGACCTGTATAACTGATGGCATAGACCTTCCCGTCGGGAGCTGCATATAAATCGTTAAACCAGTACTGCTTATCGCTCATCAGCCGACTGGTCTGCAGCTGTTCACCCTTAATATGGTGACTGAAGATCTCGCCAAAGGTGCTCACCGTCAGCAGACGACCATCACGAGGTGAGATGGCCAGATGTGAGATGCTACCGTTGTGGATATTCCAACTATGGCGCCCTCCAGCCGACTGTATCAGGGCCTGGAACACCGCCGGAGCATAGAGGTCGCCACCGTAATCATGGGTATAGAGATAGGAGGCATATGCCAACATATTACCGACCTCCGTGTTACCTGTCTGATAGATGGAATAAGACTGAGATCCAAGCGTTCGACCTAAAGAGATAAAGTTGAGCGTGTCGGCCACCGACCTGGCATATTCGGCCTTCTGACGCTGGCGTTCTGCCATCTGATAGGATGCCAATGCTTCAGCTGCTGAGGTCTCTGCTGCCGCCTGGGCCTTCAGCGCATGCCTGCGCTCCGCCTCGGAACGAAGGGTGGCAGCCTGTGCAATCTCCGACTGTCGGATCGCTTCCCGGCTGCGCTCCTCAGAGAGTGCCTGCTGACCGTGGGCGATATCTTCCATCTGTTCGCTCACACTACGGTCTAACTCCGAGGTCTCTCCTTGCTTTTGGAGTACGACGACCTTCGCCTCCAACTCATGGATGCGCGCTTTGTCCTGATGACGTGTATAGACTGCCGACAGGCCTAATGCCAGCAGCAGGCCTCCCAGACACCCTATGATAATATTTCTATTCACTTCCGTTTTACCACAAGCAACGTGATATCATCACTTTGTTCATCATCGCCAATAAAATTGGCAACTTCAGCCTTGACGGTTTCTACCACCTCCTGACTGCTCTTGCCAATCAGTCCGCTGAGTGTATTGCCAAAGCGCTTCATACCAAACACCTCTCTTGTAGGTTTCATGGCCTCAGGCACACCGTCGGTGTACATTACCAATGTGTCTCCATGCTCCAGTTGCAAGGCGTTTTCTTTGAACTGGATGCCCTTTAATGCGCCGACAATCAGATTGTCTGACACAGGCAATTCTTCGGTCGTGCCGTTGGCGTGCAACAGGTAAGGCGGGTTATGGCCACCGTTACAATACGTGAGGAGACCGGTCCTGATGTCATAGATGGCATAGAACACGGTCACAAACATATAATCCACAGAAGATGACGCCAACAGCCGGTTGACATTTGTCATACACTCGCCGACATGCTCAAATTGCATACCAACCGAGCGTATGAAGGTGCGGCTCACCGCCATAAACAGGGCGGCAGGGATGCCCTTGCCGCAGACATCGCCAATAACCAGTGCAATGTGGTCATCGTCGATGCGGAAGAAGTCGTAGAAGTCGCCACCGATATCCTTTGCAGCCTCCATCGAGGCATAGAGGTCGAACTTGTCGCTATCCTCGGGAAAAGGCGGGAATACGCGCGGCAGGATAAACTGCTGGATCTCGTTGGCAGCGGCCAGGTCTTTCTCCAGCCCCTCCAATTTCTTGTGTTCCTTCTGCGACTGATGTACAAAGTCTATCTGCTTGATGGCTTTCTCGATGGTGCGGTCCAGGTCGTCCATATCGATGGGCTTTGTGGCAAAATCGAAAGCACCGTCGTTCATCGCCAGACGGATGTTCTCCAAATCGCCGTAGGCACTCACCATAATGACACGCAGGGCCGGGTTCTGCATCTCGTTCACTTTGGCCAACATCTCCAGACCGTCCATCACGGGCATGTTGATGTCGCAGAGGATAATTTCGATGTCAGGATGCTCCTGCAATACTTTGAGGCCCTCCACGCCGTCATGGGCAAAGAAGAACTCATATTCCCCACTGCGTATCTTCCTTCTGAAGAATTGCTTCAGCAGGAATTCGATCTGTTCCTCGTCATCGACACTTAATATTTTGATTGCTGCCATCTTGAAACGGAGTCAATGAGTGATTACTGATTGATGTCCTTCAGACGATTGATCTTATTGCTCTTCTGTTGATGCCGCCACTTCTCATGCGCATCCTCAATCTCCTGGAGTTTGTCGTTGTAGATCTTGTCGCGCTGCTCATAACAGCTTTTAGTCTGTTTGTCGCGGGCCTCCCTGACCTTCTTGATGTCGGCGTCGCTCTCACCATCCAGAAGCTTCGCCAACTTCGCGTCATACTTGGCGGAGACGGCCTCCATCTGAGCCTTGTTCTCTTCATAGTATGCTTTCACACCGTTCTTCAGCAGATCATAGCGTTCGTCATCCACCTCGGGCATCGTCACCTGGAGATAATAGACGTCGTGTACGTCAGGATTGTTTGGATCTTCGGAAATATCCACCTGAAGCTTCTTGAACTCTTGTTTGAATTCGGGATGCTCCCTGAAAACGGCCTGAGCCAGTGTGGGGAGATCGTCGTCATAGTTAGGAACTATCTGGAAGCTGTAATCGTCTTCCTTTCCTATTTGTGCACAATCTTCCAGCTTCTGAAACTCGCCTTCTATGTTGGCCTCTATCGACAACAGCGACACAGGCTCTGCCTTGACGCACAGATTCATCAGGCGATAGGAAAATTGGGCATTCAGCGTGCTCAGCGCATCGCCCAGCATATCAAACTCTTTGATGATGTCTCTTCTCATATCTTCATCTTTTTACTTTTTACCATTTTACTCTTTCGGTGCATCCTCCGTCTTCAGCTTGGTGCTCAGCTTGCCGCCGCCACCGCCGGAGCCGCCACCCATGCCGTCCTTGATGTTAGGCGACTTGAAGGCGCTCTTGGCCTCGACGCTGTCGCCAACGACCTTGGGCGCTTTCAGTTCGTCCTTCACCTCGGTCTTGCCGTTGATGGTGGTTTCGCCATAGACCTGGGTCTTGTCACCTCCCACAGCGGTCTTGCCACCGTCGAGCTGAACCGCAGCCTTGCCGTCGCCTTGCTGCATCTCCAGCGTCTTGTCAGCAAAGGCACCGATCTCCTCTGAAACCGTCTGAACCTTCTTGCTCTTGATGTCCTTCGACTTCGAGCCGACATACATCTTCTCACTGACGAGCGTCATCGTGCTGCCAGCGGCCAGCTTGTCGTCGGTAAGCTTCTCCTTATCCACATCCATCGACTTCACGCTGACAGCCTTGGCGTTGAGGTTGATGCTACCCGTAGCCTTGCCCTCAGCATCGGCAGCGATAACAGCCGTCTTCTCGGTGCGGATGTTCAGCTTGCCGTCCTTCGTCAGCGCCTTGGTCTTCAGTTTGCCGTCTTTCACCTCATAGTCGAGACTCTCTACGGTAACGGTCTTCGAGCGTATGATCACATCGCCCTCACCCTGGTATTCACCCTTGGTGAGCTTGCCCTTCTCGTCGCGTTCGATGTCTTTCGGATTGGCGGTCGATACCTCTACGGTCTTGGCACTCATGGTAATCTTACCCTCCTTGGTGAGTTCCTTCTCCCAGAGCTGGTGCTTATCATTCATCTTATAGTCGACAGCCTCGAGGTTGATATCCTTCGACTGGATCTTCACCTTACCTTCCATAGACCACTCTTTACCCTTGTCTTTCGGATTTACGGTGTCGAGCGTAATGTTCTGTGCACTGACGGAGAAGTAGCCGTCCTTGGCGAGGGCGCCCTCATCGTCGTGCATGTTTACTCCCATGCGTGGGGTTCTGACGCTGATGCCGGCACCAAGGTTCGTATGCAGATTGCCGTCGCCGTCGGTCGTCGCTACACTGATATTCTCTGCCACTACCGACATCGAAGCACCCGTGCGCTTCTTCTTGAAGTCGTCGCCGGTCTTGATAGCGCCCTTCTCCTTCTCCAGCGCCTTCTTGCGGCGGTTCACCTCTGCCAGCTCCGCCACGAGGTCGATAAAGTTCTGGGTAGAGCGATAGATCGACGGCAGCAAGGCGTTCATCTGCTCATGCAGTTCACTGATGTCAGTGAGGTTGGTAAAGGTGCTGTGATCTTTCGGGTCATTCAGTTTTTCCTCCTTCTGTGCCAGCTTAATCATGTCCTCCAGGAATTTGTCCACCGACTTCTTCTGATCATCCACTCTCTTCTTCAGGTCCTTGCTCTGCTTATCCAGCCCCTTGATAGTATCCTCAATCTGCTTTTTGCGCTTCTCGGCAGAGACAGCTGCCTCTATGTAGAATTGTCGATCGGCATGCAGGCTGATACCGCCACGTCCGGCAGGGACAGGTACTTGCGAGAACTCGTCCTTGGCATCACTGCTGTGGAGCACGATGTCGCAGGCCTGCGATACGATCTCCGACATGTTGCAGACCACGTTCTCGCGCCCGTCGATACCCGGATTCACAGCCTTCTGATGGATGATGGGGGCGCGGCTCACGATACGACCTGCCTCTCCGACACCCTCTAAGGACACATTGCTGCCCTTGATGACCACAGTGCCCATATAGTCACCTTTTAGGGCGCCACTCTTGTCCACATTGCCTATCACAATCTCCGGGGCAGAAATCACGATACGCTCATCATCTTGATAATAGACACCACGATCCAGGCGGTTAAAGATATCCGTCTTTATCTGTTGCACTTCAGACTTCTGCTGGTGCATCTCCTCGATACCTTTATCTACGCATTGCTGGAATTTCTCCAGCATCGTCTTCCATTCTTCAAATATATATGCCATAATTCAATAATGTCTTAAATTCCTAATAACTTATCCTTGATCTTTTTGAGTTGCGCCTCATGGTTAAATGATGTAACCCTATCAAAAGTAGCACTACGACCTCCACCCTTAATTGCATAAGTATTTTCGTTTGTGCCAATCAGGATATCGCCATTATTACCATCAGCCCACGCGTACATCTCATTATATGACTTCTTGAAATTCAAATTGTCTATTTCATCCGTTAACCATTTTTTGAATGGCGTTCCAAGGGTACTTCCCAGAGAAGGCTTTTCTTTATTCTTTTCGGGCACATAACTGAGGCTATTGACATAATCACGCCATTTAGAGTCGACCTCAATATTGTCTTTTGTTGGTTCTTCGACTTTAGTATCACGGTTCTTATCAAGCTTGAGTTCTTTTATCAAGCTCAAGCAAACCAATCTCTTATACACCGATGAATACACCAATAATACTAATTTGACTTCTTCCTTTAGTGCCTTTACATCATCATCGGGTTTGCAAATGAAGAAATCCTTACATGACTCATTAGTGATCGCTTTAAACATTGCTTCCTTGATTTTAGCAGGTTCACCAGGCAGTATGGTGGATTTGAAGCCCCCCACAGCTTCGTTGACTTTTTCCTGAGTCCATTTAAATGCAAGAACCTGTATAATAGCAGCCCTGAGAGCTTTAGCAGCAGCCACAACACGAATTTTGAGAAACGCTCTTTCCGAAACAACGGTATCTACACCTTTGTTTTCAAGTGATTTGTCGACGTTATCTGGATGATCTTTAACATTCTCTTTGAATCCCAAATCATCCCCGTCTAATTCGACTTTTTTAGTGTCGGGATCCCAAAGTTTATCTTTTAGTTCTTCTATTGTTTTACAAGGTCTTTCTTTGTCGTCGTTTGACCAGCTTTGAAGTTCCTTCACAGCCTTTTCAAATGCAAGTTTCTTAGTTAAACAACTATTGTAAAGAATTCCCCAATCCATATGCATCGCTTCAACTAATTTTGCTGCTTTATCAAAGACCTCCACAAAACCGTCTGGCACGTAAAGAGTCTTTTCATTCTTTTTGTCGTCCTCTTTTCCAACCAGTTTCTTCTTTTTCTCCTCATTGAATGCATACTTGGGATATTCACACTCGTTCTTACCAGCTTCCAGCATCATGTAACGGTGAGACTTCACGGTCAGCGCACCCTCTACCGGTCGCATCACAACCTCAACGACCGACCTTACAATCTTTAAGTCAACCGGCTTAAACTTTTCAGCCACCTTGTTGGCAATGGCGCCGGCCACAGTCAGTCCTAACGAGGCAAGAGAGAAGTCACCGAACTTCTTGTCGTTGCCCAGTTTCCAGCCAATGTTCGTGCCCGACTCCAGTTTCAGGTTGTTACCAGCCTCGATCGTGACATTCTTACCCTTGATCTTTACATCACCATTGGGGGCGGAGATCGTAATGCCTGTGAAGGCATCCAGTTTTACATCGCCCCAAGGCGAACTGATACTGATGTTACGCTTATCAGTTGAGCCGCTAATCTTATAGATACCATAATAGTCGCTCAGCGAGAAGCCGCCTTCGAAATATTTGTTTCCGCTAAATGCGCTCTTGTCTGAAAATAACTTACCGGCGATCGGTGCAGGAACAAAATTGAAAAATGTTTCAGTAATAGGCGACAAGGCAGAAGTCACGAACTTCGCCAATCCGGCACCAGTGCCGTCGGTCAGTCGCATGTGGTGACCTCCCGGCGTGTCGAAGTCCACATTGAGATTCTGATCATAGGCCACTTTAGTCTGTAGAGCACCCATCACATACGGGCGCTCGACGTTGCCGTCGACGAATCCCACCATCACTTCGTCTCCCGCATTATGCTTGCCCGTCGTGGTCTTACCATCGCCTTTGGTCGCAAAGGTAATCCAGGGCGTTGCGTCTTTTTTATCCACATTATCCGCCTCTCCCTGCCAAGGGAACACCACTCTTACACGGTGCGAGAACGTGGGATCGGCAGCATCTTTGATCTTGGCCAACTGCGGGCCGGAATATCTGACGTGACCAGATGGTATCATAGCAGGATAGTACTGATAGATCTTTTTACCGCCAACCTCAGATACATGTGCTCCAATGGCCTTTGCCTGGAACGTCAGTTTATTGTCTTTGTATGTTGCAGAGATATTCACCACGATAAACCGTTCGCCATCCACCTCGATGATTTGACCCAGTTTGAGCCCAGGCCAAGTGGTGTCGAAGTCGATAAAGACCATGTTATTACCTGCTTCCTGCTCAAATTCGAGAACCTTACCATACCGGCTTGCATCGTAGTAATCAGCATTGTTGGCATATTGGGAAGTGATTTCGGTGAACTCGTTGAAACCATCCTTACTCTCCGTCTCCTCATCATATAAGGTGAATTTATATGTACCATACTGTTCGGCCGTGCCGACCTTGTCTTTTTCGGGGAAGTACTTTTTATTCACTTCATTATTCAGCAATTTGGTACTTGACATGGCTTGCAACACACTCACACCATCATCGACCAGTGTGTTGACCGCCCAAGATATGACATTCTTGTCTGTATTGAAGAACGAGGCTATCTTCTTCATGGCGTACTTGTCGCCATAACCATTAAACTTACCCAACTCACCACGGACAAAGAGGGGTGACTTTGGCACCGGCGCATCATAGATGTTCTTGTCGTAAGCTGCTTCCGCCTCATAGTTGCCATCTTTAATGTTTCCCAGCAGGTCTAAGCTCGCATCCTGACAGGAGTAAGTGATCTTATCGTATTTCTGGACAATCTTGACTTGAGCTTCTGCATTATATCCTATCTGCAAATTGCCATCCTCATAATACATAAATTCGCCCCAGCGGTTGGTGGTGCGAGCCAGCAGGTCGTAGAAACTTTCATTATACTGTACCAGATAAGGGAAGATATGTTCCACTTTTGTTTTTGCGGCATTCTGGTACACCAACTGTTGCACGGTTTTGATTCTGTCCTCCGTCTTGAACTCCATACTCTTGCCTTTGTTGAAAGGCAGGAGGTACTTAGGCAGTTCCTTTGCCAGAATATCGCCTAAAAGTTTCTTGCCGACAAATGAGCGACTGGTCTGCTTCAGTGTCAGCAGCTTATCGAGGCTAAAGATATGCAACCTCATGACCATGCTGCCGGTTCTATATTCAGGAATCACCTCATGCACATAGTAATCATCTCCAATCACATCATCATCGCCATGGAGCGTGATCCTACAAAACCTGAACATTTCTACGATATCGGTCCTCTTGATAGGCGCCCATTTCGTCCCTTCTGTCTTGTTGATACTGATATCAGCGACAATCTTGGTCGGCTGATACATCTGCTTATTCATGCTTAATCCCACAAGCGAGTAAAGATAATTACCAACCTGTGCGGTGTCTGTTCCCGTCACCATAGATATGGTCTCCACTTTAACAGCCTCTATGTCTGCAAGAAAAGCATGAATCGTCAACTTAATTACTGCCATAATATTTATATTTTAGATTTTTACTCATCTTCATCCTGTCCCAACTTCATCTGATAAACGACCACATCGTTATGAGCGGCATAGTTATCAAGTTGTTTCTGTCGGAGCTCGTTGTATTCCTTCTCCCATTCTTTGTCTTCGGCCTCGCCTTTATCCGTATCACCAGTTTTCCGTTCGTCATCCATAAAACTGAAGAAATCGACAAGACCCGTTATCTTAAAAGTTTCATAGATCTCTTTGGCGCAGTTCAAGAACACGATCTCCGGCTCTTGGCCAACCTCTTGCTTGGCGAAGAGAATAGTACGGATACCGCTACTGGAGAGAAACACCAAGTCGGAGGCGTCGAACACTATCCTGTTGATGTCCTGTCCCCGATAGTTGTTGAGCATTTCCCGCAATGCAGTGGAATTGGCCATTGACAGTTCAAAACCCAGGTAAATATGTAACGATGTTCCTACTTCTTTTAATACAAAATCATTTTCTTCCATGTTGTGGTCATCATGTTTATGTTGTTTTGCTAATGATCCAGATTATCAGTCTGTGCTAATGGCCACGATGGCATCACCACGATCGAAAGCGGCCTTGATGTCCTTGCCACCCTTTTGGACTTTACAGAGTGAGATGTCATCGCCTAAGGTCTCGCGGACGCGGATACGACCGAGATGCTTGCGCGTCTCACGACCGGCCACCTGTCCGATAACAAAGACATCGAAATGTACATCCTCGCCAATAAACCTGCTACCCACATCGATGTAGAGTTCCTTGGTCTTGTCTTTCTTCTCTCTGCCACGTTCAATGATGTTAGCGCGGATCGGATAGGCCTCGTTGTAATACTCATAGATATTCTCTGCCAGTGCGCCCAGTGCCGTCCGGATGGCTTCGTCGGCCGATTTGGCCAATGAGTATTCAGAGCAACGTCCGGAGATGGTGCTGGTAGTGATCTCACCCGACTGCAGGTTTTTGAAAGTCAGCGCTGCCGTGACAACCGCACCATAGTAGGTTTTGGTCTCTGTATATTCACGACCCTTGCTGTCCTTGCGGTCGTAGGTCTTTACCTTACGCGAGGCTGCGATATCGGTCAGCGTGGCGGTCACCAGATACTTGACGCCCGCTGTCTCGTCATCGTCAACCGTCTGTAGGCGACGGACATGTGTCAGTCCTTCCTTGACACAATTGGCGGCCAGCGGTATGTACTCTTCATTATGAATATCAGTGACTCTGCCTTCGACCACATCGGCCACCACACCAAGTACCTTGCTCGCTGTCAATTTCTTACTGGCCTCACCTTTCTGGTAGGTGATCTCTCCTATTTGTACCTTGTAAACGGGATTCAACCCATTGTCCTGCGCACTGACTTTTATCGTTGTCAGCACTGCTAACATTGCAGCTAATAGATAATTAACTTTCAGCATAGTTTATCAGTTTCAGTTTTTAATTCAATTGGGTACAAAGATACGAAGAATCTTATTGATTTGTGAGACCCTACCCTTAAAAATAGTTAAGGGCGCGTGTTTTCTTCAAAAATAATCCCCGGATCGCCTGATCCGGGGATTATTAATATGTTACTAAACCAACTTGTTATTGGGCCAGCTTACCATCAGAACCGAGCACATTCACAATCTTGTGGATGTACATCTTCTTCATGTTCTCACGAGCGGGCTTCAGATACTGACGAGGATCGAAGTCTCCAGGATGCTCAGCGAGGTGCTTGCGGATAGCAGCAGTCATAGCCAGACGAGAGTCAGAGTCGATGTTGATCTTGCAGACAGCGCTCTTAGAAGCCTCACGCAGCTGCTCTTCGGGGATACCGATAGCGGCCTCGAGCTTGCCACCATACTGGTTGATGGTGTTCACCTCGTCCATAGGCACTGAAGAAGAGCCGTGGAGTACGATGGGGAATCCGGGGAGCTTCTTCTCGATCTCGTGCAGGATGTCGAATGCCAAGGGGGGCGGAACGAGTACACCGTTCACGAGTGTGCACTGCTCAGGAGTGAACTTGTGGGCACCGTGAGAAGTACCGATAGAGATAGCCAGAGAGTCGCAGCCTGTGCGGGTAGCAAAGTCGATAACCTCCTCGGGCTTGGTATAGTGAGACTCAGCAGCGCTGACCTCATCCTCAACACCAGCGAGCACACCGAGCTCAGCCTCGACAGTTACGTCGAACTGATGAGCATACTCTACAACCTTCTTTGCCAGAGCAACGTTCTCCTCGTAGGGGAGGTGAGAACCGTCGATCATCACGCTTGAGAAGCCCATGTCGATGCAGTCCTTGCAAAGCTCGAAGCTGTCACCGTGGTCGAGGTGCAGCACGATCTCGGGATGAGCGCAGCCCAGCTCCTTGGCATAAGCCACAGCACCCTCTGCCATGTAGCGCAGGATGGTAGCGTTGGCATAGTTGCGGGCACCCTTAGATACCTGCATGATAACGGGAGACTTGGTCTCCACGGCAGCCATGACGATGGCCTGCATCTGCTCCATGGTGTTGAAGTTGAAAGCGGGGATAGCATAGCCACCGGCTACTGCTCTTTTGAACATCTCGCGAGTATTCACGAGTCCTAAATCCTTGTAGTTTACCATAATAATTTACAATTTAACAATTTACTGTTTACTATTTTTTTTCTGATTTTCTATTTCATGTTTTATCGGATGCAAAGGTAGTAAAAAAATAGGAGTTAAGAGTTAGGAGTTAGGAGTTTTTTCCGCTCGCCCACCTTCTTTTTTAAATTATTTCACATGCCGGCGAGCATAACTGCACCAGATTGCAAAACGTAGGTTGCAATCTCAGCCCTCCACGCTCCACGCTCAACGTCTACCTTCAACTCTCCACGCTCCGCTCGGCTCTGCCGCTTTGCTTGCAAAGAACCCTCACCGCTAATCCTTCAGCGAGTAGGTGATGGTGGATACCACGCGGACCTTCTTCTTGTAGGCGATGTCGTCGCTCTCGATGGAGAACTCACCCTGTCCGGCCTCCACAATCTTGTTGATGGTGGAATGGCTGTTCTCTGCAAACTGCTGGGCAGTCTTCTCGGCAGCGGCAATGGCCTCGCTCATCATCTCGGGCTTCAGCTCCTGGAACTTGGTGAACTCGTAGCTGGCGTAGTTGTTGTCGAGCATCACACCACGCTCCAGCAGGGCATCGGCGGTCTTATCCTTGAGCTCGGCAATGAACTTCGTGTCATTGGACACGACGCTGAGGCTACGCGACACGGAGTAGCGGAAGGCGGGACGGCGCTCGCTCCAGACGTTGGCGTTGTTGTCGGTAATTTCAAACGAATTGACCTTGACCGTTGCCTTGCCGTCGATGCCGTTCTCCTTCAGGTATTTCTGAATGTCGGCTATCTTGCCGTTGAGGATGTTGAACAGCTCGTTGAGGTTATCGCCCACGTAGCTGACGGAGAGCGTCCATGTCACCTCGTCAGAATCAACCACCTTCTCTGCCAAACCCTTGACAGTAACGCGGCGGTCCTTGTTGGTGAAGTTGTCAATGCCGCTCTTGATGCACAGGCCGAGCAGCAGCATGCCGAATGCCAGTATGGCGGCATAAATCAGTTTTCCGTATTTCTCCATCGTTGTAAGTAATTATGTTTACCACGTGCGTTCCATCTTCACATCGAGGGTCTTGTTGTACTTGACAAACGTGACAGTAGCTCCCATTTCGCGATCTTTCTTCATCGTGACATCCATACGCATGAACAGACTACCGTCAACTGTCACCTCTACTTTGTTCTTATCAACGGTATAGGTACCCTCATTCAAAACCTCCTCACCGCCATTAAAGAAATCCCATATTTTCACCTTCCATTTGCCGTCCTTCTTATTGAAGAACTCGAGCATGAAGTTGAGATTATGTTCGTAGGGATTGACCCACTCACCATCTAACTTCACAAAGGTGGTATGCCACTTGCCAATACCAATAAGGTAGTCACGGGTAGCATAGGTTTCATCATCTTCATCAGAATCTCTTGCGGTACAACCCGAAAAGCTCAGGCTCAGGACAAATGCTGTCAGCATTATCCATAAAAAACTCTTTGTTTTCATTTTCTTTTTGTTACTATTTTTGCTATTCATGAATATTGGGTTCTTCCCAACGACGCGTTTCACTACACTCCAGACTGACAGTCTCCGTACCTACCTTCAGACGGAAGTCTCCCTCCTCGAGTATCCATTTGCCGTCGGCACCTACGAAAGCAAGCTGACGGGCAGGCAAACGGAAGGTTACCGTCTGCTGTTCTCCGGGCTGGAGGCTGATCTTGGTGAAGTCGCGCAGCCGACGGTTGTCGGGCACGATGCTGGCTACGAGGTCGCTGCTGTAGAGCAGTACGGCTTCCTTGCCGGCACGCTGACCGGTGTTCTTCACATCGACGCTGACGGTAAGCACGTCACCTGCCTTGAAGCGGGGCTTGTCAACCCGCAGGTTGGAGTAAGCAAAGGTGGTGTAGCTCAGTCCGTAGCCGAAGGGCCACTGCAGGCTGACCTTGGCATCGTAGTTATAGGCTCCCTCCATGGTGCCCACCTCCTCGCTGACCTTGTAGTCGTAGGTGTTGAGCGAGTTGATCTCCTTGGGATAGGTGTAGGGCAGCTTGGCGGAGAAGTTGGCTTCGCCGCTCAGCAGGTTGGCCAGGGCATCGGCACCGTAGTTTCCCGGGATGAGGACATGGACGACGGCACGGGCCAGCGGCTCGATGTCGGCAAGGAGACGGGGACGTCCCTCGTTGAGCACCAGGATGATGGGTTTGCCGGTCTTGGCGAGCGCCTTGACCAGGTTGCGCTGGTTCTCGGAGAGCCACAGGTCGGTGAGGTTGCCCGGCGTCTCGGTATAGCTGTTCTCACCAATGCAGGCTATGATGACGTCGCAGGCCTCGGCGGCTTTCTGCAGGCGGCTGCCTTCGATGAGCTGAGCGTTGTGGGTGGAGAGCTGGGCGTTGTCAACGGTCTCCTGGAAATAGGCGCCCCGCTCGTTGTAGGTGACGGCCTGCTCCAGGGTGACGTTCTGCTGACCATACTTGTTGCAGAGCGCCTCATAGATGGTGTTGTAACGCTCTGTCAGGTCGCTGGCCATGGAACCCTGCCAGGTGTAGCTCCACCCACCGTGAAGACAGCGCATGGAGTTGGCATTGGGACCGGTGACGAGAATCTTTGAGCTTTCCAAGGGCAGGAGGTTTCCTTCGTTCTTCAGCAGGACGATGGACTCCTCGGCAGCATGGAGCGACTTCTGTGCAAACTCCTCGCAACCGAACTTCTCATAGCCGGCACCGCCGGTGTTGGGCTGGTCGAAGAGTCCGAGACGGTACTTCACACGAAGGATGCGGCGTACGGCATCGTCGATACGCGACTGACTGACCTTCCCCTCCTTGACCAGCTCCTTCAGCAGGATGCAAAACTCCACGCTGTAGGGGTCCATCGACATGTCGATGCCGGCATTGACAGCAATGCGGATGGCATCCTTCTTGTCCTTGGCCACGTGCTCGCGCTGGAAGAGGTTGTTGATGTCGGCCCAGTCGGTGACGAGCATACCGTCCCAGTTCAAGTCCTCCTTCAACCACTTGGTCAGGTATTCATAGCTGGCATGCACGGGTACGCCGTTGATGCTGGCCGAAT
>JAEEGH010009325.1_pt1 | contig 22919 bp, 21 predicted proteins | sample 9134181 | NCBI WGS metagenome assembly JAEEGH01 (sample SAMN16246544, study PRJNA631951) | gut metagenome | biome: gut microbiome; feature: rumen; material: DP-attached | host: Bos | place: Iran: Karaj | collected 2018-10
AGTGGCTTTTATGATTTAGCCACAGCCTATCAGTCTGTACACGTCAACTATTGAAAGCGCCGTATACCGAACGGTACGTACGGTGCTGTGAGAGGACGGGAGCTAATCACTCCCTCCTACTTGATTTAAGGGAAGAGTAGTCTTGTGGTTGCAGCTTTGTTGCAAAAACTTTTAGAGAAAATAATATTATCAGACGTAAAAAGGGAATGCTGAAATCGGCATTCCCTTAATTTCTTACACTACCTGCACATTCTCTTTTCCCGCGAGCTCTTCCAAGCGCTCGATCATCATTTTATCCGCTTTTATCGTAGCGGAGCGTCCGAGTTTCTTGATCTGCTTGGTGTCTTTTAAGAATATCGCAATCTCATCGCGTCCGTCGGAGTCTGCGATGATGCGCTTAAGTTCCGGATCTTTTTCTTCATAAGCATTCTTGTTGTCAAATCTTAGCCACACAGTCCTTGGTATCTCGTCAAAAAGAGTAACTTTCTGTGCGATGAGCTTGGCGTCGCGGTCGTCCTCAACGGAAACACGACCTTCAATGAAAACTTTGGCGTCAGCATCAAGCCTTGCGGCATTAGCTTCATAGGTCTTGGGAAATACAATTACTTCGATGCTTCCCACAAGGTCTTCAACGGTAAGAAACGCCATGATCTGATCGTTCTTTGTATATTTGATCTTCTTATCGCTTATGATACCGCCGATGATTGCTTTTTCATTGTCTTTTACCGCGGGCACGCCCGTCTCGTCGTCGAGATAGAAATCCGCAGTAGTATTGGAGATTCTCTTTTTCCACATTCCGATATAATCATCAAGGGGATGACCTGAAACATAGATTCCAAGTACATCCTTTTCAAATTCAAGAAGTAGGTCTCCGGGGAATTCTCCGACATCGGGAAGGGGAATTTCGTATTGCTTCTTGTCGTCTTCGCTCACAATGTCAAAAAGAGTCATTTGTCCCGCCATCGAGTTTCTTCCCGCATTGTGAAGTCTATCCATAATCTGAGCATAGACTGTCATAAGCTGCTTTCTTGTTCCGGGGAAACAGTCAAAAGCGCCTGCTTTTATAAAGTTTTCGATAGCTCTTTTGTTTACGTCGGTATCTTTGCCCTGCATGCGGGAGAGGAAGTCATTTATATCCTTAAACTTTCCGCGCAGAGATCGCTCTTTTACAATAGCGGCGATAGCCGGATGACCTACGCCCTTAATTGCGGTAAGAGCGTAGTGAATCGCTTTCTTCTTGCCGGGAGCCGTTGCTGCGACAGCACCGGGAACAGAAGAATCGCTTTTTTCCGAGTCAATCTCGGTAACGGAAAACCACTCGAAACCTTCGTTGATGTCGGGAGGAAGCAGCGTTATATTCATGTTTCGACAGCTCATAATATATCCCGAAACTTTGCCCGGATTATCTATTACAGAAGTCATAAGAGCTGCCATAAATTCCACGGGATAGTAGCATTTAAGCCATGCCGTCTGAAGAGCGACAACGGCGTAGCAGGCAGCGTGCGACTTGTTAAAGGCATACTTTGCAAAGTCCATCATGGAATCATAGATCGCATTGGCAATTTCCGGAGAGATACCCTTTGAAGCACAGCCCGGAACATTCTCCTCGGAATTTCCGTTTACAAAGTTTGCTCTCTCAACCTCCATTACGTGCTGCTTCTTTTTGCTCATGGCACGACGAACAAGGTCGGCACGACCGAGAGTATAGCCGCCGAGCTGCTGAACTATCTGCATAACCTGCTCCTGATAGACGATACAGCCGTAAGTCGGCTTAAGAATCGGCTCAAGCTCAGGAGTTAAGTAGCTTATAGCCCCCGCGTCGTTCTTACCTGAGATGTACTTTGGAATAAAGTCCATCGGGCCGGGACGGTACAATGAGATCCCGGCTATGATGTCTTCCAGTGACTTGGGCTTGAGCTCTTTCATGAAAGCCTGCATTCCGCCGGATTCAAGCTGGAATATACCGTCGCATTTACCGCTTCCTATAAGTGCAAGAACAGCGGGATCGTTGTAATCTATATTGTCTATATCTATATAATTTGCGTCGCCTTTGGAGGCGCCGATCGATTTGTTTGCAAAAGAGACGGCATCTTTTATCACGGTAAGAGTTCGGAGCCCCAAAAAGTCCATCTTAAGAAGGCCCAGTTCTTCTATGGTCGTCATAGTAAACTGAGTGGTTATATTTCCTTCTGCCGAACGCGACAGCGGAACAAGGTCTTCCGCGGGAGCCTGACAGATAACGACGCCGGCTGCGTGAATTGAAGTGTGTCGCGGGAGTCCTTCAAGCTTTTTGCACATATCGATCAGCTTGTGGACAGTCGCGTCAGTCTCATAGCTCGTGCGAAGCTCGGGGTTCATTTCAAGAGCCCTGCTAAGTGTCATGTTGAGCTCGTTCGGTATCATCTTGGAAATCTGATCGCCGTAGCTGTAAGGAAGGTCCATTACCCTGGCAACGTCTCTTATAACGCCCTTTGCGGCAAGCGTTCCGAAGGTTATGATCTGAACAACCTTGTCGGCACCGTATTTCTCGGTGACATAATCAATTACGTCCTGCCTTCGTTCGTACTCGAAATCCACGTCTATATCGGGCATGGATACACGTTCCGGATTAAGGAAACGCTCGAAGAGAAGATCGTACTTGATAGGATCTATATTTGTGATGTGCATGCAGTAAGATACGATACTTCCCGCAGCCGAGCCTCTTCCCGGACCGACCGCGATACCATTCTCACGACAATAGTTGATATAATCCCATACGATAAGGAAGTAATCAACATATCCCATGCGCTTGATGACGCCAAGCTCATAGTCGAGCTTTTTCTTAAGAGTGCCGTCATCGTCGGGGTAGCGCTCATTAAGTCCGTCAAGACACAGCTTATTAAGGTATGTCCACGAGTCGTAACCCTCAGGTACCTCGAAGTGAGGCAGTTTGGTAACGCCGAATTCAATCTCAACATGGCATCTTTCTGCGATTTTCGCAGTATTGTCAATTGCCTGCTGCGCATATGGGAAAAGAGCTCTCATTTCCTCTTCGCTTTTTACGTAGTATTGACCGCCTTCATAGCGCATACGGTCTTCATCGGAGACTTTTTTACCCGTCTGGATACAAAGAAGAAGGTCGTGTGCCTCGGCGTCATCTTCGTAGGTGTAGTGGCAATCGTTTGTTGCGACAAGAGGAATATCAAGCTCCTGAGAAAGAGACAAAAGCGCGCTGTTTACCGTTCTCTGAGCGGGAATCCCGTGATCTTGAAGCTCTAAGAAAAAATTACCGTGCCCGAATATTTTATCAAGCCTTAAAGCGGCCTCTTTTGCCTTACCGGGAGTGCCTTTAATAATATTGCGCGGTATCTCACCCGCAAGACAAGCACTGAGGCAGATAAGTCCCTCGTGATATTGCTCCAAGAGCTCCATATCAACTCGCGGCTTGTAGTAGTAACCTTCGGTAAAACCGCGGCTTACGATGTGCGACAGATTGGCGTATCCCGTATTATTCTCGGCAAGGAGAACGAGATGGTAATAGCGTTCGTCCATACTGCCTGTTTCTTTGTCAAATCTTGAGCCGGGAGCAACGTACACTTCACAGCCGAGAATCGGATTGATGCCTGCTTCCCTACAAGCTTTGTAGAAGTCAATAACGCCGTACATGACGCCGTGATCGGTGATTGCGCCCGAAGTCATGCCAAGTTCTTTCAAACGCTTGACATATTCTTTTATTTTATTGGAACCGTCCAAAAGACTGTACTCCGTATGGACGTGAAGATGCGAAAAAGCCATATAAATACTCCCTGTTTTTCAGATGAAAAAATTATATCATATAAGGCAAATTCATTTAAAATATCCTACCATAATAAAAATCAAAAAAATTTTGAAAACGCTTCGTCAATCATTGCATTTTAAAAAAAATTGCTCTAATATATGAAAAGAGTATGTCAATAAATTGTCAAATGTAAGCGTTTGACGATTTTAAGGGTTTTAATCTATAGAATCGAGGAAATAATTATGGCAAAGCAGATCAAAACAATCGGTGTACTTACCAGTGGCGGCGATGCACCGGGCATGAACGCAGCTATCAGAGCGGTTGTACGTAAGTCACTTGCTAACGGTCTCAAGGTAAAGGGAATCAAAAAAGGTTACATGGGACTGCTCAATGAAGAGATTGAGGATATGGACAGAAGAAGCGTGTCTGATATCATTCAGCGCGGCGGAACTATCCTTGGAACAGCCCGTTGTATGGAATTTACAACTCCCGAGGGACAGGCAAAGGGTGCTGAAATATGCAGAAAGCATGGCATCGACGGCATTGTCGTTATCGGCGGTGACGGATCTTATCGCGGAGCTCAGAAGCTTTCTCAGCAGGGCATCAATACTGTAGGTATTCCCGGAACAATCGACCTTGATATTTCATGCACAGATTACACAATAGGTTTTGATACAGCTATCAATACCGCTATGAGTGCTATAGATAAGATCAGAGATACATCATCTTCTCACGAGAGAGTCAGCGTTGTTGAGGTTATGGGACGTCATGCGGGATATATTGCCCTTTGGTGCTCGATTGCCAACGGCGCGGATGACATACTTCTTCCTGAAAAATATGATTACAATGAGCAGCGCATTATTGACAACATCATTGATAATCGTAAGAAAGGTAAGACACATCACATTATCGTAAATGCCGAGGGTATCGGTCACTCAACATCAATGGCCCGTCGTATTGAGGCTGCAACAGGTCTTGAGACAAGAGCAACAATCCTCGGATACATGCAGAGAGGCGGAAGCCCTACATGTAAGGACCGTGTATATGCATCTATGATGGGTTGCTATGCCGCAGATATCCTCGCTGCCGGCAAGACTAACAGAGTTGTTGGTTACAGAAACGGACAGTTTGTCGATTATGATATTGATGAAGCTCTTGCTATGAAGAAGAACATCAATGAATACATGTATGAGATCGCTCGTATTCTTTAATCTGAGAAATAAAATGGAAAATTAAACTTTACCCCTTACCGGTTAATTCGGTAAGGGGTTTCTTGTATGCAAAAAAGTAACAAATGCTCCGTTCACGAAAAAAATCTGTTGTTTACTCGATTGTGATTGACCGCTAAAGCGTAATGTAATAGCCTTGTTTGTGGTTATATTTTTAAAAAATATATTTGCGGGTGGAGAAATGATCAACAAAGAAAAGGTTGAGAAAGCTATTAAGCTTTTGCTTGAAGGTATTGGGGAAGATGCCACAAGACCGGGGCTTATCGAGACTCCCGAAAGAGTGGCGAGAATGTATGAGGAGATACTTTCGGGGTATGATGACAGCGCCGAAAGACATCTTGAAAAGACTTTCCCTGTCACGGAAAGCGAAATGATCCTGGAGAAGGATATCCAATTTTATTCATTGTGTGAACATCATCTTCTTCCATTCTTTGGTAAGGCACATATCGCCTATATTCCGGTAGATGAAGTCGTTGGTATCAGTAAGCTTGCAAGGACGGTAGAGGTATTTGCAAGAAGGCTCCAGATTCAGGAGCGTATGACGGGACAGATTGCCGATGCCATTGCAAAAAATCTTAAGACTAAGGGCGTTATGGTACTTGTCGAAGCTGAGCATATGTGCGTCTCAATGCGCGGCATAAAGAAAGGCGGAAGTAAAACCGTGACGATTGCGACAAGAGGCTGCTTTGAGAACGATCAGAATTTGAGAGAAACTTTTTTTAAACTAATCAGTTAAAAATGAGGGCGGTGAGAAGAGATGAAGATAGGGAAAAAATATTTTGATCTAGATTCAGACAGATCACTTATCATGGGAATTTTGAACGTTACACCCGATTCTTTTTCGGACGGAGGAAAATACTTAGATGTTGACAGTGCTCTCTTTCAGGCGGAAAAGATGATAAGAGACGGCGCAGACATAATTGACGTGGGAGGTGAATCGACACGCCCCGGCTATACGAAGATTTCATGTTGGGACGAGATAGCAAGAATTAATCCGGTTGTAAAGGCAATAAAAGAGAGGTTTGATGTACCTGTTTCTGTTGATACGTATAAGTGGGAAGTTGCGGAAGCAGTGATTGAAAGCGGCGCAGATATGATCAATGACATATGGGGTCTTGATTATTACGAAGATAAAGAACACAAAATGGCGAAAGTAGTCGCAGCTGCGGAAATTCCGGTCTGTATAATGCACAATAAGGCAGACAGGATCATAAGCATGGACAGAATTTCTTTTGAGAGAGAAATTATTGAAGATATGAAAAAGAGGATAAAAATAGCCGAAGATAACGGTATTTATGATTGGAATATTATCCTCGATCCGGGAGTCGGATTTGCCAAGAACTTTGAGGAGAATATGTGGTGTATATCTCTTATAAGTCAGCTTAAAAAGCTTGGTTATCCCGTACTTCTTGGAATATCGAATAAGTCTCTCATAGGAAATATCACAGGGCTTGAAGTGGATCAGAGAAAAGAGGGGACAATAGCACTTAACGTATTGGGAAGAGAATTTGGAGGCAAGATATTCAGAGTGCATGACGTTTTGGCGAACAAACGAGCACTTGTTGTTGCAGACAGTATCTGTGGATAATACGAACAGGAGGGGGAAATATGGATTGCATTAAGATTGTTGATCTCGAGATTTTTGGAAATCACGGCCTTTTGAGAGAAGAAAACGCACTGGGACAGAAATTTCTTATTTCGGCGAATCTGTATTTGGATACGAGAAGAGCCGGAATCTGCGATGTAATGGAATTTTCTGTGGATTATAACGAAGTTTGTCATCTTATATATGATTATGTAAAAGGAAACACCTATAACTTAATAGAGACTGTAAGCGAAGAGCTTGCTGAGGAGATACTGTTAAGTTTTCCGCTTTTGGAAAAAGTTGATATAGAAGTAAAGAAACCATGGGCGCCTATAGGACTTCCGCTCAGCTATGTGTCGGTGAATATTTCAAGAGGCTGGCACACGGCATATCTGTCGGTTGGCTCCAACATGGGTGATAAAGAAAAGAATTTAAATGGAGCTATGGATGAGCTTTCAAAAGATATGCTGATAAAGATTGTCAAGAAGTCAAAACTGTGTGAGACCAAGCCTTACGGATATGAGGAGCAGGACGACTTTGTCAACGGTGCTCTTGAGATAAAAACTCTTTATACGCCGGAAGAACTGCTGGATAAGATACATGATGTTGAAAAGATGTTTGGAAGAGTAAGAGATGTTCATTGGGGCCCACGAACGCTTGATATCGATATAATCATGTACGACAGCCTTGTAATGAACAGCGAGAGACTGACGATTCCGCATGCCGACATGCATAACAGAAAATTTGTTTTAAAACCGCTTGCCGAGATAAATGAACAGCTTGTTCATCCTGTATTTGGGAAGACGGTCGGGCAGATGCTTACAGAAGTGCAGGCAGAGCAGATAGTTAACTGCGATTCTTCTGCGCGTGAGCGCCTGGCATAGGAAATATTTAATAAACAAAACGCTTGAAGCGCCTGTAAGATTGTTCTTACAGGCGCTTCAAGCGTTTTGGGACGATCAGTGACCACTGATCCAATCCCAGATATCCATTAAATATTTCATTGTGGTCTTATCTAGCCTCTTTCCTTTCCCCAAAAATTTTACTTTTTCCTAAATTTTAGATTATAATATTGTCGAAAAAATGAAAAGAATGAGTTAGTAAATGACACATTTTTTGTGTGAACGACATAAAACCAATGGTCAATAATTTTGGATATGCACGTTGTTAGGCTGTTTACGATATGATAATATTGTACCAATGAGCTTTCTCAAGTAAATTTGGGGGGTGGCAATATGGTGAATTTAAGTGTTGGTATATGCGACGACGATCCGAAATGTCATCGCAGGATCGTGGAAATATGCGAAAAGCATTTTGCCGATAACGGTGGCGCCTGCGATTTTCATTCTTATTACTCGGGCGAAGAAGTGATAAATGAACACGACAATCACATCGATTTGCTTTTTCTTGACGTTGAGATGGAGGGTATTGACGGGCTTAAGGTTATGCATAAGGCCGAAGAGATGCCGAATATTCATAGCATTGTCTTTGTTTCCGCACATTCTGAAGCGGTTTGGGATTCTTTTGGTTATAAGACAAAGGGATTTCTTCCTAAACCGGTTGACGAAAAAAAGATATGCAGATATCTCGATCAGGCTTATGAGATTAAGAAAAATGATTCTTTTATAGATTTTCCAAATTACAGTGGTTCAGTTTTTTATAAAAAGTCAGAAATTGTCTATGTTAAGTCAGACTCAAATTATGCGGTGTTATACCTCGGAAGCAACGAAAAGATAATTACATGCACTTTGAAAGAATGTGAAAAAAAACTTGGTGGAATACCTTTTTTAAGGGTTCACAGGTCATATATAGTAAATCTTGATCATATAAAGAATATTACCGGGGAAACAGTATGCTTTAAGGATGGTTCTGCGATAAGGATAGGCAGGAGTTACAGAGAAAAAGTAAGAAAAGGATACAATGATTATCTGTTGGGTGAGCTGAAAAGATGAATGAGAGCGTAAATGCAGTAGTTTATTGTGGATTGGATATGCTTAAATATTACTTTTGTTTGTTGTATGTATTTGATATACGTGTGACATGCAGAAAGTGTTTTGTTTTTGCGCTGTTTATATTTACATCTTTGACAAGCGGATTATGCTACATGTTGACTGCAGATGCGGATATTTGCTTTTTTATCCCCAATTTGGGTATACTGCTGATCGCCTTTATGCTCCGAAAAGGAACAAGACTTAAGGGATTATTGTATGTTGTTCTTTCATGGCTGATAATGGACACGATTACGGAACTTATCAGGATGCTCGCGGTTATGGCAGGTTTTGGACATATCTTTTTGGCCGACAGAATGGCATGGAAAACGATGAGCGCCAAGATCTGCTCGATTTTAGTTATTTTTGTTTATAACGGCGTGGTAAATTATCTGATAAGAAAGAAGGTAAGCTACACGATTCACTTTTCTCAGTGGGTTGTGATTCTTGTTTGCTTTTTGGGACTTACGCTGATCGTTCCTCCGCTTGAGAGAATGAGCGAAGGAGAGATACTTTCATCCGGAGAGTATATGAATATGTGCGTTTCTCTGATGCTTGTTCTGTTACTTTTCATCGGAGTAATGCTATGGCAGAGCTACATTATGAAAAAAAATCTTAGGATGAAAGAACGTGAGATAAGATATCGCTGCGTTGTTAGGAGTCAGGCGGCTTATTTTGAAGCTCTTTTAAAAGATTATGATGAGATAAGAAAATTTAGGCACGATCTGAAGGCTCATGTGATGGCGATTACAGAACTTGCCTCGGAATGTAAGAATGAAAAGATCCTTGATTATCTGAGTTCCGTAGATTGCAAACTTGCACATACAAGAGTTAACAGCTATACGGGAAACAGGGCGGTAGATGCAGTCATAAATGAGCTTGTAAAAAACATGGAAGAATCCAAGATCAGATTCGAATATGAGGGCATATTACGAGAAAGAGACGATGTTCAGGATTTTGATTTCTGCACGATTTTTTACAACGTTCTTCAGAATGCCATAGAGGCATCCAAAGCTTTGGAAGAAGGACTTAGAGAGGTCAGTGTTGAGGTTAAGAATGTCGGCGATAAGTCGGGCATTCTCATAAGCAACAACACACTTCTTGATAAAATCCCGACTGAAAGGGAGCGTCGCTTTACGACGAAAAAAGATAAAGATAATCATGGATTCGGCATACAGAATATCAAGGATGTTGTTCAAAAACATAACGGAATCTATGAAGCACGTATCGCTGACTCGCGTTATATAGTGACAATCGTGATATAAGTTCTTTTACTGTGATATAATATACATACACGTCGCATAAACATAGCGTGAAATCAGTGACCAAAAGAGGTATATATGATAAAGAGTCTAAGCAACGAACGTGTACGTAAGGTTGTAAGCTATATACAAAAAAGTAAGGCCAGAAAAGAAAACAACGTATTTGTCATAGAAGGTATGAAGATGCTTAGGGAAGCGCCTGTTCTTCAGGTCAGAGAGGCGTACGTGACAGAGAAATTTCTGGATGGTGCTTCGGAGGAAGACAAAGAGATCCTTTGGAGATACGGGGCTGAAACGGTGACGGACGAAGTCATGAAGAAAATGGCGGATACTCGCACACCGCAAGGGGTTTTGGCGGTTGTGAGCATGTATCAATACTCGGAGGAAGAGGTACTGGATGGGTATAAAGAGATGGGGATAGAGAAACCTCTTTTACTCATACTTGAGAATATTCAGGATCCCGGAAATCTGGGAACCATGTTGAGATCGTCGGAGGGCGCGGGTGTAACGGGGGTTATACTGAGTAAGGGCTCTGCCGACGTTTATAATCCCAAGGTAATTCGCTCAACCATGGGATCTATATTCAGAATGCCATTTATGTATGTGGATAACCTTCCCGCTTTTGTGGAAAAACTTTCGGAAAGAGGGATAAAGACATACGCTGCGCATCTTAAGGGAAAAAGAAATTACGACAAATTTGATTATACGAAGCCAACTGCTTTTCTCATTGGAAATGAAGGTAACGGATTGTCTAAGGAGACGGCCGATGCGGCATCGGAATATGTGCTGATACCGATGAAAGGGCAGGTTGAATCAATGAATGCTGCGACTTCAGCGGCTATACTTACATTTGAAGCATCCAGACAGAGGAGGAAATAAAGAAAATGAAATTAGGATTTATCGGACTTGGAAACATGGCAAAGGCGATGATCGGCGGAATTATTGCCAAAGGACTTATGGGACCGGATGATATCATAGGAACTGCGGCTACCGAAGAGACATGCGCTAAAGTTGCCAAAAAATACGGAATTCAGACACTCAGCTCAAATGCTGCCGTGGCAAAGGAGGCTGACATCATAATTCTTGCCGTTAAGCCTCAGTATTTAAAGGTTGTTATCGCAGATATCATGGACAATGTCGATGACAGCAAGGTAATCGTAAGCATTGCCGCCGGAAAGACAATAAATTGGCTTCAGAATGAATTTGAGAAGCAGGTTAAGATCGTAAGAGTAATGCCAAATACACCGGCTCTTGTACTTGAGGGATGTTCGGCGGTCTGCAGAAACGATCTTGTGGATGACGACAATTATAAGTTTGTAAAAGAGCTTCTCGGAAGCTTTGGAAAAGCCTACACGGTTCCTGAATCTCTCATGGATGTCGTTGTCGGAGTAAGCGGTTCATCACCTGCTTACGTATTTATGTTTATCGAAGCTATGGCAGATGCGGCTGTAGAGGGCGGAATGCCGAGAAAGCAGGCATATGAGTTCGCTGCTCAGTCGGTTCTTGGAAGTGCCAAGATGGTACTTGAGACAGGAAAGCATCCCGGTGAATTGAAAGACATGGTATGCTCACCTGCGGGAACGACGATCGATGCCGTTCACGTTCTTGAAGAAAACGGATTCAGAGGTACTGTCATGAACGCGGTAACCGCGTGCATAGAAAAGAGCAGAAGCCTTTGAAATATCTGCATTTACAGACATGATAAAGTATAAAATTTGACAAAAAAAGATATATTTGCTAATATCTCTACTACAGTGTTTTGCTAACGTTAACAAGTCGAAACATAAATGTAATATTATTTAGTAGGAATTTATAGGAAGCAAACGGAATGAATAGAGTTATGAAGTTATTCTTGGAGGTTTCGAAGCAGCTATTTACATGGGCTTTGATCATTGTACTTTTTATATCTCAGGGAATAACAGCAGAGGCTAAGAGAAGTTCGTACAGAGCTAAACCTTGTGCGGATCTCTCAGCAGGAATATCAGATATTGTCAGTCCGGTAACGCCTCTTGGTGTTGACAAAACTTCAACGGAAGCAAGGGTACTTGGAAATAGCAGCAAATCCTCCGAAGCAATGAGCGCGTCGTCTTCAAGCTCAAGCAGTGAAGAAAACAAGCTTGTAATGTCTAAAGGAGCAGAAGCTATGTATATTCTGGCATCGCCTGACAGCATGTCGGAAGAAGATGGCAACAAAGTTGGTGTTCTTTACAAGGACTGTGGCGGCAAAATCTTAGAAAGAAAAGACGGCTGGACCAAGCTTAGTTCAGGTGATGTGATCGGATGGGCCAAAGATGATAATCTTTTGTTCGACGATGACGCACAGAAGCTTGCATCCGAAGTCGGAAAGCAGATCGTAACCAATCATAGCAGTGCGCTTAAAGTAAGAGCAGATGATTCAGATGATGCCAAAGTTATCGGCGTTCTTGGTGAAAAGTCTTTCGTGGACATGATCGAGGACCTGGGCAACGGATGGATAGCTGTGGATTACAACGATCATAAAGGATTTGTTCAGTCTGAGTATGTGAGTACAGACTTTAAGATTGACCAGGGTAAGTCGATGGCAGCGATCAAGATGCGCGAAGTCGACAAGAAGGGCAGACAGGCAGCCAAGGAGCCGTCTCTTCGAGAGAACAGAGGCGCTGTGGATGCAAGTGCTGATGAACTTAAACTTCTTGCCGCACTTATCCAGTGTGAGGCCGGCAATCAGCCGTATGACGGTAGAGTTGCGGTCGGAGCGGTCGTTATGAACCGAGTTAAGAGCGGAGCTTATCCTAACAGCATCTATAATGTTATTTATGCTTCAGGACAGTTCACACCGGCACTTAACGGAACGGTTGCAAAGGTTTACAACAGCGATAAAATATACGATATGAATTATCAGGCTGCCCAGGCAGCGCTTAACGGTGAAACAACAGTCGGATCGGCACTTCACTTTAGAAGAGTCAACGGCCGTGAGGGAATTATCATCGGAGAGCACGTATTTTGGTGATATTATGAGGGATTGCAGAAATGCAGTCCCTTATTTACAATATAAAGGCAGAGTGCAATAATAGTGCATACATATATTACCGAACGGAGGAGCATTACATGAACTTAAAAGGACGCGATTTTTTGAAACTTCTTGATTATTCTGCAGAGGAGATTGAATATCTTATAGATCTTGCAGCAGAGCTTAAGAGAAAGAAAAAAGAGGGTATTCTCCACGATGAACTCAGAGGAAAGAATATCGCTCTTGTTTTTGAGAAGACAAGTACGCGTACCAGATGCTCTTTTGAAGTTGCAGCTTCGGATCTTGGAATGGGATCGACTTTCCTCAATCCGACAGACTCTCAGATTGGAAAAAAAGAGAGTATCGCCGATACTGCACGAGTTCTTGCGGGTATGTTCGATGGAATTGAGTACAGGGGCTTTGATCAGGAGATTGTTGAAACTCTTGCAAAGTACAGTAAGGTTCCGGTATGGAACGGACTTACAAATGAATTCCATCCCACACAGATGCTTGCAGATATGCTTACTATTAAGGAACATTTTGGCAAACTTAAGGGACTTCACCTTGCATACATGGGTGATGCGAGATATAACACAGGTAACTCACTTATGGTCGTATGTGCTAAGCTCGGCCTTGATTTTACCGTTGTATCAAATAAAAAATATTTCCCTTCAGAGGAACTGGTAAACACATGTAAAGAAATTGCCGCACAGTCAGGCTCTTCTATAAACTTCAGCGAAGATCCGATAGAAGGAACAAAGGGTGCAGACATTGTTTATACAGATATATGGGTTTCCATGGGTGAGCCCGACAGTATCTGGGAAGAGAGGATAAAAGACCTTCATCCTTATCAGGTAACTATGGATATCATGAAGAATGCGGGAGAAAATAGCGTATTCATGCACTGCCTTCCTTCATTCCACGATCTCAATACAGTGATCGGAAAAGAGATCAAGGAGAAATTCGGCCTTGATGAGATGGAAGTTACGGACGAAGTGTTTGAGTCAGAAAGATCTATAGTGTTCGATGAGGCTGAGAACCGCATGCACACTATAAAGGCTGTGATGTTGGCAACAATAAAAGGAAATTGATAATGCTAAATGCAGAAAATATAAGGGGGCAGCTCGGTACCAAGTGGGCTGCCCGTAACCTTATCTTTAAGGAAGTAACGGAATCTACAAATGACGATGCAAAAGTGCTCGGAGAAGAGGGAGCACCACACGGAACTCTAGTTGTTTCGGATGTTCAGACAAGCGGAAGAGGATCGCGCGGAAGGAGCTGGGAAACTCCGGGTGGCAGCAATATTGCGATGAGTCTTCTTATAAGGCCTACGGCACCACCTGACAAAGTATCGGTTCTTACGCTTATTATGGGCCTTTCAATCGCTCAGGGCGTTGAGGACCTTTTTGCCGTGAACGAAGATATTGCAGATTTTCCGCAGATCAAATGGCCGAATGATGTTGTTATCGCGGGTAAAAAAATCTGTGGAATACTTACGGAACTTCATATGAATAACGACAATACCATAAATAATGTGGTCATAGGAGTTGGAATTAACGCCAATATGACTTCTTTTCCGGAGGAGATAGAAAAAATCGCAGGCTCTATCTATACCCAGACGGGATTTAAAGTTGACAGGGCAAGCGTTGTCGCCGCATGTATGAAGCGATTTGAAGAAAACTATGAGAAATATGAGAAGACCTATGATCTGTCTCTTTTAAAAGAAGAATATGAGGAGAGACTCATAAACAGAGACAGGACGGTCAAAATTTTAGATCCCGCCGGAGAGTATGAGGCGGTTGCCTTGGGAATCGGAAACGACGGGGCACTGAAGGTCAGAGTTTCCGACGGAAGTATTGTTGATATAAACGCGGGCGAAGTATCCGTGCGTGGATTGTACGGATATGTGTGATTGTGAACGGAGGATAATATGATTCTGGTAATTGATGTGGGAAACACCAATATTACGTTCGGAGTTTTTTCACAGGATGAGCTCGTCAGCTCTTTTCGAATGACGACGCAGATGCCGAGAACTTCCGATGAGTTTGGGATAAATCTTTTGACACTTCTAAGTTCAAACGGAGTAACGACGGATGATATCGAGGGCGTAATGATCGCAAGCGTAGTGCCTAAGACAATGCACGCTCTTGTAAATGCAATAGAGAAATATATCGGAAAAAGACCTTATATAGTAGGCCCCGGGATCAAGACGGGGATTAAGATCGCAACCGATAATCCTAGAGAGATAGGTCCCGACCTTATCGCAGGTGCTGTCGGAGCATATGAACTTTACGGCGGACCTGTTATGATAATCGATTTTGGAACAGCGACGACTTATGTGACCGTAAATGCGGAAGGCGAGTTTTTTGCGGGGGTTGTGGCACCTGGAATTGGAATTTCGGCTAAGGCTCTGTGGCAGGATACGGCAAAGCTCCCTGAGATCGAGATCGCAAAGCCCAAGAGCATTCTTGCCAAAGAGACTATCTCAAGTATGCAGGCGGGACTTGTGTACGGACAGATAGGACAGACCAAGTACATAATACAAGAGATGAAAAAAGAAGCGAAGATGCCCGATATGAAAGTTGTGGCGACGGGAGGTCTCGGAAGGCTCATTTCAGCTGAGACAGAAGAGATAGATATCTACGACCCGATACTTATACTTGAGGGGCTTAAGGTGCTTTACGACAAGAACAGAAGAAAATAATAGATGGAGATTTTAGTATAGATGGCAGGTTTTTTTGAAAAATTCAGTAGAAAGTTTAGTGAAGAGCCGAGTTTTGCGGAGGAATACAGTAAGGAAACCGAAAGAAAACCAAGCTTTTCGGAAGAGTATAATATGGAACTTGGCAGAGAGGAACCTTCTTTGGAAGAAAACAATGAAGAGTCCGGTAGTGAGACTGAGTTTGAAAAAGAGTATAAAAAAGAATTTCGCGAAGATCCCGTAATTGACGAGTTTCATATAGATAAAATGAATAAGACCAATAAAGGGCGCGTGTTTGAGGAAAACGCAGATGGAAGAGTGGTTCTTTGCGGAGCGAACGCGTATGAGCTTAAGTATTATTTTAATCCTTTGTTCAGGCAGATCCCTGAAAGTATTAAAAAAGAGCTCAACATTATAAGTGTTCTTTTTACCCAGGAAGCCGGAGGCATATTTACTATACTCTTTGAGAAGGATGGAACTATCAGCATAGAGACAAACGCTGATGAAGAGGATATCACCTACGATGAGATCACGGCGGGACTTCTTGTCGGTGAAGTCAGAAGAAAGAGACAGGATCTTTTTGAAGCTCTCGGACTGTATTACAGAATCTATGTGCTTCATGAGAATCCGGCTGAACTGTTGGGAGATGAAGATTAATGCCGGGGTATGGCAAGTTGCGGATAGGCAACGTTACGCTTGACAACAATATAATACTTGGGCCGATGGCGGGAGTTTCAGACCTTCCGTTCAGGATTCTGTGTCATGAGATGGGCGCAGGACTTGTGTGTATGGAGATGGTGAGCGCCAAGGCAATAATCTACAAGAACAGGAATACGGACATGCTCATAGAAATTCATAAAGATGAGCATCCCGTGTCTTTGCAGCTTTTTGGATCGGAACCTGCTGTTATGCAGGAAGCTGTGGGAATGATCGAGAACAGACCATATGACATACTTGACATAAATATGGGATGTCCCGTTCCCAAGGTTGTAAGTAACGGTGAGGGCTCAGCTCTTATGAAAAAGCCTGAGCTTATTGAGGAGATAGTTGCTGCTCTTGTGAGAGTATCTGACAGGCCTGTCACGGTTAAGATCAGAAAAGGATTTAACGACAACAGCGTAAATGCTGTGGAATGTGCTCTTGCGGCGCAGGAAGGCGGAGCAAAGGCCGTTGCCGTTCACGGAAGGACAAGGGAGCAGTATTATACAGGCGTTGCTGACTGGGATATTATCAGAAAAGTCAAAGAAGCAGTCAGGATTCCGGTTATCGGAAACGGAGACGTTACAGACGGTGAGAGCGCAAAGAAAATGTTTGAAGAGACCGGCTGCGACGGAGTAATGGTTGCGCGAGCCGCGCAGGGCAATCCGTTTATCTTTAGGGAGATAAAGAGCTTTTTTGAAACAGGCAAAGCGTGTGAAAGGCCAAGTGCCAAGGAAGTTTACGACACTGTTATAAGGCATGCGGATCTTCAGCTTAAATACAAAGGCGAATACATAGGAATAAGAGAGATGAGAAAACATGTCTCGTGGTATACATACGGAATGCCGGGAAGTGCCAGATTCAGAAATGAGATAAATCAGATGACGGATATGGATTCTTTAAAAAAAGCGTGCGAAGCAGTGATGCTTTCTCATTAATACCGGTAAATATATCATGCTTAACAATATTTTCGAAACCGTATTGACAGACTGAATTCTATGTGATTGACACAGTAAATAATAGACTGTATAATATCCAAGTTAATATAGAATATTGATTTGTGTATTTTTGACTTGACATAAATATGCGCTTGCATTTGAGTGTGATGTCGCTACGGCGCTTCACAGACTTGAATATATGAAGGGTAGGACAGAGTAATGGAAGAGAAGAAGAACATTTTAACTTACGAAGGACTTAAGAAATATGAGGATGAGCTTCACGAGCTTAAAGTAGTTAAGCGTAAAGAAGTAGCTGAGAAAATTAAGGAAGCAAGAGAGCAGGGAGACCTTTCCGAGAACGCTGAGTACGATGCAGCCAAAGATGAGCAGCGCGATATCGAAGCAAGAATCGAAACTCTTGAGAAAATCCTTAAAAACGCTGAGGTAGTTGTAGAGGAAGACGTAGATCTCAACAAAATCAGCATCGGATGTAAAGTTAAAATCCGTGACCTCGAGTTCAACGAGGACCTGGAGTACAAAATCGTAGGTTCATCAGAAGCTAACAGTCTTAAAGGTAAGATTTCAAACGAATCACCTGTAGGAAAAGCACTTCTTGGAGCAAAAAAAGGACAGACTGTATCAGTAGAGACACAGGCTGGCGTCATCAAATACAAGGTGCTTGGAATTGAGAGATTTGAAAACTGAGTAGCTGTACCTGTTTGAGTGTATGCGTGACTCTCAAAGAATTGGTGATTTAAAACAGTGAATTTTTTGGAGCCGGCGATTAGACATTCGCTGGCTCTTTATATGCATAATGGCGGCAGATAAGAGGCCATATAAGATGATACGGAGGAAATAAAGTGGAAGCCAATAATCAGCAAATCAACCAGAACACACAGGAAGACGTTGGACGTCTTCGTCAGGTCAGAAGAGATAAGCTTTCTGAGCTTCAGGCAGCAGGAAGAGATCCTTTTCAGATTGTGAAATATGACCAGACTCATCATACACAGGACATCAGGGATAATTTTGAGACCCTTGAGTTTGTAGCTCCTGTAGATGCAGATGGTAAACCTGTGGTAGTGCCTCTTTCAGATGTTCCGGCTGAGAAGATCGTATCACTTGCAGGTCGTATGATGAGTAAGCGTGTAATGGGTAAAGCGTCTTTTGCTAACCTTCAGGATAGAGACGGACGTATGCAGCTTTATATCTCAAGAAACGATCTTGGAGATGAAGCATATGCTGATTTTAAGAAAATGGATATCGGAGATATTATCGGAGTTAAGGGATTTGCTTTCAGAACAAGAACAGGAGAGCTTTCTGTTCATGTTAAGGAGCTGGTTCTTTTGTCCAAGTCTCTTATGCCACTTCCTGAGAAGTTCCACGGACTTACAGATACAGAGATTCGTTACAGACAGAGATATGTCGACCTCATCATGAATGAAGATGTAAAGGAGACATTCAAGAAGAGATCCGCTATCATCCGCGAGATCCGTAATTTCCTTGCGGGCAGAGACTTCATGGAAGTTGAGACACCTATGCTTGTTGAGAATGCAGGCGGTGCTGCGGCAAGACCTTTCTTCACACATTACAATGCACTTGATGAAGAGAGAAAGCTTCGTATCTCTCTTGAGCTTTACCTTAAGAGACTTATCGTAGGCGGCATGGAGAGAGTATTCGAGATCGGCCGTGTATTCAGAAACGAGGGTACAGATACAAGACATAACCCTGAGTTCACACTTATGGAACTCTATCAGGCATATACTGATTATGAAGGAATGATGGAGCTTACAGAGTCCATGTTCCGTTATCTTGCCGAGAAGGTTTGTGGAACAACACAGATTCCTTACGGTGATAATATCATCGACCTTGGCAAGCCTTTCGAGCGTCTTACAATGAACGATGCTATCAAGAAGTACGCAGGAGTTGATTTTGACGCTGTTGCAACAGATGAAGAAGCTAAGGCTATCGCAAAAGAGCGCGGTATCGAATTTGAAGACCGTCACAAGAAGGGCGATATTATCAACCTCTTCTTCGAGGAGTTCTGCGAGAAGAACCTGATTCAGCCTACATTTATCATGGATCATCCTCTTGCAATCTCGCCTCTTACCAAGAAGAAGCCCACAGATCCCGAGAAGGTTGAGCGTTTTGAGCTCTTCATCAATACTTGGGAGATGTGTAACGCATACTCAGAGCTTAACGATCCTATCGACCAGCGCGAGCGTTTCGCCGCTCAGGATGCCAATGCGGCAGCAGGCGACGAAGAGGCTGAGCACACAGACGAAGACTTCCTCAACGCCCTCGAGATCGGTATGCCCCCCACAGGCGGTATCGGCTACGGCATCGATCGTCTCTGCATGCTGTTGACTAACAGCGCAGGCATACGTGACGTGTTGCTCTTCCCGACGTTAAAATCGCTGAACAGCTGATAAATACTGGGCTTGAAACGATTTTTGTTGTCAAAAATATAAGTACATCTGAATAATCCATAGGGCACTTTATGTCCGACATTAATATAATCGTCACAGATTACTAGTAGAATAGTGGTCTGTGGCGTTTTTTGTTGAGTAGGAAATTTCTTCGAAATTCCTATTCAATAAAAAACGCTCCGCAGGAATGCGAAGCTTGCGGAATATATATTATATTAGGAGGAAAATGGAATGGATGGAATGACCATCAGACAGGAGCGAAGATATGCAAAAGATAAGTCGAGAAATAGCACTATATCTAGCGGATGCCAAGAAAATAAAAAATGAAACTAGAAATTAGATGTTTTATAATGGTTACAAAATGGTAATTACCATTTTGTTAAAACCAAAAAAGAAAAGATTGCTGATAGCAAACTGGAAAGTGCTTGGTTTATGCCAACATTGCAACAAAAAGAAGCGCTTCTAAAGGTTATAAGATAAGCATTGGAAGAATTGGTAAGTTGGAATGTGATCTCATTTTGCGAGATTCCAATATGGATTACAGCTATGTACAGGTATCAATGACGATAATGAATGATATCAAGACTGAGGATCGTGAGTATGCTCCGTTTGAGATGATTCATGATAATTATCCGAAATATCTTTTGACCAGAAATGATCCTATTCAAAAGAGAAACGGAATAAAGCATGTTAATATTCCTGAATTTATGGCTGATGGAAAAATGTTTGATTAGAAGATAAAGAGGTAAAAAAGACGTTCTGTAAAAAATATCCCCTTAAGAGGCGATTAATAAAAAGCCAAGTGTTTATGCGGCTTCTTATGTTCAGGGAGGAGAGACTGTATGGAGTTTTATGAAGTTATAGAGAAAAGAAGAACTATCCGTGACTTTGAGTCCGAGGACATACCGAAGGAGGTTATCGAAAGAGTCATTTCTGCTGCGATGAAAGCTCCTACCAATGATCATATGCGTGATTGGCATTTCATTATTGTTAAAGATCGTGAGACTGCCGCGCGACTACTTGACATAGTTCCAAAGGGAATATCTGACGAGGATATGAATCAGTTAATTAAAGATTGGAATCTGAATGACAGTCTGCAGCAGGAGTGTTATCGTAATGCAGTACCCAAGCAGTATCGAATGCTTTTTGATGCGTCTGCAATCATTTTGCCACTTTTGAAGCAAAAAACGGATATTTTACATCCTGAGAATATATCTCATCTTAACGGGTTTGCATCAATTTGGTGCAGCATTGAAAATATATTTCTTGCTGCAACGGCTGAAGGATATGGATGTAATCTTCGTATCCCACTTGGAAATGAGAGTGAACACGCAAGGGAAGTACTTGGTTATCCAGAGAAATACTATATGCCGTGTTTTATTGGGATGGGAAGACCGAAAGAAAAAGCATTAATTCCTAAGCAGAAAGATATTGATATCAAGGATAGAATTCATTGGGATGTTTTCTAAAATCCCCTTTTGCAGATTAAATTGTTAACTTGGTAAGGAAAACAGGATGAGTATCAGAACAAATTACGAAAAATGGTATTCGACGGATGAGTATTACTGGGGATTGGAGCCCGGTGATTTTTTGGAAGAGTTGATCAGATTATGTCCGCCCGGATCCGGAAAAAAAGTCCTTGATATCGGATGTGGTGAAGGAAAAGATGCCGTTTACATGGCGCAGAAGGGATACGACGTTTCGGCTTTTGATCTGACGGAGAACGGCATCAGAAAGACCTTAAACCTTGCCAGGTCCAAAAAGGTAAGCGTAAATGCTTATGTTGATGATATTAATACGTTCGCTGCGAACGGGCAATATGATATTGTATATTCTACCGGAACGGTGCAGTATCTGTTTGAGCAGAACAAAAAAGAATTCTTTGACAAGATCAACAGCATAACAAAAAAGAATGGCGTGGTATATTTCAATGTCTTTGTAGAGAAGCCTTTTTTGGATCTTCCGCCCGACTGGGATCTGGAAGAAAAAATGTGGAAGCCGGGTGAATTATTCACTTTCTTTCCGAATTGGAAGGTAGAGAGTATAGACGAAGTGATCTTTGAGGATTTTAGCGGCGGTGTTTCGCACTTTCATTGCATGGACACAATTATCTGCCGCAAGATGGTTTGTACTAAAAATCCGGGTTTGAGATCACAATAATGTGGAATGTTAAGTTGAATAATCGTAAGAATATAAGGACAGATTTATGATCAGATTGGAACAGATTAATGCGAGAAACGTATGGAAATTTCTGGAACTGACAGTATCAGAGAAACAGAAAAGCTTTGTTGCCAGAAATGATGTCAGCATCATCGAAGCATATACAACAATCACTGCGAACGGGCATGCCTTTCCTTTTGGAATCTATGATGATGAAAAGCCGGTCGGTTTTCTGATGATCGGGTTTGATGTTGATGATTACTGGGATGATGCACCGAGTATTGCCAAGGGGAATTATTTCCTTTGGCGCTTTATGATCGACAAGGATTATCAAGGAAAGGGATATGGAAAAGAAGCCCTCAGGCAGGCACTTGAATATATCAAAACATTTCCCTGCGGTCCGGCGAAACTATGCTGGACATCCTATGAGCCGGAAAATGATACAGCCCGTCGCCTATACCACTCTTTTGGCTTCAGGGAGACAGGCGAGACGGACGGAGAGGAACTGATCATGGTTCTCTCGCTTGAAGAAACATAATAAAGTGAAATAATACCGACAGAGGTAAATGTAAGCGTATATGTCCGAAGGATGCATCTTGAATCAGGAGAAAAGATCATATGGTTACACATGTAGGGACACAGACAATTGAGACTGAGCGGCTGCTCCTTCGCCGGTTTGCGTATTCAGATATTGATTCCATGCTACGGAACTGGATCGCTGACGAACAGACGCAATGGGATTATGGGGAGTCAAACTATGTAACGCCAGAAGCTGTAAGAGAATTATTTGATACAAAGTATATTGTTTCTTATTCCAAGGAAGACTATTACCGGTGGGCGGTGATTGAAAAAGGATCACAGGAATGTATCGGACAGATCGCTTATTTTTCGGTAGATACAAACAATCAGCATGGAGAGATCGAGTATGTGATCGGACCGGCATTTCAAGGCAAAGGATACGCCACGGAGATGACAAGAGCGGTCATTTCATTTGGGTTCGAGAAAATTAACTTCAACAGAATTGAGATTGACTGTCGTACGGAAAACGAAGCGTCGCGAAGAGTCATCGAAAAATGCGGCCTGACTTGCGAAGGAACCTTCCGCGATTTTTTCTGGCGCAAGGATCACTATGAAGGAAGAATGGTGTTTTCCATGCTGAAAGAAGAGTATGAGAAAACGGGGAGA
>JAEEGH010009326.1_pt1 | contig 22917 bp, 21 predicted proteins | sample 9134181 | NCBI WGS metagenome assembly JAEEGH01 (sample SAMN16246544, study PRJNA631951) | gut metagenome | biome: gut microbiome; feature: rumen; material: DP-attached | host: Bos | place: Iran: Karaj | collected 2018-10
GCTGAAGCGCTCTCTGCTTCAGCAGGCGTTTTATCGTGGGCCGTCGTGGTTTCGAACCACGGTAGGCGTAAGCCAACGGATTTACAGTCCGTCCCCTTTAACCACTCGGGCAACGACCCATTATGTCGAGCCAAAGATAGGAATCGAACCTACGACCGGCTGATTACAAATCAGCTGCTCTACCAGCTGAGCTACTTTGGCGTATCCTATTTTCATTACTGTAGATAGGAGTGAGCCAAATTTAATAAGATTTCCCCCGTCTTGTCAACGAAAAACCGCATTTTTTTCAAAAAAAAATCAAATTTTTCAAATTTTATGTACACACAATACACAAAAGAGTGTTTATAGATTGTTGATAAAGTTTAAAGCTCCTAAAAAAGGCCCTCTCCCTACCGGAGAAGGCCTCGATACTAATAAAACTTCCCTATCTGGTATTACTCGAAATCCTCGAACCACATTTCCTCAAGAGTGAGGTTTCCACTCAAGAGGGCCGGGCACATGCCGTCCCTAAAGAAAGAAACAATCGATTCCAGCGGAGCACCTTCCGTAAGCTCCGTCGAGGTAATCGTCGCACCGTCGCAAACGACATTCACCGATTCCGCATCAGACTTGTAAGCATCGCATACAGCCTGCAGGGTCGCCGCGTCAACACCGGTATAGGATTCCGTGATAGTGATGTAATCGCCCCTGTACTCGCCCACGACAGTCACCGTCCTACTCGGGAAGACGATTTTCTGGGTCACGATATTTCCCGCGACATCGACATCGCAAGAAACCGCCCGCTCCGCGGAAACATCCCCCGGGCTTTCACTAAACTTATCAGCCACTTCCTGCATATTTTCGCGGAAATTATCGCATCTTTTCGTCAGACCCTCGACCATTTCCTGAATCAACTCATCATCCAGAGGACGCGCAGCGTCTTTCGGGATGCTGCGATCCGTAACGACACGGTCCTCGGAACACACGACATAGTCGGCACCGAACCTGTCCTTCATACTTTCGCACACATCGTTAACCTCCATCAAGAACAACCCCGACATACGATCGTTTACCAAGACACGATAAGACCCGTCTGCATTCCAGGTTCCCGATTCTTCCACTCTAATCGTCGAGCCGAACGCTTCCGCGCTGGCAATCATAGTCACCGACGAGGACGTCGCATAGACATCGCAACGCCCCGTCACGTTCCCCTGTTTTACAGGGGCGCTGTACTTTGTTGCACCATACGGGGAACCGCCGTCCGACGAGGTCGAAGAATCGCAAGCGACGAGAGCCCCTGCAACAGCAAACGCAGACACATACTTGAGGGTATTTTTCATTTGTTCTCCTTTTTCTGGCAATTTGTATGAATAATGTAATAAACTGAATCAAAAAAACAAGGTTCGCATCGAGTTTTCACCCCTTTTTTATATATTTAGGCCATGGAAATTTGCACATTCAAGCACACCGCGCGGATTGACGTCCGCTACGCAGAAACCGACCAGATGGGAATCGTCCACCACGCCGTTTATCCCGTATGGTTCGAACAGGCCCGCACCGAGTTTTTCCGCGCCGTAGGCGCAGGTTACGCCGAAATGGAAGCCGAGGGCTTTGCCGCTCCAGTTCTGGAACTCTCCGTGCGCTACAGACAACCTACCCACTACGGGGAATTCGTGGATATCGAGACGACCATGGTCCGCGAAGGGAGCCTCAAGTTCCGCTTTGAATACAAGGCTTACGTGAACGGGACGCTCTGCACCACGGGTTCTTCGCTGCACTGCATGACCAAGGGTGGCCGCCCCACCCGCGACCTGCCGAGTGGATTTAGCAAACTTGAATTTGTGACCGAATAACAAAAAGGAATGAGAACAAATGAAATTCACCAAGCTCGCATTGCTTACTTTACCGTTTGCCTTTTGGGCATGTGACGGATCCTCTTCGGGAACAGGTTCCCTAGGCGCGTCCTCCACTATGGGCGGCTACTACGGGGAATTGGTTCACGAACGTAGCGCTACCTTAGATGACTTTTTTAATAAGGAATGCAAAGTCTACGCGACCGATTCTAAAGTCGTTTTTGTGGGCACAGCCAGCGCCGAGGGCATGGACCCCTACATCACCTTTTCCGAAATTGACATCTCGGGAAAAATGAAAGTCAGGGACGAGTTACACACAACAGAATCCATATTTGAAGAAGTGATACAGGAGCAATGCGCCGTAATAAAGCAGTCTTACTCCAGCCTCGATAATCCTCACGTCTCGTGCTCGGACACAGCGATAATCGCCACCGCCGAAAGCAACGTCAAGAGGACCCTTGATGAAATCAAGACCTACGTGAACAGCGCATGCGACAACTACATCAAGCAGGTAGAAAGCGGCTCCTACGAAAAAGCCCAGTCCTGCACAGTCGACTACGCAGGGAACATTGCCTACCTAAGTGCTCTCTACGCAAGCAAGGCGGCCACCGTCAAGGCGACCTATCTTGAGGGCGGAATGGTCCTTTGGGAAGAAACCTATGTAGGAGTCGACTCAGACTTGTTCCTTCAGGCATGCGAAAGCCATCGCGGCAAGGAAGGCATCTCCAATGTCAGCTGCGAAGGAAATACGCTTACGTATACAGAAACCGGGATAGACGTAACCTTCGAAAAATTCATCTCGGCATTGAATTTCAGCTGCTTCGTGGTCCGTCACGGACTGATTCCTTTAGAGAACATGATGTTCGAAGAATAAGTCAAGCGACTCACCTTGACAGAATAAGCCTCGACCCATAAGGTCGGGGTTTTCGTTTATGCATTTTTCCGTGAAATCCATCACGGGCGCAAAATACCTTTTTGCTACAAAAGTATTTTGTCGTTCGATTTGTATAAAATAAGATATATTTGGGATGTAAACTTTGTGGTTAAGGAGTGTTTATGAAACAGACAAAATTTATTCTTCCCGCCGTTGTGCTTTCTGCAGCGGGATTCGCCATGGCCCAGGGCTCCGGCGACCTCTGGAATATGGATGTCGATGCTTACCAGGTCCAGATGCCGGATGATCCCATTACCTGCAACAAGACTACTGACGACTACACTGCAGCTTGCTACAGTAACAACGCCGGTTGGTGGTATGCCTATGCCGGCGATACCGAAAATGGTCAGACGATATCGTTTGAACCCATTACGAAAAATGATGACGGTACCTACAAACTGATTATGACCGATGAAGACGGCGACATCATCCCCAACGGAAACCTTGAATATGGCGGACTTCACGTAACCATGTCCGCTGCGGGCGGATCTTCCTCTACTCCCGCAATTGCCGGTCTTGGTTTTGACTGGCACAAAGACAAATCTGCGATGGACATTTCCAGCCATCCCGGTTACTGTATTAGTTACCAGTGGAATGGTACGCAACCGCTCCAGATGGAACTTTCCTGGGACGAAGAGGTCAACGGTTACGACACCTGGTATGCACTACTCCCTACGACCTCGGGAATGACTACCCTTAACGTTGTCTGGTCCTACTTCAAGCAGGACGGCTGGGACAAGAATAAAAAACCGATTACCGTCGCCAAGGAAAAGTCCGTCGGCTTGAAGATCCGCCTGAAGAATCATAGTCCCGAAGAAGCCTATGGAACCTTCACCCTGGTTAATCTTGGCTGGATTCATAAAGACCCCATGGTCAAGACTGTAGCTAAGACAAATTCCGCCAAGGCGACCCTTACGAACCGTACGCTTTCTTTCAGCGGTATCCGTGGTGATGCAAACGTCGAAATCGTAAGTCTCCGAGGCCAAGTCGTGCTGAAGGGCACGACCGCAGCGGCAATGGACCTTTCCCGCCTCGATGCTGGCGTGTACATGGTACGCATCGCGGGCTCCGTGAATCTTGCGCAGAAGATTCTGCTTAAGTAACTACTTTTTAAATTTCAAATGAAAAGGCGCCGGATATTTCCGGTGCTTTTTTTGGTAGACTTGACAAGCTCCCTAATTTTAGTGTATATTTGTGCAGTCCAGGATTAGGCCAGGCCTCCCCTGCGAAGGATTTCACACGTTTTAGTATATTTGAATTATGGACCAGCCGCTCGCCGAAAGATTACGCCCCAGGAACCTCGATGAGTTTTTAGGCCAGAACAAGATTCTGGGCGAGCAGAGCCTGTTGCGCAAGAGTCTCGAAAACGACAGCGTGCCGAGCATGATTTTCTGGGGCCCGCCGGGCTGCGGAAAGACGAGCCTCGCCCACGTGATCCGCCAGCACACCAAGAAGGCGTTCGTGGCACTTTCGGCTGTCGCGAGCGGCGTCAAGGAAGTCAAGGAAGTCCTGGCGGATGCCCGCAAGATGAAGGCGATGTTCAAGGACACAATCCTCTTTATCGACGAAATCCACCGCTTTAACAAGGGGCAGCAGGATGCGCTGTTGGGTGCCGTCGAGGACGGCACGGTGACGCTTATCGGCGCCACCACCGAGAACCCGGGGTTCGAGGTCAACAGCGCCTTGCTTAGCCGCTGCCAGCTGATTTTATTTGCGCCCTTAAGCAAAGAAGACTTACGCACGCTGATTTTTAGCGCGCTCCGCGACCACCCTCGCGGTTTGCAACTGAAAGACGTTGAAGTCGAAGACGCCGTCGTGGAAAAACTCATCGCGCAGTCCGACGGAGACGCACGATTCCTGCTGAATCAAATCGAATGGATCGGCAAGAACCTCGGCGACAAGAAAGTCATCGACGAAAAGCTCCTGGAAGAATTCCAGTACAAGAAGCCCCTGCGTTACGACAAGGGCGGCGAAGAACATTACAATTTAATTTCTGCTTTGCATAAGTCCGTTCGCGGAAGCGATCCGGATGCCGCCCTCTACTGGCTGCACCGTATGCTGCAAGGCGGCGAAGACCCGCGATTCATTCTGCGCAGACTCATGCGCATGAGCATGGAAGACATCGGCCTTGCCGACCCGAACGCATTACTGCTCGCCACTTCGGCACGCGAAGCCTACGATTTTATGGGAATTCCCGAAGGCCTGATTGCCCTCGACGAACTTGCGATTTACCTTTCGCTTGCTCCCAAGAGCAACAGCGTGGAACTCGCAGGAATGAAGGCCGACTCAATCGTGAAGCAGACAGGCACTCTCCCTGTACCACGCGCCTTCCGCAATTCGGTCACGAAGGTCGGCGAAAAATTGGGCTACGGAATCGACTACCAGTACGATCACGACAGCCCCGGCGCTTACTCCGCTCAAGAACACCTGCCCAAGCAACTCGAAGGCACCGAGATTTACCAGCCCAAGCCCTACGGCAAGGAAAAGCAACTCGGCGAACGCCTCGCGCAATTAAAGCAGATTAAGCGAGAAAAGAATAAAGGTTAATGCCGACTCTGAGCGGCCTCAGAGTGACACCAGGCTTAAAACTGCTTCAACAACCGAATTCTCTCGGGCGTGTCGGGATGGGTGCAGAACATGATGTTCGCCTTCGCGATGATCCCCTTGAGTTTCATGTCGTTGTCGAATTCTTCGTCGGGGTGGATGATGTAGAGCTGCGCCACGTCGCTACGGCGCACGGTGTCGAGGCCCGGATAGTCCGAAATTTTTTGCAGGGCAGAGGCGAGCGCCCAAGGGTCGCCACAGAGTTCGGCGCCGCCGGCATCGGCCACGTACTCGCGGGAACGCGAAATGGCAAGGCGCGTGAGCCAGCTGAAAATGTAGCCGATCGTGCTCCAAATCAAAACAAGAATCAGCGCAAAAATGATGATGACTCCGCCGCTTCCCCCGCCGCGCCTGCTGCGAGAATGATTGCGGGGGCCGCGGAGCATTGCCGAAAGCAGTTTCATCGACACCATCTGAATGGTCGAAAAAATTCCCACGAACACGATGCACACCACCATAAGTCGCGTGTCGCGGTTCTTGATATGCGTGAGTTCATGGCCCACGACGGCGGCGAGCTCCGCGTCATTTAATTTGTCTATAAGTCCGGTCGTGAGCGTAATCGTGAACGAGGGAATGTCGATTCCGCTCGCAAACGCATTCAAGCCGTTGTCCTCAACGATGTTGATCTGCGGCATCTCGATTCCGCCTGCAATGCAGAGGTTCTCGACAATGTTGTAGACGCGCAGGTTATCCTTGCGCTCAAGGGGTTTCGCATGCGTCGCATGGCGTATAATGGCTGTATTCGCGCAATAGGCGATAATGAACCACACGCCGACAATCTGCAATGTGTAAGGAAGCACCTCCCAAAAACTATGCCGCACTTCGGGCCAGTGCAGAATGCCGTACTTCATATATGTGGCGTGGCCTTCGGGGCACCCGCCTTCGACAATCGGGCAGAGTACGCCGAAAAAATCCAGGCATAAAATGACCGCAAACACCATCACCAAAATAATAAGGGGGAACAGGCACAGCAGCAAGATGCTGTTGCGATTGTTCCGCCAAATCTGGGTCTGGATACCGACGTATTTCATTGAAGGCGCTCGCGCCCAGTCACCCTAGAACTTCACCTCGGGAGCCTTGTTAAGCGCATCGCGGCTTTCGGTAGCCTCGTACATGGACACGCGACGGAATCCGAACATTCCCGCCACGATATTGCTCGGGAAGACTTCACAGGCATTGTTCAGTTCGCGGGTCGTAGAATTGAAGAAGCGGCGTGCGGCAGAGAGTTTGTTCTCAATGTCGGCGAGTTCGTTCTGCAACTGCAGGAAGTTCTGGTTCGCCTTGAGCTCGGGGTACGCCTCGAGAGAAATGCGGAGCCCTGCAAGTGCACCGGACAGCGCCTTGTCGGCAGCGACCTTTTCGTCGACGGTCGTCGCACTCATGGCGGCGGCACGGGCAGCGGTCACCTTCTCAAGAGTTTCCTTTTCGTGCCCTGCATAGCCCTTGACCGTATTCACCAGCTGCGGCACCAGGTCGTAGCGCTGCTTGAGCTGCACGTCGATATTCGCGAATGCGTTCTCGCGGTTGTTGCGCAGCTTCACGAGTCCGTTGTACATCATGATAAACCAGACGACGAAGACAACCGCCACGATAGAAACGACCAGTCCGATAGTCATATTCAACTCCTTTTTAATTTCTTACAAAGAAATGTATATAAAACGAACGCGACCCCGTAGGACCGCGTTCGCTAGTTGAGATAGAATAAGCTTCAGAATCTAGTCTTGGATGCGGGTCCAGTTAAGGATGCCCTTCTTGACCAGGTAAATGTAGCCCGCTTCGAGAATAACCAGGAAGCCGAGCAACACGAACAGCAGGTCCCAGCCGCCCTTCAGGAACTGGACGGTCCAGGGGTAGAGGAACGCCACTTCGAGGTCGAAGACCAGGAACAGCATGGCGACCATGTAATACTTGACGGGATAACGTTCACCCGAGGTGCCGGACACATGGGCCACGCCACATTCGTAGGAAGTTCCCTTGATGGAAGTTCCCTTGATTTTACCCGGATGCAAGAACCAGTTTGCGACCAACAGAGCCGTAGGCACGACAAGAGCCAGAACCACGAGAATGGTAATGGCAAAGGTAGTATCGAAAATCTCAACGTTCGTCATAGTGAGGCAAAACATAGTAAAAATCTTTTTGCTAGTGAAGTGCTAAAATGTAAACTATATTTGCAAACATGAAAAAGATCACTACATTTTTGGGATGTGTGGGTGTGGTGTGCTTGATTTCGGGTTGTTCGTCGAACGACGATTTGGAGAAAATCGTACTTCCAAACCAACCCACCGCCGAAGTGGCATCTTCCAGCAACTCGAATTCCCCCAGTTCCTCCGCGACTGCGGCTCCCGGCAAATCTTCCAATTCCGGCAACGCCAGCAACCCCGCATCGTCCGGAAACTCGCCGATTGAAGCTCCTATTGATACCGTCCATAAAGAAGTCGTTATCACGTCCTCTCCTAGCGAATACCCCGATCCTTATTTCAGCAGCGGAATTTTCTGCTGGACCGAAGAATGCGAAAAGGAATGGGCAGGCAAGTCCTCTGCCTCCGCGCCCAAGTCCAGCTCCTCGATGACCATCGACATCGGCATGTCCGTCGAAGCACCGGTTCCGCCGACCGTAACCGAGACACAGATGATCGACGCGCGTGACCAGAGCGTCTACAACCTGATCCGCATCGGCACTACTCACTGGATGGCCTCGGACCTAAAATACGCCACGGCCGATGGAAGCGTATGTTACGAAAGCAGCGACGCCAACTGCAAGACCTATGGACGTCTCTACACTTTCGCCGCAGCCCAAAAGGCCTGTCCCACCGGATGGCGCCTGCCTAACAGGGCGGAGGCTCAAGCCGCAATCGAAGCAACCAATATGCCATGGAGCTTTTCGGGACGTTGCTCGGGAAGCGACTGCAAATATGCCGACGGCATGGGATTCCACTGGACCGCGGCCGCGCAACAAGATGGCGACAAGATGAATGTTGACCAGTGCTCCGGAAGTACCGCAGTCATCATCGTGGAAAAGAACCCCGATTCCGACTACGCTGCAGAACCGGCCAATTTCTTCCAGGTGGATTGCCAGGCAAAGCTCTTCAGCGTCCGCTGCGTCGAAGGTGAATAGCCTCGCCACAGAGCCGACACCGGCGCATACCCAAGTCGCTCCGACCAAGAACGCCGCATAAAAACTAAAAGACCCGGACCAAGTCCGGGTCAAATTTTTTTCCGCTGGAACGGGGCCTATACACCGCCAATGCGGTCCATTCCCTCGTCCAGGAGAAGCGACACGTTCTCGATTTCCTTTTCCATCTGGTCATGGTAAATCTTCGCACGGGAGAGCTGCTTGCGCAATTCCATGTTTTCCGACATCAGCTCCACCGCCAAAAGCGCAAGGCGCTTGCGGTTGTCCATCTGGAACTTCGCCGAACGGGCGAAACGCTGGTCGATGTTGCTTACGATATCCGAAAGGTCCGCATCGGGCAAGTCGGTGCGGATCTGGATAGTCTCCTGCGCTACGGAAACATTTACCGATCTCAAAGGTTCGATACTAGCCATTACTTTATTCCTACGCCGAATGGATCATCGTCCATCAGCATCCTTATCCGAAAAAACTTGTCTGCGAGCCCTCCTGCTTGCTCGCGAACAGGTCGTTGTCTTTTTCGTCTGCACTGTGAACTTCGATGGTCGGGACGTCGTCCTCAGTTTCCTGCGAAACGGATTCGTCCACCTGCGGTTCTTCTACGGTCGCGTCGGCAGATTCTTCGGCGACCTGCTCTTCGGCAGCAGCCGGTTCCTCTGTCGAAACTTCGGTAAATTCATCTTCCGTCGCCGCAGTTTCGGTGGCAGCCTCGGCGGCGGGCGCCATTTCGTCGCCCTGGTCGAGCGCGATGTCGGTACCCAGTTCGCTTTCGATGGTCGCCACGAGCTGGTTGAACTTCTCCTGGGCCTCGGCGATTTCGTCGTTCTGCGCCTGCAGCTGTTCGTTCAGGCCTTCGATCGTGTTGTTCTTCTCGTTGAGCTGCGTCATGAGCGATGCGATGGTCGCATCCTTTTCGATCATCTGGGCGTTGAGCGAGCTCAGGAGTTCGGACTTCTCGTTCACCTGGCCGTTCAGCAGGTCGGCGTTGGAGTTCAGTTCCTGCACCTTCGCGTTCAGGCTTTCGATGCAGCCGTCCTTCTCGATAAGCTGCTGGCCGAACACGTTGATTTTCTCGTTGAGTGAAGCGAGTTCGGCATCCTTCTGGTTCAGCATCTCGTCCTGGGCGTTCACCTGGTTCGCACGGGCGTCAAGGGCCGCCTTGCAGTCGGCGAGGTCGTTCTTGGCAGCCTCCAGCAACAGCGACTTGTCCTGGGCCACGGCCTGCGCCTGCGACAGTTCACGCTTGATTTTTGCATTTTCTTCCTTGAGGGTGCGGACCATTCCCAGGACACCCTCAATTTTCTGGGACAACATGCTCACTTTTTCTAAATTCATCTTTGCTCCGATTTACATTTTGGAACTTTTACATTATTAAGATAACTAAATTTTTGCATAAAAGCCAAATGATTTCTGTAAATGAACATATACAGCGGCGACTGACGGAATTGCCGGACCGGCCGGGCGTTTATATCATGAAAAACGCCCAGGGGAAAATCATTTACATCGGAAAGGCGAAAGTGCTCAAGAACCGCGTGCGCAGCTACTTCGACGGCAGCGAGCACAACGGGCACCGCGCGGCAACGCTCATGCTCCCCTTCATCCGGGACATCGAATGGATCATTACCGAAAGCGAGCAGGAGGCGCTGATCCTCGAAGCGAACCTGATCCGCAAGCACACGCCCAAGTACAACGTGCTCCTGAAAGACGACAAGCACTTTCCGTACCTCGCGTTCTCGGTCAAGGAACCCTTCCCGAGGCTCACCCTTTCGCGCTCCGTCAAGAAGGACGGCCGCCAGTACTACGGCCCCTACATGGGCTCCCGCGTTATAGACAAACTAATAGACCTCGGGGCAAGGCTTTTCAAGTTGCGGGAATGTTCCATGGAACTGCCCGCGAAGCGCCCCGTACGCCCCTGCCTCAACTACCACATCGGCCGCTGCAGCGCCCCTTGCGCAGGACTCATCAGCCAGGAAGATTACGCCAAGGACGTCGCCAACGCGAGGCTCATGCTCGAAGGCAAGCGCGACGACCTGATCGACCAATGGCAGCGCGAAATGGAAGAGGCAAGCGCGAACCTGGACTTTGAAACCGCGATGAAAAAACGCGACGCCATCCAGGCGCTGCAGGCGACAGGCACGCACCAGAAAACCGACACCAGCGACCCGAACCTTTCCCTGGACGTGGTGACGCTACGGCGCAACGGCGACATGGCCGCGGCGGTGATTCTCGAATACCGCAAGGGTGTGCTCATGGGCCGCAGGCATTACCGGCTCGAATGCAAGCTGGAAGACGACGAGACGGAAATCTTCAGGCAGATGGTGCTCCCGTGGTACATGGAGGCGCCCCTGATCCCTGCCGAAATTGCGACCGACATCGCGCTCCCCGACGACAAGGAGGAACTCGAAGCGGCACTCAGCAAGCAGGCAGGGCGTAAGGTGCAGTTCTCGGTTCCCCAGCGCGGCGAAAAGCTCGGCTTCCTGAGGCTTGCCGGCGCGAACGCCGACATGATCCTGGTGGAAATGCGCGCCGAGGTGCAGAAGTACAGTGAAATTGACCAAAGCGTTTTCGAGCTGCAGAAGGTTCTCGGATTAAAGAAAACTCCCTTCCGCATCGAGTGCGTGGACATTTCGCACCTGAGCGGCACGAATACCGTGGCAAGCCTCGTGGCGTTCAAGAACGGACGCCCCGACAAAAGCAACTACCGCAAGTTTATCATCAAGACCGTCGAAGGTGTAGACGACTTCGCGAGCATGCGCGAAGTGATGACCCGCCGCATTCGCAGGCTCGAGAACGAAGGCGTGCCCATGCCCGACCTGTGGGTATGCGACGGCGGCAAGGGCCAGGTGGACGCCACGATGCAGATTCTGAAGGAGCTCGGCCACGATCAGGATCTGCCGCTGATCGGCCTCGCGAAGCGCCTCGAAGAAATCGTGTTCCCCGACGACCGCAAAAGCATCGTGCTGCACCGTACGAGCCCCGCGCTGAAGCTGTTGCAGAACGCCCGCGACGAGGCGCACCGATTCGCCATCACCTATCAACGCAGCAAGCGCAAGAAGGACCTCGAAGTCGAATGGCTCAAGATGCCTGGCGTCGGCCACGAAACCCGCGTGAAAATTCTCTCGAAGTACCGCAGCGCCGAAGCCTTCATGGCGGCACCCCTCGAAGACATTGAACTGCTGCTCGGCAAGGTCCGCGGCAACAACCTCCGCGAAAAGGTGGCAGAATACTGCGCCGAGTTTATAAGACCGGATTATGAAAAACAAGATGCCGCCAGCACCGCCGACCCCGACGTCGGACAGTAAAAAATAATACTCCAAGGTGGAATAGGGCCCATTTGTCTATAAACGCCCTTTAAACACAAAATTCGCCATTCGTAGAAAACATTTATTTACTTTGCGTGTTTTTGCCGTAGCCCTAAAAAAATTTTTCCGTTTTACTCTTGTTTTTGTGTTTCAAGTTGGGTATATTAGGGGTAAAGGCATCCCACGGATTAACGCCCGATCTAACAGTATTATCAAAGCTCGTCGCTCTTGGTATTCAGTTTAGGCGCGCTACGACGCGAAAAACAAACCACCGAGGCACTGCTATCATTTCTAATGAAGTAGTTTCGAGTGTTCCACCGTGGCGTATGCCCTTTTTTTATTCCCAGAAAACGGCAATGCGACCGACGACCCAAAAAAAGCTATCTTTGCACCGCTATTTGCAACGATGGAGTTTTTATGGCCTCTGAAAATGCGATTATCGAACGTGCCGAAATGTACCTGCGCAAGCTTTCCTGCGGAATCAACCCGCTGACAGACGAAATCCTGCCCGAAGGGGATTCCTGCAAGCAAGAACGCATCAGCAAGTGCCTCGCCTACGTGGCCTCCCTGTTGCAGCAGCAACTGAACCATGACCAGGTCGCCCCCATCGTCACCGACAAGCCCCCCCGCGCTGCAAAGCGCGCGCCCAGGTCCCAGATGCAGGAACTTTCGATCGACGCCGAAGCGCTCAAGCGCTACCGTTTCTTCGACTACCCCGTCTCCATCTCGCGCGTGGTGCGCAACATTAACGAGCTGCTTCCCGACAACATGAACCACCTGCTCTATGCCGACGTGGCAAATTTCCTGGTGCAGGAAGGGATTCTCTCGAGACAGGTCGCCGAAGACGGCAAGGAAGCGAACCTCCCTACGCCCGCAGGCGAAACCTACGGATTCGAGAAGGGAGAATCGGACCTGCGCGGACACCACAACATCTACACGCAATGCTGGCAGCAGGCGCAGCAGTACATTCTGGACAACATCCAGAAATGCGTCGCCATCGCCAACGAGCGTTTCGCGAACCGCAAGGCAAACCAGGACGAATGGGAAGAAAAACCCGCCCGCAAGGCCAAGCAGAAATTCCGCGTGACCGTCGAGGAACTTGGCAACTACCCGACCGACGACACGCCCGTTCCCGTAAGCGAAATCGCACGCCGCCTGAACGCGCTCGTCCCGGACAACATGGAACGCATTTACTACAAGGTCATCCGCGACTGGTATGTGGCCGAAGGCTACCTTGAACTCAAGACATCCCCCGAAGGGAAAGCCGCCTTCCTGCCCACCGAAAAGGGCTCACTCGTGGGCCTCATGGTGGAATCGCGCACCGGCAAAGATGGAGAACTCTACGACGTGGTGATGTACGACATCAAGGCACAGCAGCTTTACCTGGACCACCTCGCCGAGCAGGACGCACCGGGCGAAAATTCCGGCGAAAGCGAACAGGCGTAGCGACGCGCAACGGCGAAAAGCCTTTCCTGCGTCAAAGGACATTTGCATATACAAAAAAGTTGCCGTTTCCTACGACAACTTTTCGCTTTTCGAACTTGGAATAAATCCGGGATTCGCCCCTACGAAGCCTTCTTGCGGCCCCTACGGGGCGACGACTCGCCGGCATCGCCGGATGCACCCTTGGCAGCATCCCCGGCAACTTCAAGTGCGAGCGTCTTGTCGGCGGACTTCTTGTCGGGAGCCTTGAGACCGTTCTTCACGATTTCGGCGGTCACCACGAATTCCTTGTTGCCGGATCCCGGCATCTCGAACATCGCACGCTGCAAGGTCTTTTCCATCACGGAGCGGAGCCCGCGGGCACCCGTCTTGCGGACCATGGTTTCGCGAACGATTTCCCTGAGGGCGTCGTCTTCGAACTTGAGCTCGATACCGTCCATTTCGAACAGGCTCTTGTACTGCTTCACGAGAGCGTTCTTCGGCTGGGTCAGAATATTCAGGAGCGCGGCCTCGTCGAGTTCCTCGAGGGCGACTGCGACCGGCAAGCGGCCCACGATTTCGGGAATCAGGCCGAACTGGATCAGGTCATCGGGCTCGAGCATCTTGAAAAGTTCGCTGAGCGAGTTTTCCTCGGCGCTGCGGATATCGGCACCGAAACCCATTCCGCCGGTGTTCACTCGGCGGGAAATAATCTTGTCGAGCGTCTCGAAGGCGCCACCGCAAATGAACAGGATGTTCTTGGTATTCACCTGCACCAGCGGCTGTTCCGGATGCTTACGGCCACCCTTCGGGGGAACGGCCGCGACGGTACCTTCCAGGAGCTTCAGAAGTCCCTGCTGCACGCCTTCGCCACTCACGTCGCGAGTAATGGAGGGGTTCGCCGTCTTACGGGCAATCTTGTCGATTTCGTCGATGAAGATAATGCCGCGTTCGGCGCGGGCCACGTCATAGTCGGCGGCCTGCAAAAGGCGCACGATGATGCTGTCCACGTCTTCGCCCACGTAACCCGCCTCGGTCAGCACGGTCGCATCGGCAATGGTAAAGGGAACATCCAAGAAGCGCGCCATGGTCTGCGCCAGGAGCGTCTTGCCCGAACCGGTAGGCCCCACCAGGAGCAGGTTCGACTTCTCGACTTCCTGCGCGTCCGGGTGAGCTTGTTTGTAACGCAGACGCTTGTAGTGATTGTACACCGCCACGGAAAGGGCGGTCTTCGCCTGGTCCTGGCCGATCACGTATTCGTCCAGGTGCGCCTTGATTTCGGTCGGGAGCGGAAGCGGTTTCGAAGACACCTCGGCAGCGGCAGATTCCTGCCTTGCACGGGCACGGTCTTCCTCGATAATGCGGTTACACATGGTAATGCAGTCGCTGCAGATCTGCACGCCTGCACCCGTAATCATCTTCTCGACGCGTTCGGCGGGCTTGCCGCAAAAGCTGCAAGTCACCGTCGGGTGATTCTTCCCGCTACGATACATTAAATTCCCTCTTTACGCGGAACAAAGATTTCATCGATGACACCGAAAGCCTTGGCTTCTTCGGGGCCCATGTAGAAATCGCGGTCCGTCTTTTCGCGGACTTCGTCAATCGACTTGCCCGTGTGCTTCGCGACGATCTCGGTCAGGGTCTCCTTGGTACGCACGATTTCCTTCGCGGTAATCTGGATATCCGTAGACTGACCGGTGGCGGCACCGGACGGCTGGTGAAGCATGATGCGGGAATGCGGCAAGGCGTAACGCTTGCCCTTGGTTCCCGCGGCAAGGAGCACGGCGGCCATCGAGGCGCAACTGCCGATGCAGATGGTCGCGATATTCGGGCGCACGTGCTGCATGGTATCGTAAATGGCAAGCCCTGCCGACACGTAACCACCCGGGCTGTTGATGTACAGCGTGATATCCTTTTCCGGATTCTCGTACTCAAGGAAAATCAGCTGGGCCATGACGTTGTTCGCCACTTCGTCGTTGATCGGCGTGCCCAGAAAGATGATGCGTTCCTTGAGGAGACGGGAGTAGATATCGTAGGCGCGTTCACCGCGTCCGGTGGTCTCTATGACGGTAGGGATGATCATTCAGTTTACCTCTTACTTGTTTTCTTCGGCGGCCGGGCGGATACCGACGATAAAGTCGGCAGCCATCTGGATGCGCAGTTCGTCACGCAGCTGGTTGATGCGGCCGGACTGGCGGAAGTGGCCCTTCAGTGTTTCGAAATCCACATGGTAGGCCTTCGCCATTTCCTGCAGGCGGGCGTCAACGGCAGCCTGGTTCGGACGAATCTTTTCCTTTGTTGCAATAAAGTCGAGAATGCGATGCTTCTTGATTTCGCGGATAGCTTCCGGAGTGAGACCGTTCAGCTGTTCTTCGGTCGGTTCCACCACGTCCTGTTCGCTCTGGGCGTTACGGTTCAGCGTCCACTTGATGAGGTCGTAAACGCGGGACTTCGGCACTTCGAACGGGTTGGCTTCGATAATCTTGTCGAGGGCTTCGTTGATGGCCTTGTTCTTCGCGGAGTCCTGCTTCTGGCTAGCGAGACCTTCGGCGAGGTTCTGCTTGAGTTCCTCGACATCCTTCACGCCGATCTGCTTGCAGAATTCTTCGTCCATGGTCGGCGGAACGATTTCACGCACGTCGGTCACTTCCACCTTGAACTGGGCGGTCTTGCCGCGGTAGCGTTCGTCCTTGTGGTCATCCGGGTACTTGAAGTTGATTTCCTTGGTTTCGCCGGCAGATGCACCGGTGAGGCCTTCGTCGAATCCCGGAGAAGCGGACTGGCCGAGCAGGCTGCGGAATTCCTTGTTTTCCGGGAGTTCCTGCTTTTCACCGTCGATCACCACTTCGAGGTAGTTACCCACGACCACGTCGCCCTTCTTGGCGGCACGGTCCACATGTTCGTCCTTGCTCCACATCTGGATCAGGCGGTCGTATTCTTCCTTGACTTCTTCTTCGTGGACGGCGGTTTCCGGAACGGTGATACCCGTGTCGGCATAACCCTTGATGTCGATTTCCGGATCCATTTCGACTTCCACCTTAAGTGCGATGTCGTTTTCCTTGTCGTCCTTGAAATCCACGACCTTCATCTGGCCCACCGGAATGATGTTGGCATTCTTGAGCGCTTCCTGAACGAGCTTGTTCACGACTTCATCCACGGCTTCCTGACGGATGGCACCGCCAAACTGCTTGAGGACCATTGCCTTCGGCACCATGCCCTGACGGAAACCCTTCATGGTGACCTGCTTCTTGTACTGGTTCAGCTTCTTTTCGAAGGGGGCAGTGAGGTCCGCCTGCGGGATGGTGATTTCGAGGGTGCGCACGGTTGCGCTTGTTTCTTTGATTTCTACGCTCATGATGAACTCCGAGAGTCGGTTGAAAAGAGTAATGAAAAACATGCGAGAGGAGGGAGTCGAACCCTCACACCGAAGTGCCAGATCCTAAGTCTGGTGCGTCTGCCAATTCCGCCACTCTCGCGATTTTGCACCCAAAGATACAAAATCTCAAAGACATGCACAGCGGAAACATCTATTTTATGGCACGTTGCAAGCGCTCAGGAACATTAAAATCGGTGTTTTCATTTCTCTGGTCAACATCCTCATCCAGGGGGTGTCCGTCCTTGTACAGAATATTATCGCCAGTAATCTCGGAATTGTCAAATTCGGATCGTTCGGAATTTTACAGAGCGACTACACCATCTTCTGCGCCATCGCCGATTTCGGCATGGCGACGCTGATTCTCGCCTTTTTCGGGAAGCGCGCCACCCAGGGACCGCTCTTCAGAAACGTCCTGCAGCTCAGGCTCTCCATGACCGCCGTTGCCGCACTGGCGATGGCAGTTTTCGCGTGCACCGTCCGCAGGGGCAGCGACATCTTCGAGGGGGAACTGATCCTTGCGCTCGGGCTCCTTTTCCAGCACGCCTTCTTTGACTGGTTCTTCATCTGCGGCCAGTTCTGGAAAAAGCTCCTGCTCTCCAAAATACTCCACACGGTTTCGTACTGCACCGTCATGGGTGTCGCCCTGTGCGTCTTCAAGTTCGACACCATCCCCTCCATCGCGGGCGCCATGATCGTCGCGGCACTCCCCGCGTTCGGTTTCGGTGTCGGCCAGGCCTTCAGCCTGAAGGTGCTGCAGGTGGGCCAACACACCTTGCGGTTTTTCAAGCTCATGTTCAAGGCGGCGTGCCCCTACGCGCTGTCGAGCCTCGCGAGCTTCGCCTACCTGCCCGTGGGCCTCTACACGGTCGCCCACTTCTCCACCCCCGAATTCCTGGGCGCCTACAACTTCTCGCACAAGCTGGTCATTCTCGCCTCGGGACTCATGGTACATTTCATCTCGTCGAGCCTGATCACGCTGCACCAGACCGACAGCCGCATGCTCCACCTGCGCGACCAGGCCACCTTCACGCTGTTCATCGTCGCGGTAACGACCCCCTTCTGGCTTTTCCCGCAGTACACGCTCCGCATCGTCTTCTTTGCGGCGCCCTGGACTCCCGACGTCCTCGAGACCAGCTGTCACTGCCTGCGGATCCTCGCCTGCTCGCTAATTCTGCAAGCCACCCGCATGGGCATGATTTCGACACTTCTAAAGGAAAAACGCACCTGGCTCTACGGCGCCATGATTACCGCAGGCGGGCTCCTGAACATCGCCGTCTGCATCACCGGGGCAAGCAGGCTCCCGTCCGCCTATCTCCCGGCGCTAACGCTCACCGGCGACCTGTTGCTCAGCCTGCAGCTCGCCGCTTACTTTATCAGAAACAGGCGTATCCGCTGGTAAACGCCCTTTCGGCAACTTCCAGGCACAGGCTGTCGTCGCCAGAAAAACGTACATGCACCAGACGCAGTAAATTCCCTGTTTGTAGCTTGACGTAAAGAACCACCAGCCGACAAAGTAGATAAAGAACGCATAAAAGGCGACCTGCCTTGGCGAATACGGCCCGCACAACTTGAGATACAGGAGCGTAAGCCCCATGCCGCACAGCAACGGAAGGAAGAACACCCCGAGCATGTGGAAGTCCTTGTAGACATCCCAGAGGTAACTCACCGAATTGAAACCGTACACCTTCTGGATGCGCTCGTTGAACGCATCGTCCCAACGGAAGCTCTGCCTGAAACTGCCACCGATACGGGCATATTCAAAAATACCATGAAAGAAATCTATGCCGTAAGTATGCGGATGGATTTCCCTGTCCGTCGGAGAATTGACCGCATAATCCAGGTTCCAGTAATTGTTCGCCACGTAAATGTACGGAAGCTTCATCACCACGTCCATGGCCTTGCCCTGCACATCGCTGCCGCCATACTGCGCACGCAGACTACTGATCCCCACGAAAACAGCAACGGCAAGAACAAGGAAAATGCTGATTATCACCGGGGATACCCGCTTATACATGTAATTCACCAGGATAATCAGAAATCCCACACTGAAAAAAAGCGACGTTCTGTTGGGATAGGCAAAGAGATTCAGCGTTATCGTAAAGAGAACCATGAACTTCGATACAACCCGAACCGCACGGTCTTCATTGAACTTTTTAAAGGCGGCTACGGAAAAAAGCAAAACCGACAGCGGACCGCTACTGACCAGCAACGCATAATAACCGTAATTGATGTCCTTCGACATCCACTTGGCCGGATCGTCCGTAAAGATAAGCAGGTTCCCGGCCATCTGCACCACGCCGAAAACACCGACGGCAAAAGCGGCAAAGGCCACAAACGAGAACACCAGGTGCAGACGCCAATTGTAGTTCCTCGGCGGCGAGGGCGGGGCGATATCGCAGGGAACCCGTTTCGACTTGGCGATCAGCTTCACCAGGAAACTCCCCGTACAAAAAGAGAGCATCCCGAGAATCCAGATCATCCAGGTCTTGGGCTTGAAATCCGACATCGCCTCGTCGAGACGCAGGTACGCAATCCCGAGAGTGATGCTCTGCGAAAAGACATAGACGGTAATGGGGCTGAAGAAATCCTTCTTGAGCCAGATCGCCTGCACCAGACAAAAAAGGGACAGCGCAAAGGCGAATGTCGACTCCGGATATTCCGTTACCCAGGAGAACATCAACTATCCCTTGGATTTCCTGCGGAAAAATCCCTTGAAGGCGATCCATTCGCGGGCGACATCGGAACCCTTGCGTTCTTCCTCCTCGAAGTAGACGAGCAGGTTGCAAAGAATCGTTCCCAGGAGCACGGCGACGGCAAAGGTGAAGACGAGCGTCACGCCACGGAGCGGGTAGATCTTTTTGTCGTTCTCCCAGGGAGCCTCCAGGATGTGGAGGTTCGTCAGCATCTTCGCCTCTTCAAGCTTCATCTGCTCGCTCTGCTGGCGGAGCAGCTTGTACATCGCCTCCTGCACGCGGATTTCGTTCTCGCGGCGCATGTACTCGAGGCCGAGCCCCGGAGACTTCTTGAGGGCGACCATGCCCACGTTGCGGTTCTTGCCGTTCAGGGCGCCATGCAACGCGGTATTCACGCTGCTGTAGCGCTTGCTGAGTTCGTCGTAACGCTTGCTGCCCGTGCCGCGGTCCGCCTTCTCGAAGGCGAGCTCCATCGCCACTTCCTCGCGCTTCGCCTGCAACGAGCTCATGTACTTGAGTGTCGATTCGAGCTGTATCTCGGGATCGTAGAAATCGTTATCCACCTGGAACTTCACGAAATCCTCGAGGAGCGAATCCAGCGCGTGTTCGCAACTGTCGAGCCTCGACTGGAAATACTCCCTGGACTGCTTCGCCTGCGCCGTCTTGAACGCGTTGAACGCGGAGTCCGCCTTTTCGAGCATGAACGAGACCATCCTTGCGGCAAGCTTGTAGTCCTCGTCCTCCATCGAAACCGCGAACATGTCGTCCTTGTTCATTTCGACACCAAAGTGCTTGCGGAACTTTTTAAGAAGATCGGCATGGAACCTTCCGTCGAACTCGTAATGCTCCGCCAGGTTGAACTCGCGGATGACCTGGTCATGGAGTTCCCAGGAATTGAAAATCGTGGAAACCGCGTTGGCGTCCTCGTCGCTCGAAGTCAACCCGAGCAGGGAACTCATCCCGGACATCCCGCCCATCATGGAACTGAGGCCGCTCAGCGATGCCTGCGAGGCGGGCGGAGGCGTCACGACCGCGGTCGCCGCGTACATGGGCTTGATCACCCACATGACCGCCACAAAAACGGCAAGCGTAGGCAACAGGACTATGGCCGAAAACAACTTGAAGTGCTTCAGGTCGCCATTGATCGCCTTCAAAAGGATTTCAATCAAGCCGATGGAGGATTGTCTTTCCATAAAACGCTAGTTGTTGTAGTTTACGTAAATGATGAACGCCGAGGAAATCACGGTCAGGAGCGACGCGAGGAACAAGGTGAAATCCTTGAACGATTCGTAATGGCTCTTGGGAACCTCGATATAGTCTCCCGGCATAATCTGGTCCTCGGTCACGCTCAGCTTGAGCGCCTCAGGGTTCTTGCCGCGCCAGACCTTGATCTGGTGCCAGGATCCCGAAATCGTGTTGATTCCCGATGCGGCCACGTAGTCGATCGCATGCCACGAGGGGTCGTACGGATGGCGCCCGATATAGTTGACGGCACCGCCCACGTACACGAGCATGTCCTGCACCGTGAACTCGACTTCCGTATTGGGGGCAACCTTCGTCTGCTTCATCTCGGAAATCGTAATCCAGCGGGGAGCCTGCCCCGGTTCGCGGACGCACACGGCCTTGTAGCCATAGTTCTGCATACGGGCACCGCCCGCGAGGTCAAAGTATTCCTGCAGGGTGCGGCCTTCCTGGTAGGCAACGCTCGTCCTGTAGCCCGGGAACAACAGGGACACGTTGTCGCTAATTTCCACGAACGGGACGAAAACCTTGTCGCCCTGCTTGAGCATGATATCGTCCTCGAAATTGCCCTTCATGTACATGGCACTGTAGTCGATATGCAGGGTGTCGTTGTCACGGATAACCATGATGTTCTCGTTGTTGGCCGTCGGAAGGAGACCGCCCACCTGGCGCAGGAAATAGCTCAGGCGCGTCTGCGGTTCCACCAGCTGCTGGCCCACCATGGAGATGGCGCCCATCGCATTCACCTTGAACTTCTTGAGCGCCGCGAGCTGCACAAAGCACTGTTCGCGCTTGTAGCGCTTGGCCGCTAGGTCCAGGATCATCTCGCGAGCCTCGGCAAGCGTATGCCCGCCCACCACCACGGCGCCGCATTCCTCGATGGCCACGGAGCCGTCCGGGTACACCTGCAGCGACAAGTAGTTGTCCTCGAGCATCAGGTCCAGAAAGTCGCCTGGCCCGAGAATGTAGGTGGAGTCCACGGGAACTTCCGAAAAGGACGGCTGCAGGGCCGCGCTGCTACGCGACGAGACACCGCCCTTCCTCGCGGAAAAAGCACCCGACGACTGAAATAAATCATCGTCCGCAAAAGCTGATACGCACAGAAAAGCTATAAATAAGACAAAATAACGCATGTTTCTATAAAATACAAAATTTCCTAACGAAAGGAATCTTCGAAAGCACAAACGAAACTGCCAAATCCATGCCAACACGCAACGCGACAAACGCATATCCAGGCAGGAAAGAAAGTTTCTCGTTCAAGAACAGCGCCATGAACTCGAAATAATGCACCATGAGCACCAACAGGGAGAACCGACCTGCCCAGGACAGAAACGACAGTATCTTATAATTCGAGGATTCAACAGCATAGAATACATTCCAGAGCAGACTGCACGCCGCCACAGAAACGACCAGATTTAGAGCGTAACAGGGAAACAGGCCGGTATGCATATCCAATGAATGGATAAAAAACGCCGGCACCGTACACAGCGCGGCAACAGGCAGCGCCCCCCTGCCCTGGAACCTCTCCCGGTGACCTGCGGCAACACGGCCCATGGCGGCAAAGAAAAGTCCCATCATCCCGTGCATCAGACCAAACGGCAGGCAAACCACCGAACCGGCGCAACAGCACAAAGCGCCCAGCATTATGGAAATTCCGATACCATAACGCAACCGCAACAGCAGATTAAAAACAGTCCTGCACCAGAATAGGGCAACCAGGAACCAGACCGGCCCCACATCCAGGTCAGACCACCTCAAAAAATCAATGCCAGGCCCAACCACAAGCGCGCTGATCAAGTAGCGGACCAACGCCTCGCCATCTCCCAAACGAACTGAATCTATTCCGTACCTGAAAGAAACCGCCAGAATACAGACAACATAAGGAACAAGCAGCCGACGCGCGTCAGAACGCAGCCTGTTCCCTATAGGAGCGGGCTTGAAGAAGAAGCCCGCAATAAAGAAAAACATCGGAATATGAAAAAGGTAGATCGCATCGTGAAGCGCCTCGGGAATAAGGCAATGCCCCACAATCATCAACACGATGCATAGCCCCTTCAAACGGTCGGCAGTTTCAATTCTCATCAACCCAGATCTCCTCAATAAAAAACGGGGACCGAATCATATCGGCCCCTGTTTTCAATCTTTTTGCAAAGATCAATTATGCCTTGCTTTCGCCTTCGACCATGCTCACGGCTTCGGACTTGGCAGGTTCGGCAGCCTTCTTGGCCTTCACGACGATTTCGTCTTCGACGAGACCGACGAGAGCCATTTCGGAAGCGTCACCAGCGCGGTTCGGGCCGAGCTTGATGATACGGGTGTAGCCGCCGTTACGGCCAGCATAGCGAGGACCGATCGTTGCGAACAGGTCCTGCACGGCCTTCG
>JAEEGH010009334.1_pt1 | contig 22888 bp, 16 predicted proteins | sample 9134181 | NCBI WGS metagenome assembly JAEEGH01 (sample SAMN16246544, study PRJNA631951) | gut metagenome | biome: gut microbiome; feature: rumen; material: DP-attached | host: Bos | place: Iran: Karaj | collected 2018-10
CGAAGGCGGGCTTTCGTGTCACGGCGCTTGTCGAGAACCGAAGGTTGGAATGGCGCGGCGGCGTTTGACGAAGGTCGCGGGACCAGAAAGCCAATGTTAAGCCACATGATTGGCAATTGGTCCTTCAAGTCAAAACGACGACGCGGCATTCCAGCGGCAAAGCCGCTCGACAAGCGCCGTGGTTCGTGGTCGCGCCGATAGGCGCAAAAAGCGCAAGGCTTTCCAAGTGCTCGACAGCGTTGCACTAAGGTGGGGATATTCCTGCGAAGTTCGCGGCGCCACAGCTCGGAATCGCAGTCAGTGCGGTTGTCACGCGGCCCGGGCGCAACATCGTTCCCCGACGCCCGCGCTTGCGCATGACCACGAAAGCGTTCGCGTCGCTTCATGCCGCCTGCAGATTGGACAGCCCTTTGCCTTTTCCCTGTCGCCACATGGCCAATTTCCATTCTCTTAACGGCCAAATTCGCTTTGCTACGCGGCCAAATTCCGTTTGGTCAGTGGCCTAGCATGAGAAATGACGCCATTACTCAGAGAAATGGCGTCATTTCATACCAGTAATGGCGCCATTTGTGTGGTGAAATGGCGTCATTTCTCGTGACTGTCCACATGGAGTCCAACTTTTGCCCATAGACAAAACAGATTTGGCCACTGGCAACTCAGCATTTGTCCACAGGCGAATCTCGCTACGAGGGCGACAGCTCGTCCGACCCGCACTTCGGCGGATACTACCCGACGTGATCTTGACGCTCGTGCACAGCACGAGTCTGTTACCGTGGGCCGTCAAAATCATGTCGGTTCCGCGAAGTATCTCTCGTGCGACTGTCGTCCCCTCCGCTTGACGTCAACTGAAAGTGCGCATGTGGTGCGCGGCGGGGTCGCCGTTCCTTCGGCGACCGTTGTTGCGCGGCGGTCACGCGGGACGCGTTGACCATCGGGCGCGCGGCAAGAGCAAGGGGACAATGGGGACGTTGGGGAGCTTGGCAGCCATTCCCTTATGAAGGGGAGGCCGTCAGTCGCGGGGCCAGTCTATTGCAATAGCGCCATCGAACACGCGCTTGACAGGACCGGTCAGCGTCACGTTCGAGAAGCGGACGCCATCCCATGAGCCGTCAACCGAAAGCACGTACCCGCACGCCGTCCGCACCTTCACAGGGAACGCAAGCCCGTGCTGCGCGACGCCGACAAGCGCCGCCGCCACCGAACCTGTGCCGCAGGCGAAAGTCTCCGCTTCGACACCGCGTTCGTAAGTGCGTATCGAAAGCGAACTCGGTCCCGTCCAGCGAACGAAGTCCACATTCGTGCCACATGGCGCAAACTCTTGGGAAAAGCGAATCCGCCGCCCTTCTCCTGCCACGTCCACGGCGTCAAGATCGTCCACGGGCACAATCCTGTGAGGCACGCCCGAGTTCACGAAACCTTCCCGCAGATCCCTCGGCTCCGGCATGCCGACGGTAACTCCGCCGTCCGCAAGGACTTCGGCGGAGACGTCGCCTGCGGGCGTTTCGAAGCGCATGCGGCGCGATTTCGCCGCGCCTATCTCTAGCGCGTACGCGGCGACGCATCTCGCGCCGTTGCCGCAGAGATCGGCCCTGCTGCCGTCCGGATTGCGAAAGCTCATCGCGAAGTCGAGGCGGTCCGAGCGGCGGACGAATATCACGCCCTCGCAGCCGACTCCGTCCGGACGGTTCGCAAGCCTCCTCACGAAGTCCGAATCGTCGGACGGGAGGCGGCCTTCGCGGTCGTCGACCATCACGAAGTCGTTGCCGGCTCCGTGCATCTTCACGAAGGGGACCGTCAAAACCACCACACCTTCGGCAGCGGCAGCTCCTCGTCGCCGACAAGCCGTATAAGGTCCATGAGAATGAAGTTGGCCTCGTCGAGAACGACGTCCTCGCCGTCCCTCTCGTTGCGGCGGCGCCTGCCGCGCTTCTTGCTCTTCTGCGAGTCGCCGTCATCGTCGTCGTCGAGCTCCCTGAGCTCGCGGTCGGCCTTCATCTGGGCCTTTCTCTCCTCGTATTCGAGCGAGACGACCTCGCGGTCGGATATGGCCTTGACGCCATCCACGTTCGCGATGTGCTTGCGGTAGCGTTCGTCATTGGCGAGGCGTGCGTCGGAAAGCTCCTTCAGCTTCGGGACGTAGCTCTGCATGTTCCATGCGCGCGAGTAGTCAGCCGAGGCGATTCGGGTGAACGGGAGGGCATAGGTGAGCTTGTCCTCGCCGATGTCGAGGGAATCGAGGAGGGACGGCAGACGGATGTCGGCGGCGACGCCCTCCAGCTGAGTGGACCTGCCGTCGACGCGGTAGAAGCGCGCGGTCGTAATCTTGCATGAGCCGTACTTCTCCGGGCCGAGGCCCATAACGGTCTGCACCGTGCCCTTGCCGTGCGTGCGGCTGTCGCCCACGACTATCGCACGCCCGACGTCCTGAAGATGTCCGGCGACGATTTCGGAAGCGGAGGCGCTGGCCCTGTCGGTCAGCACTACCATCGGACGCTTGAACGCGACCGGGTTCCCAGCGGGAATCGGCAGGCAGCCGACCGTGCGCACGTCGCGGATCTGGACGACGGGGCCGGACGGGACGAACAGCGCCGAGAGGAACACGGCCTCGCGCAGCGAGCCGCCGCCGTTGCCGCGCAGATCGAGGACCAGGCCCTTGACGTCCTCCGAGTTGAAGCCGGCGATTATCTGCGCGACGTCCAGGGCCGAGCTGCAGTAGCCCTCCTCGAAAGGCTTCTTGTCCATGGTGCCGTAGAATCCGGGAAGGTACACGTAGCCGATTTTGTTCGTGACGCCGTTGAGAGTGACGGTGTCGACGCGGCCGGTCGCCGCCTGGTCTTCGAGCCTGATCTCGTCGCGGACGAGCTCGATGAGCTTTCTGGAAGCGCCAGACGGATCGGAGCGCGGAATGATCTCAAGCGTCACGCGAGTGCCCTTCTTGCCGCGGATCTTCTTTATCGACTTGTGCATCGGGCGCCACATGATGTCCTCGAGCTCGCCGTCGCCCTGCTTCACGCCGATGATCTTGTCGCCCTCCTTGATGCGCCCGTCGACGTCCATCGGGCCGCCGGGCATGACCTCTGCGATCTTGAGCGCGCCGTCGTCCATCGTCAGCACTGCGCCCACGCCGCAGAGCGTAAGGTTCATCTCCATGTCGAAGTCCTCCTTCGTGGCAGGGGACATGTAGTCGGAGTGGGGATCGTAGGCCCTTGCGACGGCGCTCAGGTAGTGCTGCATGACGGCTTCCTCGTCCGGCTCGGTCAGCACGGTGACGTACTGCCTGTACTTCTTCACGATGTCGGCGGCTATGTCGACCTCGTTGGTCGCCTTGTCCAGCTCCCTGTTGATCTTCGCTACGAGCACCTCGTTCTTGATGCGCTTGCGCCAGTATTCCTCGGCGGCCTCGCGCGACTCGGGCCACGGCGCGTCCTTGCGCCTTGCACGGTAGGTCTCGTTCGTTGAGAAGTCCCATTCCGTCGCGAGCACGAGGTTCGTCGCGAAGTCGATGCGTTCGCGCAGGCGCTCGACGTAGAGGTTGTAGACGTCGTAGCCGAAGCTCGCGTCGCCGGCCCGTATCTCGTCGTCGAGGCGCCTGTCGCGCGCGGCAAGCGCGTCAAGGTCGCTCTTGAGGAAGACGGAATGGTCGAAGTCGTAGTAGGTGACAAGGTTCGTCCAGGCGCGGCGCGAGATCTCGTCGTCGAGCCTGGACTGCGAGACGTGAACCCTCGGCAGAGTGTCGCCCAGGCGCTGAGATATGCGGCCGTCGTACGCGCGGGGCTTGAGGCGTCTGGGCGGCGGAGGCGGAGTCAGGCGGGGCTTCTGCTCGGCGACTGCGGGCTCCGGCTTCGCCACCAGCGTCGGCGACGCAGTCTCCGAAGGCGCGGACTCGGCCGATTGCGGGACGGCCGGCACAGACTCCGGCGAAGGCTCGGGGACGCATCTGCAGCCCCAGATAATGGCGCCGATTGCGGCGGCCGAAACGATCGAAAAGACGGTCTTGTTCATTCCTTGCTCTCCATCAGTCTTACAAGTCTTTCCAGCTCTGCGTTCTGCAGCACGACCCTGCCGGCCGAGAAGCTCTCGCGCAGATTATTGGAGTTAAGCACCACAACGCCCTGCGCCTCGGCGATCTTCGCCTCGAACGTGTCGGACGCGAACGCCAGAACCGGCGTCACCGAACCTGTCCAGCCGAGCTTCGCGAGCTCGGCGCGCACAAGGGAGGCCTCCTTAAGAGCCTGGGCAAGAGGCGCTCTGTCAGGCAGCTGCCCGTCAAGGAGAATGTGGCCGTCCTCAAGCGTGACCTTGCCGCGCCAGCACTTGGTCTCGATCGAGAACACGCCGGCCGGTCCGACAACGACGTGGTCCACGTGCTTTCTCCCTGCGACGAAGTCGTTGAATACATGGTAGGCGTCGGGCAGGCTCTTGAGTATCCACGAGACCCGCTCCTCTCCGCGCGCCCCCTTGAAATACCTCTCGACCCTGGACAGCGCGGACTGCAGGGCGAAGCACGCCGCGATGAGAACGGAGACGGAGAGTGCGGCGCCTACGCCCGGCGATGAGAACACCCACACCGCAAACGAGAAGCCGAGCAGAAGCGCGCACAAGAACAGGGGCCACAGCCCGAACACCGCGCCCTTCACGCGGGCCCATTCCCCAGCCTTTCCGTGTATGACAGCCATAACGCAGCTATCCTCCAATTGCCGTCCCGCAGGCCGCGACTCGTCCGTCCAGAAAGGCGGAGACTCTGCGGACGACGGAGTCGGTGTCCAGTTCGAATTTCCTCTCCAGCTCCGCCGGAGCGCCGTGCGGCACAAACGTGTCGGGCCAGCCAAGCCTCAGGTCCGCTCCAATGGACTCGCCAAAGCCTCCCGAGACGCATCCGTTCTCCAGCGACACGACTTTCATGCCTGCGGCTCGCTGCGCGGCGAGACGAGCGGAGTCGAACGGCTTGAGGTAGCGTGCGTGCACGACCTCGCAGCCGCCGACGCGCCTTGCGACCTCGGCCGCCTTCCCATACCAGTCGCCCGTGGTCCATATCGCGGCACGCGAAGAGCCGGACTGGCGGGCGGGCGGCTCCGCAGCTTCGGACGGCGCGGCGCCTCTTGGATAGCGTATTACAGTTGGGCCTTTTCTCCCAAGCGCCTCGTCGAGGAGTGCCGAAAGGTCCGCCGCGTCCTTCGGCTGGCATATCGAGAGGTTCGGCACGCACCTGAGAAGCGCGATGTCGTAGATGCCCTGGTGCGTGACGCCGTCTGCGCCGACAACGCCAGCGCGGTCGACGCAGAAGACGACGGGAAGAGACGATATCGCAACATCATGCACGACCTGGTCGACGGCGCGCTGTAGAAAGGACGAGTAGACCGCGACGACAGGCTTCATGCCGCCGGCGGCGAGACCTGCCGCAAAGCCTACCATGTGGCCCTCTGTTATGCCAACGTCGAAGAACCTCTCGGGAAACTCCTTCGCGAAGGCTGCGAGACCGGTGCCGTCCGTCATTCCGGCGGTGAGCGCGACTATGCGGTCGTCCTTCCTCGCCGCCTCGCAAAGGGCGCGGCCGAACGCGTCACTCCAGGAGACGCCGTGCGGACCGGAAGCGCCCGGACGCGCCGCCGGCTGGACGCCATGATATGCCGTCGGGTTGCGCTCGGCGGGAGGGTAGCCCATGCCCTTCTTGGTCACCACATGGACAAGAACGGAGCGCTTGTCCTCCTTGGCGACGGTGAACGCGGCCTTGAGCGCGGAGAGGTCGTGGCCGTCGACCGGCCCGATATAACGCACGCCGAAGCCTTCGAAGAACCTGCTTCCGAGGAACAATCCCTTGATGCGGCTTTCAAGCCTGTGGTACGGGCCGCGAAGGAACGTCAGACGCAGACGATGGCCTGCGGCTTCCGCGGCGGCCTTGATGCGGTTGTATCTGACGCCCGTGATAAGCCTTCCGAGAAAGCGGGCGAAACTGCCTGCGGGCTTGGAGATCGACATGCCGTTGTCGTTCAGCACCACGATCAGCTTCTTCGTCGCAGCAGCGCAGTTGTTAAGAGCCTCGAACGAGTGGCCGTTGACAATCGACCCGTCGCCTATGACCGCGACTACATTCTCTCCGGAGCCCCTTCTGTCGCGCGCGGCGGCCATGCCAAGCGCGACCGAGAAAGCGCTGCCGGCATGGCCCGCGACAGCGGCGTCGGCACGCGACTCGGAGGGATTCGGGAACGGCGCAACTCCGCCGGCTTTCCTGAGCGTGGAGAAGGAATCCCAGCGACCGGTCAGAAGCTTCCAGGCATACGCCTGATGCCCGACGTCCCAGACAATCCTGTCCCGTTCAGGCTCGAACACCTCGGCCAGCGCCATGGAAATCTCCACGGCGCCGAGCGACGACGCGAGGTGGCCGCCGTTTGCGAACGTCACGTCGACTATTCTCTTTCTGATGTCAGCGGCGGAAATCATCTCTTCTTGAGCACAAGCAGCGGAGTCGCGTTCTGGCCGAAGTTCTCGACCCGCTCAACGAGCTTGTAGCCCCTTTTCACTATTCCCCAGTATTCAAGCTGGGACTCGATCGGGCGTTCGCCGCAAACAGGAGGGTCGACGGCAAACGTGTAGCCGGAAAGCGCGGCAACGCCGCAGGTCGACGGCGCTTCCGTCAGGAGCTTACGCCAGGTCTCGTCGTTCATCATCGCGAACGGCCCCATCTCCAGGCCCTCCGGCACCTTGCGGCCGGTTTCGATGGCTATGTAGAGGTCCTGCGTGAGAATCGTAGTTCCGCCTGGGTCTATGGACTCAATGGTCTTTGCGACCTCCCGCAGCTGCGCGAGCTCGGTGGAATCCTTCTTGATCGACCAGAACCTGTCCTGGCCGTTTGTCGTCCACTTTTCAAGCAGCGGGCTTCCGAAGCTGCATGCGAAGCACATGCCGAGAACGGCGAGCAGTCTGGCGCCGACGCCGCCGACAGGCGCAGCGTCGGGCCGATCGTACACAATGCCGGCGGCGGACGAGGCCGCCAGCAGGCACATGACGGGCACCTGGTAGTCCTCGTAGGGGAACGGCGCCAGCATCTGAATGCCAAACACCGCCAGGAAAGCCATGCACGGCAGCCATACGCGCCTGGGCACCACGCCGACGATCCCGTTGGCAACGGCAAGTCCGAGCGTCACAAAGAGGGGAAGATACCACCGCACGAGACGGCTCAGGCTGCCAACCGTCCAGACAGGGTCGAAGCCGCCGCGCGCCGCATGGTACTTCTGGGCGGCCAGAAGGCCGTGAAAAGCCTCCGGATCGATCACAAACCTCCCGTACACAAAGGCAAGACCTCCGAAGCCGCCGACGCAGAAGCCCGCGAGAAGAGTCCATCGGCCCGACATCAGCAGCCAGAGGCCCACGACGACCAGCAACGCGCCAAGGGAAATGCGCGTACCGGAGGCAAAGGCGAGTGAAAGCCCCGATGCGCAGGCCACGAGCGCCCCGGAAACGCCGGTTCTGGACGAGGCGACCGAAAACAAGTAGAAGCCTGCCGCGACAAACAGCCCCGCCAACGCATATGTCTTCGGTATGGCGAGATAGTAGAGATGGTATAAGTTCGAAGCAAGAAGGAGGAACGCAATGAGCGCCGCCGCGCCCTTGCGGCCTTCCGGCGCAAGACGGCGCGCGAGCGCCACGGCGAGCACGACGCCAGTCAATCCGACCATAAGGTTGAACACGCGCGCGCCAAGCAGGCCCCACGTCTTCCAGACGCCAGTGAAGACGGAATACACCATCGGCAGAAACGGGCCCTGCGTGTAGAAGAAATCCCTGTACGGCATTCTCCCCTCTGCGACGAGATTCGCCGCGTAGAGATACCAGCCCTCATCCTGGTTCAGAGATCCCATGAGCACCGACGCCGCGCCGAGCACAATGCAGGCGAACACAGCCAGAGCCCAGTATATCTTCATGCCATGCACTTCTAACATCGTCTTCACGTCATTCTCCAACCCTGAGCGACGGACTGGCATCAAGCGACATTGCGTCTTCCACATGGTTGCGCCGGTAGAACGCCAGGCCTGCGACCATGGCGCCGTTGTCGCCCGTGTACTTCGGCTTTGCCATCATGAGCCTTGCGCCCATTTCTTCGCACACTCGGGAAAGAGCCTCCCTTATGCGCGAGTTGAGGGACACCCCGCCGCCAAGCAGCAATGCACTGCAGCGTCTGCGGCGAAGAGCCGAACGAGTGCGGTCCGCAATCGCCATGACGATCGCCTCCTGATATGACGCGACAACTCGCGCCACGTCGGGCGAAACGCTGTATCCACCGAAGTCGCAGGCGGTCTGTGTCGACTCAAGCAGCTCTGGATGGCGCTGGACATGGCGGAGAAGCGCCGTTTTCAGCCCCGAAAACGAGACGCAAAGCTCGGCGGGAAGTCCGGCCAGCGCGCTGACGCCCTCCCTCGGACGACCCTTCGGAAACGGAACGAACGCCTCGTCGCGCGGAAACGGAACGGCACCTGCCGCAACGGCGTCGCGATACGCCTTCGAAATGCGATCGATCTTAAGGCCGCCCGGATAGCCCAGCCCCAGCATTTTCGAGGCCTTGTCGAAGGCCTCTCCCGCTGCGTCGTCAAGCGTCTCGCCGACGACCTCGTATCTGCCGTATTCCGGCATGTCCACCCAAACAGTGTTGCCGCCGGAAACGGCGAGGCCGAGCACAGGGCCCATCTCTCTTGGATCGGGCACGTGGGCGGTCTCGTCATCCGTCGAATCGTAGATGAACGGAGTGTGCAGGTGCGCCTCAATATGGTTTATCCCTATAAGCGGCACTCGCAGAGCCTTTGCCAGGCCCTTGGCCGCGTTCAGGCCGACGATAAGCGCAGGCGACAGGCCTGGGCCGTATGTGACGGCGACGGCGTCGACCTTGCGCGGCGCTCCGCTGAGCGCGGCGCGAACGACCTGCCCGATTTTCTCGACGTGGGCGCGGGACGCGATTTCGGGAACGACGCCTCCGTAAGGCTGATGCAGCGGTATCTGGGTGTAGACAACGTTTGAAATGACCTCGCGGCCATCTCTGACCACCGCTGCAGCGGTCTCGTCGCAACTTGTCTCTATTCCGAGAACGTCCATCTGTTCACAGAGGGAGTCACCAAAACTTCCACCACGGATTCTCCTTTGGCTTGACGCCCTTCTCCTTGTAAAGTTCGCGTACACGCGCGGTGCCGGCCGTCTCCGGATCGCCGACAGCCATGCGCGAACGGAATTCCAGAGCGTCAGGCAGAGACCAGAACTCGCTTCGAACAAACTGGTCCTGATTGAGGCGGTGAAGCACCACGACTTCGCCCGACGGCAGCACGCTAATGGTAGTCGGAGGATGGTCTATGCGGAGGATGGGGCCAAGGTCGCGCGTCTGCCAGCGCTTGTCGCTGATTCCTCCGTCCTTGGCCTTGAGATACAGGTGCTCTCCGTGGTTCTTCGACCAGTAGACGACTTCGAAGTCGCGCTGAAGATTCTTCCTGTTGGCGAACATCTGCATCGCCCCGCAGACCTTCACGCCGTCAACTATGTCGAACGCGCGAGGCTGGCCCTCGTAGCGAACCCCGCCATGCACGAGAACCGGCTTCGCGAGATAGCGGCTTGGCTCAAGCAGAGCGTAGTGGTCGCCAAGAAAAGTCTCAAGCTTCTGGCCTTCGCCGGAATCGACGCGGAAGCGGGCGACAAACGGCTTCTTCGAGATACGATGCAGCTCCTTCATGTCACTGGACCTGAAGACCTCGACGAAGAGCGAATCGCGCGAGTTAGAGTAGCCGACGCTCACCTTGTCGGGCGACGAGTTCGCGACATCCACTACGCCGCGGATGCGCTCGCCCACTATGAAATCCGACGCGTCAAGCTTGAGTTCGACGCGGATCTCGCTTGTCGCGGCGGAAAGGCAAAGTGACGCGGACGCAAACGCAGTCGCCAGCGACACAGACTTCAGCAGTCTCAAGAACTTCATTTCAGACCTCTATCTCCAAGCCGTCGTAGGCTGGCTCCGCACACGTGCCGCGAAGTCGGCCCAGCCATTCCTCGTGCGTCAGGTCGTGACACATGTGCGTGACATACGCCCTGCCAGGCGCGATGCGCTCAATGTATGCAAGAGCCCGGGAAAGCGACAAATGCGTCGGGTGCTCCCTCTCCCTGAGACAGTTCAGCACGAGCACCTCCACTCCTCCAAGCCTTTCGAGGGTCTCTTCGGGCAAATCGTGGCAGTCGCTCACGTATGCGATCTTCGCCCCGCCATCGTCCAGCAGGTAGCCGCAGCACGGAAAGCCATGTTCGACCCTGAGTCTCTCGACATGCACGCCGGCGACTGAAAAGACGTCGTCGCCATGAAACTCGACCATCGGGCGGAAGAGGCCCATCTCCCCGCCTTTCGGCCCAATGTACGGGAATATCCGATGCATCTGCACCTCGGTGTCAGCCATGGCATAGCACGGCATCACCTTGCCGATGCACCTGCAGGCGCGCCCGTTTGCGCCGGGCGCGTCGGGCGCGCACTCCACCCACGTTCCGTTGATCGTGTTGAAGCGGCGTACGTCGTCGAAGCCGGCGACGTGGTCCATATGCGCGTGGGTGAGAAGCACCGCGTCAACTTTGCGTATGCCGTACTCGACGCATGCGAGACGAAGCTCGGGCGGCGTGTCGACAAGAAACGCCCCGTCCGGCCCTGTCACATATGCGCCGCATCGCCTGCGCCTGTCGCGAGGGTCCCTGCTCGTGCACGTCTTGCACGAGCAGCCTATCTGAGGGACGCCGACCGAGGTCCCTGTGCCTAGGAACCGGAATCTCACCTACTTCTTCTCTGGCATCTTCCCGGTCGTGAAGTACTTCTCCACCTCTTCAAGCGTGCGCCCCTTCGTCTCAGGCAGGAAGAACGCCGCGGTAATGAAGTACACAACGGTGAAGCCTGCGAGCACGAAGAACACCGTGCCGTTGTCGTTGGTCGCCGCGCACCATTTCGGGAACACCGTCGCAATTCCGGCGGAGACGCCCTGGTTGATGATCATCGCGATAGCCATGCCGTTCGCGCGGATACGCGTCGGCATCAGCTCTGTAAGCGCAAGCCACACGCAGACGCCGGGACCGACCGCATAAAAGCCGATGAACATGAAGAAGAACACCGTGGCCAGCACGCCAGTCGTCATCGAAGGCACGACCCACTGCTTCGAGATGGCGAGGAATATCGTTCCGACGCCGCAGAGACCGACGATTATGCCGCTGGTGCCAAGCTTGAGAAGGAACTTGCGCCCCTTCTTGTCCACAAGCGCGCACGCGACAATCGTCATAACGCAGTTCATTATCTTGATCGCCACGTCGGAGACGTTCGCAAATGCGCCCTGCATGCCGGTCTTCTGGAAGATCGTAACGGTGTAGTTCAACACCGAATTGATGCCGGTCGTCTGGTTGCATGCTAGAATCACGACAGCGAGAATGAACGGTATCACGTACTTCTTCTGGAAGAGCGTGTCGGTGGCCGCCGCGTTCTTAGCCTTTTCCGCTGCAGCCGCCTCGTCCGCTGCAATCATCTCGGCCAGAATCTCCCTGGCCTTCTCTTCGCCATTGTTGGCGGCAAGAGAATCGACCGCCTCGTCCTTGCGGCCCTTCCTGTAAAGCCACCGCGAAGACTCCTTCAGCCGGAACGCCCCCACAAAAAGGACAAGTCCCGGTACGCAGGAGAGAAGGAATATCATCTGCCAGGCACGCACCCAGGAGGTAATCTTTTCGGGCGCGACCCAGCTCTTGATCAGCTTGAAGTCGATCTTCTTGGCGTCGACAATGACCTTGCCCTCCCTGTCCAGCTTGGGCTTCGGCTTGCCGGATTCATCGACTGCGAGCTCGGGGATCTTCTCGCCGTCGGCGCCAACGAGCGCCTTGCCAGTCGCATCGACCTTCCAGACCGGGCTGCCGGAGGCGTCGGTCTTCTGCTCGTAGACAACGATTCCGTTCTCAATGGCCTTGCCATCGACGACAATCTTCGCATCCCCTATGCAGGAAGTGACGACGAAGCCTATCACGGCCACAAAGACGAGGCCAATGGTCAGAAGCAGCTGGAACATGCCAGTGCCCTTGCCGCGGGAATCGGCGTCAAGGCATTCCGCAAGGTACATCGGCACAATCACGCCGAAAAGACCTGCGGCAGCGCCTTGCATCGCACGGCCGGCGACCATCATCCAGAAATTGCCGCCGTCGAAGAAGCCTGAGGCGCAAATCACCGGAATCGATATCAGAAACAGCATTGCAGAGGCGACTATCATCTTCTTGCGGCCGAACCACTCGGCAAGAAGACCCGCAACAAGCGAGGAAGGCAGAGAACCCCAAAGCGCCATGCCCACGATCAGGCCTATCTGGTCCTGGGAGAACGTGGACGTACGCTCAATGTACGGCAATGCAGCCGCAATGACACCCACGTCAACGCCATACAGCAGGCCACCAAGACCCGCCATCACGAGCAGATACTTTGCATATCCTTTAACAGTCATCCCAGACACCTCCTTGTTTTTTCGGGATAAGGGTTGGGGTATATTATATCAAAACTTCTCTTTTCCTGCACCCTTCGCGGCCTTTAAAACCTCCTCGGCGATCATGGCGCCGACGCCGGCCACAGAGGAAATCTCGGCTACACTCGCTCTGGCTATGCCCTGTATCGACCTGAAGCGTCGCAGCAGCCTCACCTTTTTGGCCTCGCCTATGCCGGGAACCTCGTCCAGCACGGACTCTCGAATCGACTTTTCCCGGGTGTTTCGGTGGTACGTGATGGCAAAACGGTGCGCTTCGTCTCGGAGGCGGGTTAGCACAAAGAGAGCCTCCGAATCTCGCGGCAGCAGAACATTCTCGCGTCCGTCGTCGAGGACAATCTCCTCCTGCCGCTCTGCAAGTCCTATGGTTGGAATGTCCGAGACGCCGATTTCACGCAGCACCCCGCGAGCCGCCCGAAGCTGGGTGATGCCGCCGTCGCATACGAATAGGTCGGCGCGAGGAGACGTCTCGGCTATCGTGGACTCCGGGCCATACCTGCGCCGGACGACCTCCGCCATGGCCCGAGGATCGTCCGCTCCGCCGAAGCTCTTGATCTTGAACCGCCTGTACAGGCGCCTGTCCGGTAAGCCGTCGCGCGCAACGACTAAAGACGCAACGTTGTGCGTTCCAAAGAGGTTCGATATGTCCGCGCACTCGATTATGCGGGGAGGCTTGTCGAGACCAATCACCTCGGCTAGGTCCGCGAGCCCCTTCTCTGCGTCAGCTCTTCGCATTTCCGGAGTCTTTCGGACAAAATGGGACTTAGTCATCTCTCTCAAGGCGAAGAGGATGTCCCTAAGGCGAGCGGCCTCCTCAAAATCGCCGGAAGCCGCCGCAGACTTCATGGCGGTGCCAACTTCGGCAAGCACGGCAGGGCGCTTCCCCTCAAGAAACTGGCATGCCTCGTCAAACCGCGCGCGATACTCGTCGCTGTCGATGCTTCCGACGCATGGCGCAGCGCATCTGCGTATGACGTCGGCGTGGCAGTGACGGTGGGTCTCGGCGTCTGGGCAGATTGCCTCGCAGGAACGTATTCCCCAGTGCTTCTCGACGAAATCTTTTGCGGCGCGCACAACGGGCGCAGACGGGAAAGGCCCGAAATAGCGCGCGCCGTCGTCCCTGACGATTCGACAGCAAGAAAAGCGCGGCCATTCGGCATCGGCGTCCGCCCTGAGCGCGAGATACCTCTTGTCGTCGCGCATTAGGATGTTGAAGTGAGGCTTGTGCTTCTTTATGAGGGACGCTTCGGTAAGCAGAGACTCCGCCTCGTTCCTCACGGTCATGAACTCGAAGTCATAGACCGTGTCGACCATGGAGCGGACCTTGGGAGCGTGCTTCGCACCTGGCCGAAAGTAGGACGAGACGCGACGCTTTAGGTTTTTTGCCTTGCCAACGTAGATGATGACGCCCCGACGATCACGCATTATGTAACAGCCGGGACGGTTGGGCAGCTCTTTGAGCCGCTGTCGTATAAGCTCGCTGGCCACGATCCGTCAGTCGCCGTAGCTGTTGGCCTTTGTGCGCCAGAGCATCAAAAAGAGAGCGCATCCGACGGCAGCCGTCGCCATGGTGGCGAAGAGCGGCAGAGTCCATCCGCCAGAGCTTTGCGCCATATTGCCGAAGACCTTGCCTGCAACCGAAACGCCGACATACGAGAAGAGCGAAATGAAGCCTATGGACGTGCCGGCAAACCTCTTCGTCGAGAGATTGGTGGCTGTTACGCCAGTGAGGGCCTGCGGACCGTAGAGGCAGAACCCCGCGAGACAGAGCGCGACTGCGCCTCCGGAGGGCAGAAACCAGAACGCTGCGAAGAGCGCTGCAGTCGCGGCCATCATGAAGACGCAGAGACGCGGCGCACGGCCTCCGAAGAAGCGGTCCGTCGCCCATCCCGCGAAGAGCATCCCGGCGATTCCTGCGAACTCGAAGAGCATTATCACGGTTCCTGACTCGCTGGGCGTCATGCCCTTCGCCTCCTGGAGCATGGTGGGGCCCCAGTCCGCAACGAGTGCACGTACGCCGTTTATTGTGAAGTTTATGGCGCCCAGCATCCAGATGACGGGGTTCATGAACACCATCTTCATCGCCGATGGGCCAGAGGGCTCCGCCGAGCCAGCGTCAAGCGCGCTCTTCGCAACCTTCGTCTCCGTGCCAGGCAGATCTGGCAGTCCCTCCTCCTTAGGCGTTCCAGGCAGCCACACAAGCATTGCCACAAACACGACGAAGCCGAGAGCAGCCATCGACCAGAAGCACCAACGCCACATGCCGACGCCCTGATTCGCGGCGCCAATCACGCCTAGGCCCATTATCACGCCGCACATCTTCGCGACAAGACCGCCTCCGATCGAATGCGACGTGTTCCAGACGCTCATCTTGGTCGCCAGCTCCTTCGGCGGCACCCAGAACGCGATAAGCTTCGCGCACGGCGGAAAACCCGTTCCCTGGAAGAACTGGTTTGCCACGAGAAGCACCCCGAAAGTCCAAGCAAGGGCAGTGGACTGCGAGTCGCCGCCGCCAGAGAAGAGCGAAGCCAGCCACGGAGCGAAGCCGAACGCCACGTTCACGAGCGTGCAGGCAAGCAGACCGAAGCAGAGCATTCGCCGTGGACGCACCTTGTCGCCGACGATCCCGTTCAGGAACTTGGAAAGGCCATAGACGATGCCCCCGCAGAAGAGGAAGTTCCCGAGCATCGACTTCGTTATGCCGCAGTCCTGCTGAAGCCCAGGCATCGCGAAGGAGAAGTTCTTCCGCATGAAGTAGAAGAGCGTGTAGCCTATCATCGTGGCGAACAGCATCCGCCACTGCATGCGGCTGAACTTTCGGTCGATCTCAGGATCCTCGAAGAGCCTCATTTAAAGCATGTCCTTCCCGTTCTATCCAAGACTTCAAATCGCTCAGCGCGCGAATCCCCTCATCGCGAACTCGTCCAGCTGACCCGTAAGAGCCAGGAAGTCAAGCGCCATGTAGCGGTCGCGCATGAAGATAGTCTTCTTGGCGTCGGCAAGCGATGCCTCAACGGTGGATCCGATCTCCTCTGGCGTCGTCGGTGCGCCGACGACCTTGAGACGCCGCTCTATTTCGGCGGAAGGCACGAGCTGTCGTTCCAGTCTGGACTTTATCTGGGGCCAGCGGGTCTTGAAGTCTTCAAGGCGCTTGCGTACGACCTCGCGGTCAACGTACTTTGAGCGCACGGTCTTAACGCCGAGGTCGGGGAATTTCGTGCCGGCAAACGCCGCCGCGCCGATGCGCTCCTGCTCTTCGAGAGGCTTCCAGTTGCCGAGCGTCGCTTCGACGTCCAGTTTCGAATAGTCGAACGCGAGAATCTGTTCGTACACGCGACACATGAAAAGAGTGAACACGCCAACCTGTATGCCGTGAGGAACGATGTCGCCATTAAACGTGTGGTCGCGCATCTCAAGGAGGTGACTGAAGAGGTGCTCCGCGCCTGAAGCCGGACGCGAGCTCTGCATGTCCTGCATTGCGAAGCCGCCGAGCATGAGACCTTCCACAAAGCGCGTGAGAGGCTCCGTCTTCATTGCGGCGACGCCCTCCGGGTCTCCGATCGCCTCCTTGAGCCCGTCCTGAACAGTATGCCAGGCCGAATCATGCCACTGAGTGGCCCCAAGCTCATAGGCGAGTATCCAGTCTGCGCCGGCGGGGACTTTCGCCATCAGGTCGGCAAAACCGCTCGCCGCCATCCACGCCGGAGCCGTGCGCATCACGTCAAGGTCGGCGAGTATTGCGCGCGGTGCAGGGCATGCATACGTCTGCTTCGCGCCCTCTGGGCTGCGGATTGCCGCGCCGAAGCTCGAATAGCCGTCCACGCTCGCGGCGGTTGCGCATACCATGTACGGCACTCCGACCTCGCCGGACGCAAGCTTGACGAGATCGTTGACGACGCCGCTGCCGACGGCGACGGGGACGATCTTGCCGCCGTCCTTCTCGACGCCTGCGGCCTTTATCTCCTCACGCACCTCGGCGGCGTAGTGGTAGTCGGCGTGGAAAGTCTTTCCGCCCGGTTCGAGCACGTACTCGGAGACCTCGACGCCCGACTCCTTCAGCAGCGCCTCCACTCGCTCTCCGGCAGCCGCTCTCGTACGCGGGTCGCAGATGACTATGGCGTGGTTCGAGCCGGGGAACTCGGCCCTGAACATTGCGGCGGTCTGCGCAAGCACCCCGTCGCCGATTACGCATGCCTTTGTGTCCGTTGCGCGGGAAAGCGCCTTGTCTATCATTTCCTTCGACATTTACTTCGCCTTGCCTTTCTTCAGTTTGCCGATTACGGAGAACATCACGCTCGGATAGTCCGTGGAAAACCCGTCAAAGCCCAGCTCGTACAATTTGAAGTACGTCTCCTCTTTCTCGCCGCCCTGGAAAGGTATGGAGCAAACGGGAATCCCATGCACATGGAACTCGTTTACGACCTCCTTAAGCACGTGCGACGACGGCACGAACGGATCAACCGGATCGGACGGATCATAGTAGGTATGGATCGACACGCAGGAGATGTATTTGAAGTCACGGGCCCGCAGCTTGTCCATCTCGGCCCTGAAGTAGCGATCTGCCTTCGCGCGCTCCTTCACGTCGTGGTTCTTCGGCCATGCGCCGATCCAGAGAAGAGACTTGCCGCCCGGCAGTATCTTGTTCCACTCGAATATCTTGTCATGGCTTGGACCGGTATAATACACCTGGTCCTGCACGCCGGCCTCGATAGCCTTCTTGGCGATGTACTCGGGCCCTGCACCCTTCTCGTCAACCATGCAAAGGTACGTAGGATGTCCCTTCATAGCGGCGAACGTCGCCTCGATCGTCGGGATTCGGTTGCCCGAGAAGTCGTCCGTAGCGGCGGGGTTGAGCTCCTTCAGGTACGAGCCGACGTCGACGTCCTTAATCTCGTCCCAGGAGACTTCCTTCGAGACGTCCTTGTCGGCAAGCTCGGCCGATATTCCGCGCGCCGTACGCTTGAGCTTCTTGTCGTGCAGCATGATGCCCACGCCGTCCTTCGTCCTGCGGCAGTCGCACTCAAGGGCACTTCCGTTCTCCCAGCACCACTTGAACGTCTCAAGAGTGTTGTCGGGGCGCTCGAACTTGCCGCCGCCGCGATGCACGTGGCTGAGGTAGAGCAGATTGCTGCCGTCAAGCTGCGCCTTCGCCGTCTCGCCGGACGCCACGGACGCGATGATCTTCTCGTGCGCGGCGCGCATAACGTCGGGGTTGAACTTGAGGACCTTGCGGTCGTATGTCAGAAGGCCGTTGATCTCGATCTCAACGTCCGTAGTCTGCGTGTAGATGCTGCCGCCAAGGCCATCCTTCGCAAAGACGGCGAGGCGATCCATAAGGCTGAGATACGCCTTCTCAAGGCCTTCGCGCGTCTTTGTGTCATCGATGCCGCCATAGCCCCAGTTGCCCTTGCCTTCCTTGGGTATCTTCCAGAGATGCCCTTCGACGGGATGCCCGAGGCCGCCGAACTCGCCGAGGAACGAAACCCTGCGATCGTTGGGGCGGAACATTCCGGGCCCGCGGTAGAGATGGTAGTCCACCGCATCTGCGGCCTCGCATTCGCCCGCGGGCTTGTGCGCCGTGAGCCGTCTGTCTTTCCATCCTTTCATGAGGACTTCACCGCCCTCCCAGTCGTTGCAGCCGGACGGGCCGTTCACGAGACGAGTCCTGTCGTAGCGGCGCACGAAATCAAGCGTGCTGTGGGTGAGGAACTCCCCGGGCTGGCCCCAACCCTCGTTGTATGGAATCCACATGACAATCGACGGCACAGCTCGCAGATGGTCAATCATCTGCCTTAGCTCATGACGGTAGAACCCGTACGCAGCCGTGACTTCCGGGCGAAGATGGCCATCCCAGTTTCCGTTTGCGCAAGGCATATCTTGAAGCACAAGCAGGCCCATCCTGTCGCAGAGCGCGTAGTACCGCAGCGGCTCGACTTTGATGTGCTTGCGCATCGCATTGAAGCCGCAGCTCTTGAGCGTCTGGATGTCAAACGCCATAGCCTCCTCGCTGGGCGGCGTAAGGAGCCCGTCGGGCCACCAGCCCTGGTCAAGCGTTCCCATAACATAGTAGGGCTTGTTGTTGAGGAAGAACCTCAGGCGCCCCGCCGCATCCTTGCCCTTGGAGAACTTGCGCATCGCAAAGTAGCCGCGCACCTCGTCGTCGCCGATCTTGGCCGTGAAGTCGTACAGCTTGGGCGACTCCGGGCTCCAGAGTCCGAAGCCGGAGGGCATCGAGACCGTGCAGGGCTCGCCCGGACGGAACTCGCCCTCGGCTATGGTCTTGCCTCCCTCTACAACGGCGATCCTGCCCCGCTCCCCGTCGCGGCGGGACGGCCCCCCGACCGTAAACGTGAACGTTGCAGAGCCTTTGTCTATGTCCGGCGTGACATCGTAGCGCACGATGTGCCTGTCGGGCACTGTCTCCATCCACACCGTCTGCCAGATACCGGAAACGCGCGTGTAGAAGCATCCGTGCGGCTTCACGTCCTGCTTGCCGCGGGAGTTGTAGAAGTCACCTGAAGCCTTGCGGTCTCCGGTCGGATCCCACACGCAGACGGTGAGCTCGTTCTGCCCGTCCTTGACAAAGTCGGTTATGTCGTACGTGAACGGGATCTGCCCGCCCTCGTGCGGCTCGGGCGAGACCTCGTCATGGCCGATGAACACCATCGCACGGAAGTCCACGCCGTCGAAGTGGAGAAGTGTCCTTCTGCCCGGCTCGCGCCTTACGTCAATCTTGCGGGTATACCACAGGAACTCATCCGGCTCGAGAAGCCTTCCGACGCCCGAAAGCGCGGACTCGATCGCGAACGGCACACGTATCTTGCCCTCCCAGGAGGACGGTCTGCCGGGAGTGTTCGTTATCGACGTGACCGTGTAGTCCCAGTCGCCGTTGAGGCATGTCCATCCGCCGCGTACCATCTGCGGCCGCGGATACTCCCTCCAGCAGTTTTCGCTTGTGACTTTCTCTCCCCACGGCGTCATCATAGCCGCAATGGACTCCAGCAAGGCTGTCGCCGCCGCCAGTGCGCATACCAATCGCATCATCTCGCCCCCTCTAGTTTTAGTGGTCTTGTTACAGTTTTCACAACATTGAGCGCTATTATACCAAATCCACAGACACTCAGCCACGAATGATCACGTCTCGCGGTCGAACAACTTGTCTGGGTCCGGTGGCTTGCTGCCGGGCATCCCGCAGGCTGCCGATCCAGCCGCGACCGCCTTGCGTGGATCGCGCGAGAAGCACCACTCTGCAAGAAGCGTGTCGCCGGCCGCCGTAGTGTCCACCACATCGACCTTCGGAGCAGGCGCGAACTCGCCGTCGAACCAGCAGCCTCCGGCGCCGTCGGAGATTATCGGATGGGGCACGTCCTTCCTGAGCATTTCCGTGGCGCGGCCGAATTCGTCGGGCGACGCGGGCACAAAGCCCACGAGAGCCTTGCACTCGTCTGCATTCGGCTTGACCACGTCCGGATGCGCCGCAACACCCAGCCTAAGAGCCTCGCCGCTTGCGTCTAGCACTACAAATGCGCCTCTTGACTTGAGCTCGCGCACCGCTTCGGCGTAGAATCCCGCACCACAGGCCCCAGGCAGGGAACCAGATATCACCACGACGGAACCGGCGAATCCTTCGCCGCCGCCAAGGCGTTCGAGAACAAGGCCAAGCAAGTCGTCGCCGCAGTTCAGGCCGGGGAACGCCGCGCGATTGACTTTGAACGCGCCACCAGGCCAAGCTATCATCTCATTTCGTCTAGTAGATCCTGGCACTCGCAGGAACCTGTCGCCTATTCCGTAGCGGGCAAGTTCCCTTTCGAAAAGAGCGGCATTGTCTTCGCCTATCAGTCCTCCGCAGACGACATCCGCACCCCGAAGGGCCAGCCAACGGGCGACGTTGACGCCCTTTCCGCCGACGTTTTCCTCGTCGGCGACATCCTTGAATATCTCCCCTACGCCCTCAGGTGCACGATCAAGACGCACTAGGGCGTCGATCGCGGGCGACATGCACAGGCAAAAGTACTTCATGGTTTGTCGTGCAATTATGACATATTCCCAATGAAGATGCAATTGCAAACTTTTGCCTGGCGATTGCACATTTCATCGGACGCGGACGTCCTCCCAGGAAAAATCCGCCGCGCACATGGCTCCTCATGCCGTCAAAAGCGGGGAAGCTTGGACAACGACTCGACCCTGCCCTCCGGCGCGCTGCGAAGGCGCCATATGCGCCCGTGCTCGTCGCGGACATCACGAAGCATCGCCTCGTTGCGCCGATGGCAGGCGCAGTCGAGAAGGTTTGCCGCATAGGATATCTCCTTGGCCCAGTCGCTGCGGTCCGTCCAGCGCTCCAGCGCGATGCGCACTCCGCGGCAGATGCCAGATATCTCGTCAAGGACGTGCTGCGTTACGCCAGGATGCCGAGAATAGCCGCAGTCGCCCGCAAGGATGTTGAAGAACTCCGACGAATCCGCGCGCATCGCCCCTCCTCGCAGATAAAGCGTGCCCAGCTTCTGGAGAAGGCCGCCGACGGGAAGGTCCATGACAGAGCACAGCTCCTTCTCAAGATCCATCTTCGCCGCCTTCCAGCCTGCGGACATGAGATTGCCGCCCAGTATGACAGCCGGCAGCGACACGCAGAACGGATGCCACATGTATCCGTCCGAGAAGTCCGCCACGACAAAGCGACTGGCCTTGCGCGCGCGTACCGCCACCTCTCCGGCCTCCATCGCGCGCCGCATCTCCTCGATGCGCCCGCACAGCGACTTCGCCGCAAACGTCGGAACGAACACATTGGACTTGTCGAGCAGCATCGCCTCGTGCTCGACGGGACCTATTTCGGAGAACGCAAGCCCCTGCATGTCACAGTACGACGCTAGCTTCTGCGGAAGCGCCGCGCCCTCGCCGCCCTTGCGGTACACAAAAAGCTCGTCGTACCTGTAGCGGGACAGAACGTCCACAATCTCGAGCATAACACGCTCGTTTGGGCATCTGTCCGTTACGTCAAGAAGATATGCGCAGTGAACCGCCATGTCAGCCAAGAACCTTTCGCAGGGCGTCCGAGAGCCTGGCGAGCGCGCTGGCAAGGTTCTCCCTGTACTGTCCCGTAGCGCCGCGCCCGACGACGTTGGTAATGCTCTTTACAGAACGGCAGCGGACACCGTTAGTCTCGCAGACGTGCGCGACAGCCGCGCCCTCCATGTCCCTGACACCCACGCCAAGCCGCGCGAGCAGCGGAAGGTCCGCCTCGCTGTCGTTGAACCTGTCTCCTGTGCCTAGCGTACGCGCGTGGAAGAGCCCTGATGTCGCGAGCGCGAAGTACGGCGTCGTGCGCTCGTTGTGCACGCCAACCTCGGTGCCGTTCAGCTTCGCCAAGTCGAAGTCGTACTCCACGGCCCTGTCTATCTCGAAGACATCTCCCGGAGACATCGAAGGGTCGACCCCTCCGGCCACGCCCGCGTTCACGACTTCGAACGGAGCCACGGCGCCGCCAGCACGCCATTCGTCTACGGCTCGCTGGGTCGCGGAAGCCGCGTTGACCTTGCCGATTCCGCTGACGTAGAGTCTGTCGCCGGGCCTAAGAAGCGGCCGCACCGCCGCCGCCTCGCACTCCATGGCAATCACAAAAGCCCTCATGACACCTTCCTCCTGCTTCTCCAAGACCTTACACCGCAGCAAGCCCGAGCCTCGCGGCAGCCGACATGAGTCCGCTCCTCGCCGTCGCGACATCGAGCGAAGTGAAGGCGCCTCGGGCGTAGACGGTCCTGCCATCCACTACAGTCGCCACTACGTCGCTCGAATGCATGGAATTGACGACAACACCCGGAATGTCCAGGCAAGGAGCGAGATGGAGGCCTTCGAGCGAAGCAATGCAGAAGTCCGCCCGCTTGCCAACAGCGATCTCACCCGTGTCGCCCATGCCGAGGGCCTTCGCCCCATTGCAAGTCGCCATCTCTATCACGTCCCACGACTGCAACGCTGTCGGATCGTTAGCCAGCCCCTTGTGTATCAGCGAGGCGATGTGCATCTCTTCGAACATGTCGAGGTTGTCGTTCGAGGCACAGCCGTCGGTACCGAGCGCGACATTGACGCCAAGCTCTCGGGCTCTCGTCACGCGTGCGAACCCAGAGCCGAGCTTCATGTTGCTGGTGGGGTTGTGGACGAGCGAGACGCCGCGCCGCGCCATGATGCGAAAATCGTCGTCAGTGCAGAACACGCAGTGCGCAGCATAGCCGCCGTAGTCGAGAAGCCCAGTCGACTCAAGGTACGCGATCGGAGTCATGCCATGGCGGCAGATGCACTCCTCATGCTCCTTGCGGGTCTCGGAGACGTGCACATGAAGAGGCCTTCTAGGACCGTCGGCGTTCGCACGGGCGAGGGCGCGGCAGAACCGC
>JAEEGH010009335.1_pt1 | contig 22887 bp, 22 predicted proteins | sample 9134181 | NCBI WGS metagenome assembly JAEEGH01 (sample SAMN16246544, study PRJNA631951) | gut metagenome | biome: gut microbiome; feature: rumen; material: DP-attached | host: Bos | place: Iran: Karaj | collected 2018-10
TTTCTGGCTGCTAAAGAAAAAAAAAGGCTGATTGAAAAATCAGCCTAGATTCGAATTGCAAATAGTTAACTGGGAGGGGAACTATATTGCCTCGACACTTTTATTATCGGAACATGAGAAAAATTTATTAATAATTTTTTTATTTTTTCAAATATATTTTGAAAATTCCTGTGATAAGCAGGATGAAGATGATTGCGGCAACTCCACCGGGGATATATCCATTGGCAAAGAACATCCAGGCAAGGACAGCAGACATAAATAAAAGGAAGAAGTAGACAATGTGTGCAATCACCGGCAGAATGTGGTGCCTGATAATATCACCGGCTGATACACCTGCTTTCTTAAGATTGCGTATACGCACTGCCGGAATAATGATCAAGGCAAGAGCCACACAGATAAGGATGAACCAGTTGTAGGCCACTTTTGAATGGGTTGCGGTGCTCCAGAGCGGATACACTACGATTGCAGCCAGCGCGATGCCTGCCGCAGCAGTAAGCAGCATAGTGAACAGTCCACCCAGCAGCCTGGGATAGAACATAGCCAGTTCTTTTATCGCCGATTCCTTCCTTTTATTCATACCTTCCTATTATATCGAAAACTAAATAAAAAACAATCGGCATAAGCATTTATAAAGTTTTTCAAACTTTTTTTCAAAAAATTGAAGCAATATGAATTTTTTTCTTGTATATACCATTGAACACTTTGGTGAAAAAGAAAAAAGTCGTTGACTTGTTGTGTAACTTTGTGTAAAATTAAGGAGTAGTTTATGATTGCCCATAGAAAAGCAATTAAGATTCTAGAGAAGGCAGGATACATTTTAAAAAGGCATGGCAGTAACCATGATATTTATTTCAATGAAAAACTGCGTCGTGCAATACCGCTTAAACGACATGGTTTTGATATAGATGACCTGCGTTATATTGAAAAAGAAGTAGAGATGGGGGAAAGAAAATGAAATATACATACACAGCTGTTTTTACAGAAAAAAAGAAAAAGGTTTATGCACAGGTACCAGACTTGGATGGATGCATCACCACAGGGAAAACCCTGATTGATGCCATGGATCAGATGGCAGATGCAATGGCTGCATGGCTGTGTACTGCCGAGGATGAGAATCTCCCAATTCCTGCCCCTACACCACAGTCAATGATTGCTCACGAAGATGGGGATATGCTTTCGATTATCAAGGCTGATACTTTAGCATATAGAGCTGCCACAGATACTAGGGCAGTACGAAAGAATGTCTCACTCCCTCGGTGGCTCTCTATTCTTGCTGACCGCAAACATATAAATTGCTCACAAGTGCTACAGGAAGCCCTTATTGCAAGGTTGTAGTATAAACCCGGCGATATTTATTCTGATGATTGTATTTTTGCCATAAAAATAGTATACTTTCTGTATGTTGCAGAAAGTAGTCGAGGCCATATTCGGATCCAAGCATGACAGGGACTTAAAGGCCCTTCTTCCTATACTTCACAGTGTTAATGCCAAGGAGTCCTGGGCTATGTCGCTCAAGGACGAACAGTTCAAAGAAGTGACCCAGTCCTTCAAAGATAGGCTGCAGAAAGGGGAGACCCTGGACGACATCCTTCCCGAGGCCTTTGCCCTATGCCGCGAGGCATCCCGCCGTGTATTGGGCGAGCGCCCCTACGACGTGCAGATTATGGGTGGGATTGTCCTCCATCAGGGCAAAATCACCGAGATGAAGACTGGTGAGGGAAAGACCCTGGCCAGCGTCACTGCCGCATACCTGAACGCACTTTCCGGTAAGGGAGTCCACATTGTCACAGTAAACGACTACCTGGCTGAGCGCGATGCCCAGTGGATGGGCAAAGTCCACAACTTCCTGGGAGTTTCAGTAGGCACAGTCCTCTCCAACATGGACTTCGCCGCCAAGAAAATAGCCTATAACTGCGATATTACATATGCCACCAACAACGAGCTTGGCTTTGACTACCTGCGCGATAACATGCGCTGGAGCGACGACCAGAAGGTACAGCGTGGCCACAACTTCGCAATCGTGGACGAGATAGACTCCATCCTCATTGACGAGGCCAGGACACCGCTTATCATCTCCGGTGCGGCCGAGGATGACACCAGCAAGTTCTACCAGGTGGACAAGCTTATCCACTACCTGGACGAGTGCAAGAAAGACCCGGAGACAGGTGAATACCCCGAGGACGACAAGGAGCTGGTGGGCGATTATAAGTTGGAGGAGAAGACTAAGCATGTTGTGTTCACCGACGCTGGTATGAACAAGATAGAGGCCCTTCTGCTCAAGAACAAGTATATTGAAGGCTCTCTCTTCACCGACGACAACTTCGAGTATGTCCATTACTTCACCCAGGCCCTGAAGGCCCACAAACTGTTCCACCGGGATGTAGACTATGTGGTGCAGGCAGGGGAGGTGCAGATAGTAGATGAGTTCACCGGACGTATCCTTACTGGACGACGTTATTCCGACGGTCTGCATCAGGCTATCGAGGCCAAGGAGAAAATCAAGGTTGCCCGGAAGAACAGGACTCATGCCACCATCACATTCCAGAACTACTTCCGCATGTATGACAAGCTTTCCGGTATGACCGGTACAGCCGACACCGAAGCGCGGGAGTTCACCAAGATCTATGATCTAGATGTAGTGGTACTGCCTACAAACCGCCCTGTTATCCGCGATGACATGGACGATGAGATCTATCTTAACGAGGAATATAAGTTCAAGGCTATCTGCGACGAAATTTCCGCATGCCATACAAAGGGCCAGCCAGTGCTGGTGGGCACCGTCTCCATCGAGAAGTCGGAGCAGCTTTCTTCGCTCCTTTCCAAGCGTGGAATTCGCCACGAGGTGTTGAACGCCAAGAACCACGCCCGTGAGGCTATGATCATAGCCAATGCTGGCGCCAAGGGCTCCGTTACCATTGCCACCAACATGGCTGGCCGTGGTACCGATATCAAGCTGGGGGGCAACCCAGAGTTCATGGCCCGGAAGATCTGTGGCACCGAGGCAGAGCCGGAGGAATATGAGAAAGCTCTGGCCAAGGCAATAGAGGCCTGGAAGCTTGACTACGAGGAAGTGAAATCCCTTGGTGGTCTATATGTAATAGGTACAGAGCGCCACGAATCCCGCCGTATCGACAATCAGCTTCGGGGACGTTCAGGACGTCAGGGAGACCCTGGAAAATCCAAGTTCTATATCTCGCTGGATGACACATTGATGCGCCTCTTCGGCGGAGACAACCTGAAGTCCATGATGGCTAAAATCGGAATGAAGGGAGATGAACCTATCCATCATCCATGGATAAGCAAGTCCATAGAGAATGCCCAGAAGAAGGTGGAGGAGCGGAACTACGAGATCCGTAAGCACCTCTTGGACTACGACAACGTGCTGTCCGAGCACCGTAAATACATCTACTCAAAGCGCGAGGAAGTGCTGGCTGACACCAACTTCATAGACCATATCAAGAAAATTATTGCCGAGTTTGCCGATGATCTTTTCGAGGGAATCAAGGAGATGTCCGAGGTCCCCGAGATTGTTAAACGGTTCCGTGAGACCCTCTATTACTCACCTGACACCCATATCGACATAACCAAACCAAAGACACTGCCTGAGCTCAAACAGGCTATTCTGGACAACATCTACAGCGAGATGGATGACAAGGCAGCCAAGGTGGGCGTTGAGAACTTCAACATGTTCGCCCGGATGGAATACCTGCGCCTCATCGACATAAAGTGGCAGGAGCACCTAGAGAACCTGGATGCCCTCCGTGAAGCTGTGAACCTGCGTGCCTACGGCCAGAAGAACCCGCTTTTGGAGTATAAGCTCGAAGGCTTTGATATCTTTGACAAGATGATAGACGAGATCCGCAAGGTGATTGTCCGCAAGGTCATCAACGTCAAGGTTGAGCGGTATACAGAGCAGCCGCGCTACGCTCAGACCGCATCGGTGGCAACCCATCAGGAGTCGGCCCAGTTCGATTCCCATAGGAATATGGCATCCCAGAGCGGAGCAGTCACATCCAACCCCACAGGCAATGTGCAGGTAGTGCGCAGCACCCCTAAAGTCGGGCGCAACGATCCTTGCCCCTGCGGAAGCGGAAAGAAATACAAGCACTGTCATGGTGCATAAGGAGATCATATATGATAAACACAGTAACTGAAATTGATGACATGGTGGCACTTAAGAATGTGCTTATCAGCGTTTCAGATAAAACAGGGCTTGAGGAGTTTGTGAAAGGTCTTATCAAGATCAACCCTGAGATCAAGATCTATTCAACAGGCGGCACATTCACCGCAATCAAGGGCTATCTGGGCGATGCAGCCGACAAGAACCTGATCCAGGTTTCCAATTACACCAAGCAGCCCGAGATGCAGGGCGGTCTTGTTAAGACACTGGATTTCAAGATCTACCTGGGAATCCTTTCCGAGACCTACAACGATGCCCACAAAAAGGACATTGCCCGCACCAATGCCACTATCTTCGACATGATAGTCGTGAACCTCTATCCATTCGAGAAGACAGTTGCAAAGGCAGATTCCACACCGGAAAATGCCCGGGGAAACATCGATATCGGCGGTCCATGCATGCTGCGGGCTTCTGCAAAGAACTTCCTTCGTGTAGCTTCTGTGACAGATCCGGCCGACTATCCTGTAATCCTTAAGAACCTTGCAGCCCAGAAGGGTGCCTTGAGCTTTGCACAGCGGTTTGAGCTGGCTAAGAAGACATTCAGCACCACAGCTAAGTACGATACAGCAATCAGCGCATACCTTGCAGGCCTTGCACCGGCAGACGTAGCAAAGGTATATAATCTTCACTAAGGAAGGAGGGGAACTATGGCAGAAAATCTTAAGGACATGTACAAGAACATCAACAAGGACTCATTCCCTCAGTTCATGGACATAAGTTTCCGCAACGACGACAGCGACAAGCAGACTCTTTTCTACGAGAAGGTGCAGTGGGATATCGGTGGCGAGAAGCTGGGACTCCGCTATGGCGAGAACCCAGACCAGCCTGCAGCTATGTATAAACTTATTAACGGAAACCTGGCTATCGGTGGGGTGGAGACTATACTCAAGGGACGCTATCTTGCCTCTGACGTGGAGCTGCTCCAGTCCGGCAAGCATCCTGGAAAAATCAATATCACAGATGTGGACAACGGACTCAATATCCTCCGCTACTTTACCGACACACCATGCAGTGTAATCATCAAACACAATAACCCGTCAGGTGTGGCAAAAGGCGAGACACTGGCCGATGCTTTCCATAAATCCCTTATGGCAGACCGTATCGCCGCATTTGGCGGTGCTGTGATCCTGAACCGCGAGGTGGATCTTGAGACTGCCGAGCTGGTTACCGAGGGCTATGTGGAGGTAGTTGCTGCCCCTGAGTTCTCCCCAAAAGCTTTCGAGCTTTTCCAGAGCAAGAAGAACCTGCGCGTTATGCGGATCAAGAACATAGATAAGCTCCAAGACTTTGCATATTCACGGTTCATGGACTTCAAGTCCATCCTGGACGGTGGTGTAATCGCCCAGTGGTCATATCTGCCAAAGGCACGGAAGAAAGAGGATTTCCTCCCCGCAGTATGCGAATACAAGGGAACCGAATACCGCGTGAACCGGCAGCCTACCGACAAGGAGTACGAAGATATGATCTTCGGCTGGCTGGTGGAGAGCGGCGTAACAAGCAACTCCGTCATCTATGTAAAGGATGGCGTTACAGTTGGAATCGGAACTGGCGAACAGGACCGGGTGGGCGTTGCCGAGATTGCCCGGGACAAGGCATATAAGAAGATGTGCGACCGTATCTGCTGGGACCTTTACGAGAAGTCCTGGTACGAACTGACAGATCCTGAGAAGCGTGCTTCCATCGAGTCTGTAGTCAAGGATGAACACGGCGGGCTCAAGGGAGCCATCATGGTTTCCGACGCCTTCTTCCCGTTCCGGGACGGAATAGACATCGGCCTTAAAGAGGGCGTCACAGCCGTAGTTCAGCCTGGCGGATCGCTCCGAGACTTTGAATCCATCATCGCCTGCAACGAATACAATGCAGCTATGGTCTACACAGGCCAGAGGAGTTTCCGGCACTGATGCAGAAGGGGCAGCTCCGTTCCATAGTTCTGTTTACTCTTCTTTTCTGCTGCCTTGTGGGGCTCCTTATATTTAATATAGTGACCCTGCAGACTGTGAGGAAGCTTTCTGCCTCTGCCAAGGAGACAGCGGCCGCAGTGGGCAACCTGGATTACACACTGCAGAACATGGGCGAGGACTTGTCCGATGCACGGAATGTGCTGGGACTCAAAATAAACAACTACGGCTCCGACCTGACCCAGGATACACCTGAGGCACCTGCCGACGACTATGCCTATTATTACAGCGCGCTGGACCAGCTTATGTCGGAGTTCAGCGAAGCAATGCTGAGGAAAGGCTGTTCCTACTTCATGGAAAGCAAAGAGTGCCTGGACCTGTACCGCTCCTATAACCTTACCCCGGTGCAGAAGGGAAGGGATATACTCCTTTCCTGCAATGGCAGGCTTTTCTATAGGCTATCCATCCTGCCTTACACCACAGGTGGCAAGGTGCTGTTCGACACCGAGACCTTCGACAAGGTGTCCAATGCAAAGATAAGCACAGACAAGGAGCTTGCCTCCTTCATAGAGGCTAACAACATCCGTATCCATGCCCATTACGCAGCCCTTGAGCCGGTGGAGAAGAAACTGGATCAGTATTCAAGGAATCCTAAGCTTCTCTCTTATCTTTCAGAGCAGAAGCTCTATATCAAAAAGCGTGATGCCGAGGCTCTCCAGACCGGCTACGATATCCGCCGTACCGACGGCTCGCTGTTGTGTAGCATGCTGCTGGACCTGGTGGAGGGCAATATCACCCTGGGAAGCATAAAATGCAAGGATACTGATGAGCTATGGGAAGACCTCCTGAAACTCCACACTCTTTTTGATATCCGCACTGTATCGGAGAAAAAGACCGAGTCCAAGCTGGAAGAGCTTTCCGCCATGGTCAAGGATCCGGCTTTCATGGCATTCCTTGATACAAAGGGCTTCACTATTGCCCCGGAACCCCAGGATAATGCAGAAAGCTACGACTTCCCGATCACCGACAAGGGAGGCTTCAAGATAGGTACTCTCTCTTTGGAGAAAGATACCGGCGAAGTCTACCTCTTTGATAGCGACAATGTGGTTGTCTCCTCGGTAAAAAAAAACTGAATTTTAGCACAGCCTCGGCATCTGATGGCCATTTGACTGTCCTTATCTGCGGCATGAACCAGCGGAACACCGACACCCTTATTCTGGCCAACCTAGACATTAATCTTAACAAAGTGACACTCATAAGCATTCCTAGGGACCTGTTTTACAAGCGGACCAAGATCAACAGCATATACCGCCGCTTCGGTGCCAATGTCCTTGCCAACACAATTTCCGATATCACCGGTCTCAGAATTGATAAATATGTGATTGTTGATATGTATGCCTTTGCCGAGCTGATCAATGTGCTGGGGGGCATTGATGTGGAGCTTACCGAGCCTCTGGTGGATCCGACCTACCGTGTACGGGATGAGAACGGCAAGTGGTCCACATTGTACTATCCTGCGGGAGTGCATCATGTGAACGGCGTACAGGCTTTGCGTATAGCCAGAGCCCGACATTATACCCCTGCATTCTCCCGGGATATGCGGCAGCAGCAGATTCTTAAGGCTGTCAAGGACAAGCTCCTTTCCATAGGGCTTACCGACATAAACCGTCTGAGCCGCATCATCAAGCTGGGCTTCAAGTATGTGGAGACCGATATATCGTGGCTGGAGGCATTCAGCCTTTACCGCAGTAGCCAGGATATAACCATAAAGCAGGCTGTGCTGAGCACCGACAATGTGCTGGTGGCAACCTATACAAACCTGCTGGCCACCGGGCTTGCTGAGGACCAGGTGGATGAGGATTTCGACAAGGGAGCCTGGATTGTGGTGCCTCTTGACAACAACTGGAAAGTTATTAAAAAATTCATTGAGGAAAAGATTGCTGAATGAAAAAGTATTTTCTTGAGACCTACGGCTGTCAGATGAACAAAGCAGAGTCCGATTCCCTTGAGCTTATCCTGCAGAAGAGGGGCTGGGAGCCCTGCACGTCCGACACACAGGCCGATCTCATAATCATAAACACCTGCTCGGTGCGCCAGACCGCCGAAGACCGCATCTGGGGCCGCATAGGCTATTTCAAGAAGCTGAAGGAAAGCCACAGCTTCAAGCTGGTGATAATAGGATGCATGGCCCAGCGGGTCAAGGATGAGCTCTATACCACCTGCAAGGGGACTGTGGACCTGGTCCTGGGCACCCTGGAGAAGAACAACATACTGGAGTATCTGGAGGGGCTTCCAGAAGAGGCGGAAAGCGTCTACACCTTCCAGGAGTACCATTCCGACGGCAAAAGCTTCAAGACTTTTGTCCCCATAATGCACGGCTGCAACAACTTCTGCTCCTACTGCATAGTCCCTTATGTCAGGGGACGCGAGGTTTCCCGTAGTGCAGAGGAGATACTGCACGAGATTGAGTTCCTAGAGGAACACAACGTAAGAGAGATAACACTTCTGGGGCAGAATGTGAACTCATACCGTGGCACATGGCAGGGGAAGGAGATATCGTTCCCAGAGCTGCTAGAGCTTATCTGCAGCCACATCAGCTCCATCGGCTGGGTTCGCTTCCTTTCATCCCATCCAAAGGACTTCAGCTCCCAATTAATCGACACCATAGCAGCCAATCCACAGGTGTGCCGCCATATCCATCTGCCGGTGCAGCATGGCAGCGACCGCATACTGGAACTTATGAACAGGCGCTACACCTCAGGGCATTACCTGGAAATCGTGGATGAAATAAAGGAAAAGATACCTGGCGTATCCCTCACAACCGATATACTCATAGGCTTCCCCGGCGAGACCGAGGAGGACCTGGAGGCCACTCTGGACCTTATGAAAAAGGTGCGCTTTATCGATGCCTACACCTACTATTATAACCCGCGGGAGGGTACAAAAGCCTGCACCATGGCCGACAGCCTAAGCCTCGATGTAAAGCTTAAGAGGCTTGAGAAGGTGATAGCCCTGCAACGCCGTATTACTGCCGAGGAGAAGGAGAAGAAGGTGGGACAGGTGCAACGGGTGCTGGTGGAGTCGGTGTCCAAGAAGGACAAGACTGAGATGCTGGGGCGCACCGAGGGGGACGAGATGGTTGTTTTTCCTGGAAAATGTGATACAATAGGGAAGTTCTTGGATGTTAAGCTTCTTTCCTGCAATGGAAATACATACAAAGGAGTCAGAGTATGAAATTCAGGATGATACTGTTTGTTATCTTCATCTGTTTTTATGCGCTTTTTGCAGCGCTTAACCTTACTAACGCAACCGATATCAACTTCGGCTTCACCTCATTCAGCAAAGTGCCTATCTTCCTGTCTGTGACTGTGGCATTTGCGGCAGGTGCTATCTTCATGCTTCCGTTTATGTTCGGCGGACGCAAGAAGGAGAAGAAGGAAAAGCCTGTAAAGGAAAAGAAAAAGAAAGGCAAGGAGCCGATTGTTCCAGTTGAGCAGTCTGAAAATAATCAGCCGTTATAATTTTATCCTCATTCTTCTGCTGATCTCCGCATCGCTGTGGGGGGCAGACCTGGACCAGTACTATAAGAGTGTCCAGAACAGCAAGGAGGTGCCCGACAAGGCACTGAACGAGATATTCAGGCAGGAGACCAGTGCCAGCAAGATTCTGGAGGCTGTGGGTTCCTGTAAGGACAGGGTACAGGCCAAGTACGATATCTTCACTAAAACCGCTAACCTGGCTTTGATGTGCGGCAGGTTCGACCTGGCCCAGCAGTACTTTCAGTTTGCCTACGATGCCAACGGGGAGGCATGGGATTCCCTCTATATGTCTGCCGCGCTCCTCTACGAGCAGGGGGAGTTTGATCTGCCTGCCTTAAAGTTCAAAATAGTTGAGTCGAAAGCCAGTTCTCCGCTCAAGGAGAAAGCAAAGGCCATGGGCGGGGCAGTGATGCTGAGCCAGGGCAAGACCGAGGACGGCATCAAGCAGCTCGCATCCTGCCTGGTCAACAGCTCCGATGACGGGGTGCTCTATCTTGTCTATGACATAGCTTCTGCCTTCTCTTTGTCCGAACTCAAGGATGCTGCGGTAAAAAAGCTCAAGACCAGCGGCTTTGAGGGGCGCCTGGCATCAGATAAGGCCACATTCCCCATCACTCCGTCCCGTATCTTCATATCATCTGATTATTCTGTGACAACCATAAGCAAGGCCGAGGAGAGCAAGACCAAAACCTCAAGCCAGGCCGAGCAGGATGCAAGCGTGCGCCGCCCTGTGGCAATACAGGTGGGCTCCTTCGGAAGCGAGACCAATGCCCGGAATATGGAGAAAAAGCTTATAGAGCTGGGTGTTAAGCCTGCTGTGAATGCGGTTAAATCAGGGGACAAGACCCTCTACAAGGTGACAATACCGGTGGATGCCGATATGGATGTGAACAACACCGTTCTGCTGCTCAAAGACAACGGCATCGAGTCATACTACGTGTTCTAATTTTTCCTTCAGGTCAGCCACAAAGCTCCTGGTCTCGGTATGCCAGGGCAGAAGGTCAACTCCAAGGAATTCAGCCCGAGAACTGTCATTTATTAAAAATGTACGCCCGAAAAGTAGTATAAATTTACAGTTATTTAAATTGTACTTTGAAAAAAGATAGACGCTTTCCCAATAGCCAGGATAATCATCATAGTTCAGGAGGATCAGGTCGGGAGCCTTGACCCCCATCTCATCCATTGCGCTTATAGGGTTGTTATGGAGCACCAGGTTGTGTTCCGGTGTGGCGGCCCGCTGGATAGCCTGCTGGAGATTCTGGTTTTCTACAATACTGAAAATTGTCATATCTTTCCTCATCTTATTATCACACACATTTGTTCTTTAATCTATATTTAAATTATAATTTTTTTGTGGTATCTTAATCCTGTGAAATTGATCAAAGATTTCATAAGAGACCTTACTTCGCGCTTTAGACCCCTCCCAGCTCACAAGAGGCTGGTGGATACCTTTTGCTCAAAGAAGTTCCCGATTACTATTGGTGGCATTCGTAAGCTTCCTCTGGCCGCAGTGCTGGCCGATCTTTTCAGGTATTCCAAAGGCTCTTTTCTAATAGTCCTGCCCAACGATAAGGAGGCCGAGCTCTTTTTTGAGGATGTTTCGCTCTGCGCTGATGATGTCTGCCTTCTCCCGGCATGGAACACTTTGCCTTACAGGGGAGAGAGCCCTGGTGCCCAGGCCTATGGAAAGCGTATCAAGGCGCTGACCAAGTTGGTGGCAGGGAAGAAGTGCATTGCTGTCACATCGGTGGGGGCTTTTCTGGCCCCGATGGTGGGTGCTGATTATTTCAAGAAGCATATCTCAGTTCTCAAGAAGGGACAGAGCGTGAATACAGCCAAGCTGGAAGAGGCAATGCAGAGCTGCGGTTATATCCGTACGCCTAAGGTGTCGGTGCCCGGCGATTTTGCCATAAGGGGCGAGGTGTTCGACTTCTATCCTTTCGGCAGCGACGAGCCGGTAAGGGCTGTGTTTGAGTTTGATGAGATTGATGCCATAAAGACCTTTGACCCCTTTACCCAGGCCTCCACTGGCAAGCTTGAGAAGGTTGTGATACCGCCCTGCAAGGAGATCCTGTGGGATGATGAGCGCATTGAGGCTGTGAGAAAGCTGGGTATACTGAAGGATGCGGCTCTGGAGAGCCTTGAGACCGAGAACGAGGTGGCCGAGGAGCAGTATATCCTGCCCATGACTTTTGAGAAGCAGGGACATCTGGTTGATTATATGGGAGATGATTCATCCCTCTTCCTGGTGGATTATGAGCTTCTGGAGCAGAGGGCCGAGGCTGTCCTTGATGAGTATAAAGCCTGCTACAGGCAGTTTGCCCACGATACTTTTGCCAAGCCCCCTTTGCCTGATACGCTTATCTTTGACTTTGCCCAGGAGACTGGGTCTATAGAAAGGCGCATTGTGCTGCCTATTCTGCACGACAGCGCCCATGCCGAGGATGCCATCACATATTCCTACGAGTCGGGCCGCTCTTTCTTCGGCAACTTCGCATACCTTAAGGATGAGCTTTCCCAGCTCCTCAAGAACAACTATAAGATTTACATTTTCTCAAGTTCCGGGGTACAGGCCCAGAGAATAGGCAAGATTCTTGAGGAGCTGGATGTACAGGTGATAATGGGCGCAATCTCGGGCGGCTTTGTCCTCCCCGACAGCCAGATCATCGCAATCCAGGAGAACGAAATATTTGGCCGCAAGAAACGGCCCCCTGCATCGGTCAAGAAGGTCAAGAGCAGCCCCATCGACTCCTTCGTGGAGCTTAACAAGGGCGATTACGTGGTGCATATAAACTACGGAATAGGCCGTTTCATAGGCATAGACCGCATGAAGACAGTAGGCACAGAGCGGGACTACATACACCTGGAGTATGCAGGGGAGGAGACTGTATTCATTCCTATAGAGCAGGTGAACCTGATACAGCGCTACATCGGTGGGGAGGGCAAAGCGCCCCACCTTGACCACATCGGGGGCAAGGCCTGGGAGGCGAGAAAGAGCAAGGCCCGCCGCGCCGCAGAGGAGCTGGCCGCCCGCCTTGTAAAGCTGTACTCAAGGCGGCAGAATGCAAAAGGGTTTGCATTCCCCTCAGACACCGATATGCAGATGGAGTTCGAGGCCGCCTTCCCCTACGACGAGACCGACGACCAGCTCCGGTGCATAGAGGAGGTCAAGGCCGACATGGAGAGGCCGAACCCTATGGATCGGCTCATCTGCGGCGACGTGGGTTTCGGCAAGACCGAGGTGGCCATGCGGGCTGTGTTCAAGGCGGTGGCCGGGGGCAAGCAGGCCGCATTCCTATGTCCCACCACCATCCTGGCCGAACAGCACTACGAGAACTTCCTGGACCGGTTCAAGAACTTCCCGGTGGAGATACGGCTTCTGTCCCGGTTCGTGCCGCCCAGGCAGCAGAAGGCAGTCATACAGGACCTTAAGAGCGGCCGGGCCGACATCATAATAGGCACTCACCGCATCCTGCAGAAAGATGTTATATTCAATAATCTCGGCCTGATGGTGGTGGACGAGGAGCAGCGTTTCGGAGTAAAGGACAAGGAGAAGATGAAGGAGCTGAAGACCTCCATCGACTGCCTTTCCCTCTCTGCAACCCCGATTCCCCGCACCCTCCACATGTCGCTCCTCAAAATAAGGGACCTTTCTGTCCTTGAGACACCGCCCAGGAACCGCCGTCCTATCGAAACCTTTGTGCAGCCCTACAGCATGGAGGTAGTCAGAAAGGCTATCCTGCAGGAGATTTCCAGGGGCGGCCAGGTCTACTACCTGCACAACAGGGTGGAGTCCCTGGACAATGTGCGCCTTACCCTGGAGCACATGATGCCGGAGCTTATAATGGAGACTGCCCACGGCAAGATGAGCGGAAATGAGCTTGAAGACATAATGGACCGGTTTGTCCATCAGGAGATTCACGTCCTTATCTCCACCACTATAATTGAGAACGGTATCGACATCCCCAATGTCAACACCATAATCATAGACCGGGCCGACATGTACGGCATCTCCCAGCTCTACCAGCTGCGGGGTCGGGTGGGGCGCTCCGACAGGCTTGCCTATGCCTACCTTCTTTATCCAGAGCAAACAGCCATGACTGAGCTTGCCATGAAGCGCCTCCGTATTATATCGGACAACACAGGGCTCGGTGCCGGTTTCAAGGTGGCCATGAAGGACCTGGAGGTGCGGGGTGCCGGAAACCTTCTGGGCCGGGACCAGAGCGGAGAGATAAGCTCTGTGGGCTTTGATATGTATCTGCGTCTTATCGACGAGGCTGTACGCATGTTGGACGAGCATAGGAAGGAAGAGCTTGATGTCCACGATGTCTACCTTGAGCTTGAATACAGCGGCTTCATCCCCGACACCTATATCAGGGACCAGAGCGAGAAGATGGAGATCTACAAGAAGATTGCCTCCGTTGTATCAGAGGATGAGCTGAACACTATCTGCAGCGAGCTGGAAGACCGTTTCGGACCGCTTCCGGACGAGGTGGAGAGCCTTGTCTCCCTGGCTGAGATAAGAGTACTCTGTGGCAAGCTCCATATCACTTCCATGAAGGAGCATAACGGCCAGATTGAGGTTACATTCGGCAAAGTCCATATCATCAATCTTGAGAAATATATGCGCCTTATAAAAGAGAACGGAGGCAAGATAAAGCCGTCGCCCCACAAGGCAAATGTCATGATAATCACCACCGGGCTTGTGGATCTTAAGGAGAAGTCTGCATTCCTGCGGGATAAGCTGATGCAGTTGATTTAGGAGAGTTTATGGAAGAGGTTTTTCACCGTACAATAAAAAGCTTTGTCCTCAGGAGCGGGCGTATAACCAAACTGCAGCAGCACGCCCTGGACAGCTATGCTCAGCTCTACTGTATCCCTTATGATGAGGAGAAAAAGCTTGATTTTGCAGAGGTTTTCCATAACAGCAATCCCACAGTGGTGGAGATAGGCTTTGGTGACGGGGAGGCCACATACCAGATGGCGGAGCGGAATCCCGATACCAACTATCTGGCCCTGGAGGTCTATCCGCCGGGGGTGGGGGCTCTTCTGGATGTGGTCCATACAAAGCAGCTTTCCAATGTGCGCATAGTGCAGCACGATGCCGCAGAGGTGGTTCAGAACATGGTAGCAGACAGCTCGGCCAGCGGCTTCCACATCTTTTTCCCCGACCCGTGGCAGAAGAAGCGGCATAACAAACGGCGGCTCATAAACAGCACCTTTGTTGCCACACTTACAGACAAGCTTAAAACCAGGGGCTACATCTACTGCGCCACCGACTGGGAGGACTACGCCCTCCAGATGCAGGAGGTGCTGCGTTCCGCAGCGCAGCTGGCCTCACCGTTTGCCGGCTTTGCAGAGAGCCCGAACGACATAGTGCCATGGCGGCCCCAGACAAAGTTCGAGCGCAAAGGCAAGGCGGCCGGCAGAACAATATTCGAATCCTACTTCGTTAAAACTTGCTAATAAAGCTTATTTGTTATATTATTAAAAAAGGAGGGGCACTGTGGCCAAGAGAAAAAAAAGTTCAAAGAAAAACTATACCCTTATTGCGGCCGCCCTTGTCCTTTTAGCCGCCCTTTTAGTACTGGTGGCCATACTCCACTGGCAGCCCTCTGCAAAGCCTGAGCCGGCAACCCCAGTTCCAGCCCCGGTGCCAGAACCCGCACCACAGCCAGAACCACAGGTGCAGCCCCAGCCGGCACCCGAGCCAGTTCCAGCACCCCAGGCGGCCAAGCCCGAAAAACCTAAGAAGCGCATATATATAATCCTGGACGATGCAGGCCACAACACACATCAGCTCAAGCCGTTCCTCCAGTTCCCAGGCAAGCTCTCCATAGCAGTAATTCCACGCCTAAAGTACTCAAAGGAAGCTGCTGAGCTCATCTACCAGAGCGGCAAGACCGTGATGCTGCACCAGCCGATGCAGCCCCTGGGCAAGGCAGATCCGGGTGCCGGCGCCATCTATGTGACCATGAGCGACGACGAGGTGCGCAAGACTTTAAACGACAACCTGGACTCCGTCCCCCACGTAGTGGGCTTCAATAATCACATGGGCTCTGCCGCCACCAGCGACGAGCGTGTGATGGATGTGGTGCTCAAGGTGGCCAAAAAACGGGGTCTCTTCTTTGTGGACAGCTTCACCCACGCAGGTACAGTATGCCGCAAGGTGGCTAAGAAAAATGGTATGCGTATTGCAAAACGGGATATATTTCTTGATAATGATAAGAGCAGGGAAAAGATAATGGAATCATTCAACCAGGGTAAGGCAGTTGCAGATAAAAACGGTTATGCAGTCATGATCGGTCATGTATGGTCAGATGAACTGGCAAAGGTCATGATAGATATCTATCCGAATTTCATAGAAGAGGGCTATTGTTTCGAGTCAGTGGCTGATTTCTTCGAGCTGGAAGAGGATTCCAAGGACTGAAATTGAACATTCTTGGTATTGAATCCTCCTGTGATGAGTGCTCCGTAGCTGTCGTGGCAGACGGCAAGAAAATCCTCTCCAACGTAGTAGCAACCCAGATTCCTCTGCATCAGCCCTATATGGGAGTTGTCCCCGAGATAGCATCCCGCACCCATGTGGAGTGGATAAAAGGGGTAGTTCACAACGCCCTGGAGACAGCAGGCTGCACCCTTAAGGATATAGACGGCATCGCTGTCACAGCCAAACCGGGCCTGGCCGGATCCCTCCTTGTAGGCCTTTCCTATGCCAAGGCTCTCTCCTATGCCACCGATATCCCATATATCGGAGTAAACCATATCTACGGCCATATCCATGCGGCCCACATCGAGTACGACATCCAGTACCCCTATGTGGCACTCCTGGTATCGGGTGGCCATACCCTTATCGCAATCATGGAGAACTACGACAAGATGCAGATAATGGGCACCACCATCGACGACGCCTGCGGTGAGGCCTTTGACAAGATAGCCAAGTTCTACGGCTGGGGATACCCAGGTGGAGTAGTAATCGACAAGATGGCTCAGAAGGGAGATCCCAACGCCTTCTCTTTCCCAGATCCATCCCTCCACAAGGGGGAACACAAGTACGATGTCTCCTACTCAGGCCTCAAGACAGCGGTCATCAACCAGCTGCACCAGTTCCAGAACCCTGGCTACGAGGCAACTCCCGAGAATATCGCCGCATCCTTCCAGAAGGCAGCCATCGACATGCTTATAAGGCGGCTTAAAAAGGCGGCTCAGGCAGCAGGGCTCAATACTGTGGTAACCGGCGGAGGTGTGGCGGCCAACTCGTACCTGCGCAAGGCACTTTCCGAACTTAAGGGGTATAAAGTGTACATCCCGTCCATGAAGCTGTGCGGCGACAACGGTGCCATGATAGCAGGGCTTGGTTACCATTTCCTCAAGGATGGCATGACATCTGACCTTGATCTTACCATCATGTCCAAGGTCATGGCCTTCCATAGGAGTTATCCGCGGTAGAATGTCAAAGAAGAGCGTCCTGTATATCGTTATAACTGCACTCTGCTTCGGCACCATGGAGGTGGCGCTCAAGGTAGGGGGCAGCACTTTTACAGCGCTCCAGATGAACTTTCTCCGCTTCCTTATCGGAGGCATCCTTTTTCTTCCCCTGGCTCTCAAGGAACTTAAAAAGCGGAACCTTAAACTCACACGCTACGACTGGGGATATCTGACGCTTCTGGCCGCAGTGGGAATATGCTTTTCCATGTCATTCTTCCAGATTGCGGTAATGAACATGAATGCCCACACAGCAGCTATAGTCATATCCTGCAATCCGGTCTTCACCATGATCTTTGCCCATTTTCTGGTGGGCGACAGGTTTACAAAGAGGAAAGTTATTGTACTGATCATCTCTGCCATAGGACTTCTTCTGGTGGCAAACCCATTCCATATGGCGCCAGGAAACACAGCCAAAGGCTTTGTCTTCATGTTCATAGCACTGGTGTCTTTCTCGTTCTATACTGCAATGGGAAAAATCGAGGCAGAACGTTTGGGTGGAGTTATCATCAACTGCTTCCCGTTCCTTATAGCATCTGTGTTCAACCTGATTGTGCTTCTGGTGCTGCACGAACCTGTTTTGGGCGGCATAACACTCAAGACCTGTCCGGTGCTCCTTTATATCGGCCTTATAGTAACAGGGCTGGGATATTACACCTACCTTGGCGCCATAGAGTCGGCAGGACCATCCAATGCATCCATAACCTTCTTTTTGAAGCCTGCCGTAGCCGTAATTACAGCGGCTCTGGTGCTTCACGAGCAGATAACCTGGAACAGTCTTTTAGGAATTGCAGTTATTCTTGTGGGCTTTTATATAAGTCTTAAGAAGGATTAAGGCAAACAGGGCGCCGCAGCCTTCGCCGGCAATGATGGCCGAAACCAGGCCTGTAATCCCGAACATCGCATTCAGCACATACATGAAAGGTATATAGAACACCAGCTCCCGCACCATGGCGTGTATCAATGTTCCTGCGCCGTTTCCCATTGCCTGCATGCAGAATGAGGAATGGTAGTTAAGGAACTGGAAAGGGGATGCCATGCACCGGATCCGCAGGAACACAATGCCGAAAGCTATGGTGGTGGCCGCCTCCTTGGAGTAGCTGGTGGAGGTGCTCATGAATACCCGCACTATAGGGGAGGCAAGAAGCAGGAATAGGGCTATGCTAAAGGCACTGACTATAAGGCCGTAGCGGCGCCCGGTGGCTATTACGCTTTTCATCCGGTTATGGTTGCCCGACGCATAGTTGTAGGCCACAATAGGGAGCATTCCCTGGCAGATTGCAATGTTTATTGCGTTGGGCAGGCGCTCCGCCTTCATCACAATGCCTATTGCAGCCAGCTGAAGGTCTCCCCAGCCCGCCATAAGAATGTTGAGTACAATGTTTGCGATATCGAAGAGCAGGGTAAGGAAGGAGGATGGGACGCCCACTGCCAGGAGGGCACGGAAGTCGCTGGCTCGGATGCCTACCGCCTCCCTGAAGCTGGTGCTGAGTGGTGCTGTCTTTGATACCTTCTTAAGGTATGCCAGCAGGAAGATGCAGGCCACTATGTTGGAGATGGTGGTGGCCAGGGCTGCTCCAAGCACCTCGTTGCCCGGCTTCATAAGCTTGAACATGAATATAGGGTCCAGTATTACGTTGAGTATGCCGCCGCCAGAAAGGCCTATGCTGGCCTGTTTGGAGTAGCCTGTGTTACGCAGCAGGTGAGCTGCCGTAAGGGATACTATGGATGGGAAGTTGCCCACCACCAGCACCACCAGCACGTACTGCTTGGCAAAGGGCATTGTGGAAGGCGAGGCGCCCAGGAAGCGCAGTATCGGGGTTAGAAACAAAAGTAAAAGCAGGGAATAGAGCAGGGCCGATGCCATTGCGCAGTAAAGGCTGGCGGAGGCCACCTTCTTGGCGTTGCCCAGGTCTTGGGCGCCCGAAAGCCGGGCTATGAGGCTGCCTCCACCTATGCCGAACAGGTTGGAGAACGAAATATTCATCATAAACAGAGTGAAGGAGACAGTGACAGCCGCCATCATGTAGGAGTTGCCGGTCCTGCCTATGAAGAATGTGTCAACGATGCTGTATACAAGGTTTATCAGCTGGCTTACCACTGTGGGTATAGCCATAGCCCTGATAGCCTTGGATACAGGCATCGATTCAAAGAGATCGCGTTTACTTGAGTTTATTGTCAGCAGATTTTAACAACCCAGCCTTCTGGTCCCTTGATTCTTCCCATCTGGATACCAGTAAGTGTGTCGTACAGCTTCTTTGTGACAGGACCCATGGAGGTCATGCCGCTTGGGAAGCAGATTTCCTTGCCGTGATCATTGATCTTTCCGACAGGGGAGATAACTGCTGCTGTTCCGCACAGTCCGCACTCTGCAAAGTCTGCAATCTCTTCCTTGTAGATCTCTCTTTCCTCTACCTCGAGACCCAGATAGTCTTTTGCAACTACCATAAGGGATCTTCTGGTGATTGATGGAAGGATTGAGTTGGACTTTGGTGTAACAACCTTGTTGTCCTTGGTTACAAACAGGAAGTTTGCTCCGCCAGTCTCCTCAACCTTGGTCCGTGTTGCGGAATCCAGGAACATGTTCTCGTCAAATCCAGCCTTGTGAGCATCTACGATTGCATGGAGGCTCATTGCATAGTTAAGACCTGCCTTGATATGGCCTGTTCCGTGTGGTGCAGCCCGGTCAAAGTCGCAGATACGAAGAGTAAGAGGTTTAACTCCGCCCTTGAAGTAAGGTCCTACAGGGGTAACGAAGATTCTGAACTGATACTCGTCAGCTGGCTTAACGCCAATAACTGCGCCGGTTGCGTTCATGTTAGGCCGGATGTACAGTGTTGCGCCGGAGCCATAAGGTGGAACCCATGCCTCGTTTGCCTTAACTGTGTCGATTACAGCCTTGATAAAGCGGTCTTTCGGGAATACAGGCATCTCGAGCCGCTTTGCGCTCTGCTCCATTCTGTCGGCGTTCAGGTCAGGTCTGAAGCATACAATGCTGCCATCCTCGGTTGTATAAGCCTTAAGGCCCTCAAAACATGTCTGAGCGTACTGGAATACACCTGCACATTCTGTGATTGCAACAGTTGCATCGGAGATGATAGCTCCCTCGTCCCATGCGCCGTTCTTGTAATTTGAAACAAATCTCTTGTCGGTCTGCATATAAGCAAATCCAAGATTTCCCCAGTCAATGTTTTTCTTTTCCATAGTTCACTTCTCTTTAAATAAGATTTATACAAAAATGTTATCATTTAATAAAAAAATAGGGAATAGTTTTTGTTGCAAAAAGGGGAGGAAAATAATAGTATACAGGTATGATATGGTTTCCGCTGGGTGTTTTTGCCCTTTTGATTATATTGGGATTGACCTTTATCCCTGCCTCCAAGAAGAGTTCCGGCTTTATTTTCAGCTGTGTGCTGGCTCTTTTGTTTTCATTTCTGTTCAGCTTCCTGTATAGCTTTATAAAGAAATCTTACCCGCTGACCGATGACACAACCCGGATTCTGATGCATTACATGGTGCACGACCACCTGTTTTTCTACTTCCCGGGCGCAGTGATAGTGCTTCTGTGCCTTGTGTGCCAGCGCAAGGACTTTACCCGGGCAGGGGCTCAGGCCGCCGCTCTGGTGCTGTTCTGTTTCTATATGTTCCTGGCCATGCTTGCCACATTCTTCTATTCAACCCACGGCAACTGGGCCGATCCGCACCTGCTCTTCTTCCTGACAGGCAGCAGGGTGCTGCAGGCTCTGGTGTTCGCGGCTGTGGCCCACTTCATATTCATCAGGCCCAAATGGTACTTTGTGGTGCCTGCTGTGGTCTTAATACTGGCAATACCGTTCATCACAGCACTTATCTCATATAATTACTACACCTGCAACGTACATGCAGCCATTGTATTGATGACCTCTCTCTACGGCTCTGTCTTGGTTGCCTATGCAGCCGGTGCTTTTGCTATCTGGAGGCTTAAGGCTTGAGGCTGCGGCTCTGGGCTTTCACAGCTCTTCTTGTACTGCTTTTTTCAGGCTGCTCAAAGACTAATGGGGAAAAGCTTGTATTCTTCTATGACAAAGATTTCGGCCAGGTGGCTGAATTCACCCCGGCGCTTTTCCTGGGCGAGGACAAGCCCTTGTTCAAAGAGCTTTCCAGTGTGGCTGCTGAGTCTGGCTATGCGTTGAAACCCGAGGCAATAGATATACTGGAAGAGGATTATATAAGCTTGATTCAGAGCAGGCTGCCCCAGGAGAAGAAGCAGCTGGTGATAACATCGTTCCTGTACAGCGTGCCAGAGGTTCAGGAGCTTCTTGCCGGTTATAAGGTGGCGGTTGTAGGGGCTGCTATCGATATTCCCCTGGACAAGCTGAGAATAATAGGAAATGGCCTCAGGGTTATTGAGGACGAGGGCAGGCTGGTCTCTTCGGTCGGCAAGAAGATAACATTTATTGCCCTTAAAAGTGATTTCCAGCAGCTTATCACCGATGCTTTCATGCAAGGGACCGGAAACACTGCCACTAAATACGATGTGGAGCTAAATGCCAGAAGCGTTATACTGCCTCTGTCTGACAACACTACGGTAGCCAGCTACGGGCAGTATTTCAAAAGCTATGCTTCCCCCCAGAACAGGACTGGTGCAATCAGAGTCATAAACTACCCGGCAGCCCCTGAATATGTGGATCCATACATGAAAAAGAAGGTGGAGACCTATATCTGCTACGATTTCGGCACCTCCTTCAAGAGCGCAATATTAGAACTAGCCTCAGGCAGGGGAGAGAGAAAAAGCTTTTATTCCTTTGACCTGATCAGGCGATAGGCGGGTAGGTGTTGACAAACACCACCTTGTTCTCCACCTGTTCCACACCCTCATAGTTAGCAACTGCCTGGCCAACCTGGTCAATCAGGCCACGGACCTCGACAGTACCCATTATGGTTGCAGTCTTATCGTGCACATCCACCTCAAGGAAGTGTACTGGAATCTTTTCTTCGTACAGCAGATAGATGACAATCTTCTGTGCCAGATACAGCTCTTTGAGCCTTTTCACCAGCTTCTCGGTGTAATTCTCGTGGTTGAACACCTCGATTGCCCCTTCCACCATCTTGTACACAACTTCGGTGCCCAGGATATCGGTATTGATGACCATATCGTAGGAGCCTGGGTCGTCCCAGGACATATTGTAGAAGAACCTTGTGTAGCCGGCCCGCTCGTCGTCCCGCTGGTTAACCAGCTTGCGGGCTGCCTTCTCGTCCAGGTGGTAGCGGTCCATGATCCGGGCTACGCGGACATTCTCGCTGCCGATGATGCGGATGCGCAGTACGCCGGGCACATTCTTGAGGAAGAAGGCGCCGCCCCGTCCCAGAAGGATGCACTGCGGTGTATCTATGACTTTCTCGAAGAAATAGAGCTTGAAATAGTTGTTGTATTTGTCGTGCTGGTTGGAGAAGCTTGCCAGAAGCCCTGGTTTCTTCTCGTCGAATTTGGAGATGCTTTTCTCTGTTATGCCGTAGTAACCAGCCAGTTCCTTGTTGATAAGATCCCTGGAGATGAACTGCCAGCCGAAACGCTCTGCCAGTCCCTGGGAGATCTCCTTGCTCAGACTTCCTTCCTGTCTTGCGATAGTGATGATAGCCATAAATATACCTCCAAGGTAATTTTACCACATGTTTGCAGGAAAAAGCAATTGTAAAAATAAAATGAATTTGATATAATTAATGAGTCAAATTTATAATTAAGTAAACTTTTTAAAGTCGGGGTATAAAAATGAGCGAAATTATCAAAGCTGTGGCAATTGATAAG
>JAEEGH010009337.1_pt1 | contig 22885 bp, 23 predicted proteins | sample 9134181 | NCBI WGS metagenome assembly JAEEGH01 (sample SAMN16246544, study PRJNA631951) | gut metagenome | biome: gut microbiome; feature: rumen; material: DP-attached | host: Bos | place: Iran: Karaj | collected 2018-10
ATCCAGATTCCCAAGGGTCAGTATATCAATAACGATGGCGACATCAACTATGAGCAGTTGTACGCGCAGGTGCTCTATGAGTTGCGCGAGCAGAAGGCACCTTACTGGTTTGACAATCTGGAAGTGGAGCGCATTCAGGAGTTGAACCTGGACTTCATGGAGCAGAAGGATATGACTGAGCTTATCAACGCCTGTTTCCGTAAACCTGAGGAAGGTGAAATTCCTGTGACGATGGACAGCACCCAGATGCTGAAGCTGATTCAGGTGGAATATCCCTCTATGAAGATTAACCAGAGCGCAAGGGTATGTCTGGGAAGGGCTATGAAGGAGTTGGGCTTTGCCCATACCTCTTGTAAAAACGTGGCCCACTACAAGGTCATTCCCTTGAAAGCAGCCTGATGGGTGAGGTGTAGGTTAGGTCTGGGTTAGGTCTCAAAATAGACCTAACCTGCCTGAAACCCTTTATACATCAGCATTTGAAGCCTGTTGGGTTAGGGGTTAGGTCTATTTTCGAAAAAAGTCATTTTACATATACCCCAGCGCTCGCAGGATGTCGTTAAGGTTTGCCACCACCATGAGCAGGATAAGTATGCCGAAGCCTACGTATTCGGCACGAATCATGAATTCCTCAGAGGGTTTGCGACGGGTAATCATCTCGTAGAGCAGGAACAGCACATGACCTCCGTCCAAGGCGGGGATGGGCAGGATGTTCATGAAGGCGAGGATGATAGAAAGGAAAGCTGTCATCTTCCAGAACATGTACCAGTCCCACATGGGTGGGAAGAGTGAGCCGATGGCTCCGAAACCGCCTAACGACTTGGCTCCCTCGGCAGAGAAGATGTACTTCAGGTCGTCAACGTAAGAGGCGAGGACGTGGAAACCGTACTTGATGCCAGCAGGGATACTCTCGAAGAAACCGTATTCACGGGTAATGGGCTTGTAGAGGTCGGCAATGCCCTGAACGGTAAAGCCTAACTTCAACTCTGGAGTGAGCACAACCTGAGCAGTGTCGGTGCGGGCGTCATTGCCGAAGACAACGACTACCGTGCGGGCTTTCATGCTGTCGGCAGGTGTGGTAGCCATAGCCATCATGTCGGCACGACGACCTAATTGGTCGACAAACTCATTATAGGAATCAACGGCAGAACCATTGATGGCCAGAATCTTGTCGCCCTTGGCAAGGCCAATCTCGGCAGCTGGGGTTCCAGGCAATACGCTATCAACCTTGGCAGGCATCAGCGGACGTACAAACGAGGGGTCGGCCTTCATCATGTTCAGCAGGTTCAGCTCGCCAGGGAGCGCAATGCTCATGGGCTTGCCGTCACGAATAATGTCGACACGATGAGCCTCAGAGATGTCGCGATAGAGGTCGGCAGAGAAGTCCTTGAAGGGACGGATGTCCGTACCTATTAATATATCGCCATCCTTGAAGCCATACGATTTGGCCTCCTGGTTGAACTTCATACCCAGCGTCATGTCCTTGACGGGGATGTAGGTGTCGCCCCACCAGAACAGGATCTGCGAGTAGATGAACAGCGCCAGCAGGAAGTTGACCAGTACACCACCAATCATGATTAACAGACGTTGCCAAGCGGGTTTGGCACGGAACTCGTAGTCCTTGATGGGCTGCTTCATCTGTTCTGTATCGAAACTCTCGTCAATCATACCCGCTATCTTGCAATAGCCACCTAAGGGCAACCATCCGATACCATACTCTGTATCGCTATTCTTGGGTTTGAACTTGAACAGACTGAACTTCCAGTCGAAGAAGATGTAGAATTTATCTACGCGCACTCCAAAGAGTTTGGCGAAGAAGAAGTGGCCACCTTCGTGCAACAATACCAGCAGGGAAATGGCCAGAATGAATTGTAATACTCTGATAAGAAATACTTCCATAATTTTAAGTTATAAGTGAAAAATGAAAAGTGAAAAATTTGCTTCCGCTCTCCATATTTCACCATTATTTTATTTGATTATTATTCTTTGTTGTTCTGATTGAAGATATTAATATTGCGAGGACTTCTCTGCAGTCTTTTTCCATACTCTCAAATTCCTTGTCTGAGATATAACCTGTATCTTTCAGAAGGTTGATCCAATAAATAGTCTCGTTGCATTCTTTCAATGCAATGGAAAGCTTGCTGATGAAATCTGCCGGGCTTTGGGCATACACAGCTTCACTAACCAACGCACCAATGGCAGTGCCTGAACGAAAGGCCTGATTCAACATGCCATATTCTTTTGGGGTGCATTGTATATGTTTAACCATGTTGACAACCCTTACAGCCAAATGGTAGCTTTTCGTGTTAAGTGGAGATTGGTCATTGTGGAGAGTTCTCATAACAGCGGTAGCAAATTTTTCACTTTTCACTTTTCATTTTTCACTTCATCAGCTCTGTGGCGATGCGCCTTGCCTCGGCATCCGTAGCGATGTAGGTGTCGTAGTCGGGCGTAGCGGAGAAAGTACAGCGCTGCATGGTTTCAGCAATGATGTCGCTCATTTGAATGAAGCCGCATTTGTCCTCCAGGAATCCGCGATTCACAATCTCGTTGGCTGCATTGACAATGCAAGGCATGTTGCCACCTTTCTGAATAGACTCGAAAGCCAGTGCCAGACAACGGAACTTCTTAAGGTCTGGCTCGAAGAAGTCGAGATGCTGGGTGGCAAAAAGGTCCAGACGGTCGCCACTCAGTGTGAGACGCTTGGGGAACGAGAACGCATACTGGATGGGCAAACGCATATCGGGCACACCCAGCTGGGCCTTGACAGCACCATCCTGGAATTGCACAGCCGAATGGACAATGCTCTGCGGGTGGACTAATACCTGAATCTGTGAAGCCTTGACGCCAAAGAGCCATTTAGCCTCGATGACTTCGAAGCCTTTGTTCATCATCGAAGCAGAATCGATGGTAATCTTGGCACCCATATCCCAAGTGGGATGGCGTAGGGCATCGTCCTTAGTCACCTTGGCAATCTGTTCCATCGTGAAATTGCGGAAGGGACCGCCTGAGGCCGTGAGCAGAATCTTCTCAATGGGGTTGTTGTCTTCGCCTACCAGACTCTGGAAAATAGCAGAGTGCTCGCTGTCAACGGGTAGGATAGGGGCGTGATACTCAGAAGCCAGGTCGCGAATCAGTTCGCCGGCAACCACCAATGTCTCCTTGTTAGCCAATGCAATAGCCTTATGCGCCTTGATGGCATGAATGGTGGGCGACAGACCTGCAAAGCCTACCATCGCTGTCAGCACGATATTGATAGGACCTGCCTCAACAATCTCGTCGATGGCTTTGGCACCAGCATATACCTTCACGTCGGGCAAATCGCTCATGAGGCGCTTCAGTTCGTCGTAACGCTGTTCGTTGGCAATGACGATAGCTGCAGGCTTGAATTGATGTGCCTGCTCAGCCAGCAGTTCCACTTTGTTATTGGCTGTCAGACAATACACCTCGTAGAGGTCGGAGTGTTCGGCAATAACCTCCAATGCCTGGGTTCCGATAGAACCTGTAGAGCCAAGAATTGCTATTTGTTTCTTTTTCATATTTCTAATAATCCGGTTGGGATTTGCATGATAATCTGTTGTCGGTTGGTGTCGATGTTGGTAATGAGCTCGTCGGAGGCTGGGATGAGTCGTCCGTCCTCCAGTTCGAACAGAATGTTCTGGGTGGTATCGTCAATGGCGGCAATCTTGCCAACGACCTTACTGTTAGAGGCTTCTACTATATCGAAGCCCACGAGTGAAGACAGGGACAATTGACCTTCGGAATCTTCAGCTAAGGTGCGTGGGAAATAGACATCGCAACCAGTCAGCTCAGAAGCACGCTGTTGGGTGTCCACATCGCAAAACTTAACCAAAGCCAGAGAGTCGTTGCGGAAGCGATACTCTTCCATAAAGAAAGGTACGAGAATGCCGTCAATCTCCAGAATGAGGTAATCGGCATCAGTGGTGTCGAAGATGTCATCGTCAAACTGGAACGACACCTCGCCCTTCACACCATGAGCCTTGCCTAAACGGCCTATCTTATAGACATCCTCTCGCTTAATCATATTCTCTCAATCTTTGCACCCAGGGCATTCAGGCGGGTTTCAATGTTCTCGTAACCACGGTCTATCTGTTCGATATTGCTGATGGTGCTGGTGCCGTTGGCACTCATGGCTGCTATCAGCAAGGCGATACCTGCACGGATGTCAGGACTGGACATGCGCTGGGCACGAAGTGTCTTCTTCCGGTCGTGACCCACAACAACGGCACGATGGGGGTCGCAGAGGATAATCTGGGCACCCATGTCAATGAGTTTGTCGACAAAGAACAGACGGCTCTCGAACATTTTTTGATGGAACAGTACGGAGCCGCGTCCCTGGGTAGCCACTACAATCAGCACGCTGAGCAAGTCGGGAGTGAGTCCTGGCCAAGGTGCATCAGCCAACGTCATGATGGTGCCATCGATGAACGAATCGACCACATAATGCTTCTGACGGGGAATATACAGGTCGTCACCATCCACCTGTACGTCAACGCCCAGTCTGCGGAAAGCCTCAGGAATGATGCCCAGATCTTTGATGGAAACATCCTTGATGCGGATGCCATCGCCACACATTGCTGCCATTCCTATGAAAGAGCCTACCTCGATCATATCAGGAAGCAGACGATGCTCTGTGCCACAAAGCTTGTCGACACCTACAATGGTCAAGAGGTTAGAGCCGATACCGCTGATGTTGGCTCCCATGCGATTTAGCATGTGGCAGAGTTGCTGAATATACGGTTCACAGGCAGCATTATAAATAGTGGTAGTACCTTCAGCGAAGACAGATGCCATGATGATGTTGGCAGTACCTGTAACAGAGGCCTCGTCAAGTAACATATAGGTGCCCTTTAGCTGTTTGGATGATATCTCGTAGACATTACGATTCTCCACGCGATGGAACTTGGCACCCAGATACTTGAAACCCAGGAAGTGAGTGTCCAAACGGCGACGCCCAATCTTATCACCACCAGGTTTAGCCACTGTGGCCTTGCCCATACGAGCCAACAAGGGACCGATCATTAGGACAGAACCGCGCAGACCGGCACACTTCTCCACGAATTCGTCGCTCTCGAGATATTGCATGTTCAGGGCATCGGCCTGGAACGTATAGCTATTAACTTTTGACTCTTGGCTAATAGTCTTTGTCACCTTCACGCCGATATCCTTCAGCAACTGAATCAGGTTGTTGACATCACGGATGTCTGGAATGTTGTGGATGGTCACCTTGTCACTGGTAAGCAACGAGGCACAGATTACCTGCAAAGCCTCGTTCTTGGCTCCCTGTGGTGTGATGGTTCCACTGAGCAGATGGCCGCCCTCAATTTTAAATGATGCCATAAGGGTATTTCAGTTAAACAACTTATAAATTACTTTTTGCGCTTTCCTTTCTTTCCTTCATTGGGTGTAGCGAGGTCAATGCGGTCGAAGCGGAAAGACTGAAGGTCGATCTGAATCTTGCCATCGGTAAAGCGTGCAAGATCGTCAGCCACTTTTTCGTCGTCCATAGAACCGTGACCCCATGTAGCCAAATCGCGCTTCATCTGATTGGCTGTAATGCGAACCAGTTCGTCACGCTCCTCACCCTCAGGCATGGTCTTCAGCTTCTCGAACACCTCCATCATCAAGTGTCCGTAGTGGCGAAAATGACTCTGTGAATTAGTCTTGGGGTGATCCATGGGCTGTGGCTTGGTAAGAATCCTCTCTGCATTGCTGACGTCAAAAGGCCAGTCGATATCCAGTTGCTTATGACTCATCAGGTAGAGATGGTCCCACAAGGTCTGCTGATAGTCTGAGCTATCGCGAAGCTGAGGAGTCTTGTTCTCCATCTGGTGAATAATGGCGTGGGCGCATTTCATGCGTTCTTCCTTGGTAGGTAGGCTAATAGCCAAATCTACCATTTTCTGAATCTCACGACCGTATTCGGGCATGACCAGTTTCTCACGTTGGGTGTTATAGTCTAATCCTTTGATATCCATAATTTTTCACTTATCACTAATCACTTATCACTTAAAGCAATGGCTTTGCTTTGATAGCTACAAAGTCCTTCAGATAGAAAGGAACAAAATAGGCCACATCTTCAAACTGCTCGTTCAAGAAACGCTTCTCTGCCAAGGGTTGCATCCATTTTGCCAATGGTTCGATGTTGTCAATGTAGTGCGCATTGGGATGATTGATGGTTTCCATGCACTTCTTGGCACCATTACCAAAGAAATAGATGGGACGTTGGTCCAGCCACTGCTTGTAGGTGTCGGCACTGACCACGTCTGCACTGACCTCGCGGACCATCTTCAATGAACGGTCATAGAGTGCTGCATAAACCTCCATGCGACGGGCATCTAGCATAGGACAAAGCAGGGCGTTCTCCTCTTGAATGACCTCTCTTAGCAAGACGGGTACACACATCAGTTCCAAAGTGGGAACACTGATCAGCTTTAAATCGCGACCATAGCATATTCCCTTCGCCATAGACACTCCGATGCGTAAGCCGGTATAGGAACCAGGACCGCAGCTGACGCTGACAGCATCGAAAGGAATGGCATGGTTGTCGGTAAACGATAAAGCCTCGTCGACCATCGTACCAAGCTTTTCGGCACCTGCTCCTTTTTCGCCGTGCTCTGTTTGTTCGAAGATACACTGTCCGTTTTCAGAGACAGCCACCGAACAGGCATTTGTACTTGTTTCTATATGTAGTATGCAAGCCATTTCTGTTTTGCTATATATTAAATAATGTGCAAAGGTACGAATAAGCGAGCGAAAAACCAAATTTATTTGGGTTTTTCAGAGCGAAAGTACCTTCGATGCAATCAAAGGTACGAATTTTCCCGCCATTCTTCGCATGTTTAATATAATTTTTGTACCTTTGTCGTCATTAATAAAGAAAAACAACATTATGATACAGTCAATGACTGGCTACGGAAAGACTGTCGTAGCCTACAAAGGAAAGAAAATCAATGTAGAAATCAAGTCGCTCAATTCAAAGCAACTTGACCTTACAACACGTATTGCTCCATTATATCGTGAAAAGGAAATGGAGATCAGACAAATCATTGCAGAGAAACTGCTGAGAGGAAAAGTGGAATTCTGCATCTGGATAGAGAAGGACGCTACTACGGAGGCTGCTCCTATCAATACAGCCCTGATGCAGAGCTACTATAACCAGTTGCACGCCTTTGCCGAGCAGAATAAGATGGAGGGCATCGATTGGATGACGACACTGACACGTATGCCTGACGTGCTGACAAAGACAGAGGTGGAAGTGCTGGACGAGGAAGAGTGGCAGGCTGCTCGTCAGGGTGTTTGCGATGCTGTTCAGCATTTGGTAGACTTCCGCATACAGGAAGGTGCTGCCCTGGAGAAGAAGTTTGGCGAGAAGATAGACAACATCGAGCAGTTGATGGCCAGCATCGAACCCTACGAGAAGGCTCGTGTGGAGAAGATTCGCAGTCGTATCGTGGATGGACTGAAGCAGATTCCTGAGGCTGAGTATGACAAGAACCGTCTGGAGCAGGAACTTATCTATTATATTGAGAAGCTGGACATCAGCGAGGAGAAACAGCGCCTGGCTAACCACCTGAAGTATTTCCGTGAGACGATGGCCGACCAGCCTGGACAGGGTAAGAAACTTGGATTCATCGCCCAGGAAATGGGTCGTGAAATCAATACCACCGGTTCGAAATCGAATCAGGCAGAAATGCAGAACATCGTGGTAAAGATGAAGGATGAGTTGGAGCAGATTAAGGAACAAGTCTTGAATGCGTTGTAGAAAGAACATTTTTATGCTTAGGGAAAGAAATTATGGGAAATTATGGAAAATTTGGCTGCGCCATTTCTTATGGGTTCCCTGTCCATGAGTAATATCCCTCCAATGTTTGTCTCAAGGGTAAGTTTTTCCCATAATTTCCCCTAGTTTCTTTCAAATACTTGTTAATATCAAAGTATAAGGATTAATATTACAAAATAGAAGTGGTAATGATAACAAAGCAGGAATATCTTGATATTTACGATGTCATAGGCGCTGCGATGGAGGTGCATAAGACGTTAGGAAGAGGTATGGCAGAAGCTTTGTATCAGGAGGCATTGGAAATGGAAATGACCGCAAATGGTTTGTCGTGTGAGCGCGAAAAGATGCTGTTATGCTATTATAAAGGGTTGGAAATGAAAAAGCATTATGTGGCAGATTTCTATTATAAAGGTATTATCGTTGAATTGAAGGCTGTGGAAAAAATAGGTCCAGAGCATCGGGCTCAGTTGATAAACTATATGCGTATTAGTGGACAGGATAAGGGATTACTTATTAACTTTGGTGAGATAAGTCTTCGTACGGAGCGTTATATCTATAATGAAGATGACGATAATTACATATTGCTTACAAAAGATAATTATAAGGACTATATCATAGATGAAAAATAATTTCCCCCAATTTCCCATCATTTCTTTCTAAACAAAAAGAACAATATGAAAAAAGGTAAGTTAATTATATTCTCAGCGCCAAGTGGCAGTGGTAAGTCAACTATCGTGCAGTGGCTAATGAAGGACCATCCGGAGTTGAAACTGTACTTCTCAATTAGTTGTACCTCACGTGCACCTCGTGGCACAGAGCAGAATGGTGTGGAATATTTCTTTCTGACTCCTGAGGAGTTTCGTGACAGAATTGCGAAACACGAGTTTCTGGAGTATGAAGAAGTGTATGAGAATCGTTTCTATGGTACGTTGAAACAACAGGTAGAGAACCAACGAGAGGCTGGTCAGAATGTAGTTTTTGACGTGGATGTAAAGGGCGGTATCAACATCAAGAAATACTATGGTGACGAGGCTTTGAGTCTTTTCATTCAACCCCCATCGGTAGAGGAACTGCGCAGGCGACTGATAGGTCGTGCTACGGATACGCCCGAGGCCATCGAAGAGCGATTGGCCAAGGCGGAATATGAGATGACTTTCGCGCCTCAGTTTGATAAAATCATAGTCAACGACGACTTGGAAGAAGCCAAGCAGGAAGCACTGCAGGTGGTAAAAGATTTTCTTGGATGAAAAGAATAGGCCTCTTTGGTGGATCATTCAATCCCATACACGTAGGACATATTGCATTGGCCCGGGCTGCCTTGAAGGAGTGTGGGCTGGATGAGGTGTGGCTGATGGTGTCGCCCCAGAATCCGCTGAAGAGAGATATGAAACTGTTGGATGACGCTTTGCGCTTGGAGATGGCACAGAAGGCACTGGAGGGTGTCGAGGGCGTGGAGGCTTGCGACTATGAGATGCATCTGCCCAAGCCCAGCTATACGTGGCACACGTTGCAAGCATTGGCTAAGGACTATCCAGACTGCCGCTTTACGCTGTTGATTGGTGGCGACAACTGGGCTCATTTCCAACGTTGGTATCACTGGGAGGACATCCAGCGCACTTGCGACATCGCCGTCTATCCACGAGAGGGCTATGCTGGAACGTTTGATGCTCCGCTTATCAATGTGTCGAGTACAGAGATTCGCAGAAGGGTAGAGCAGGGGGAGAGCATTGACGGACTGGTGCCCACACAGATTATATCATTAGTAGAGAAATACTATAAGAAGATTCGATGAATAGGGTGTTTAACACAGGAGAGACAGAGGAAGAGCTGCGCAAGCTGTATAATCCAGAGGGTTCTTCGTTGCGTAAGGCTCAGTTGCGCATGCTCGACATGCTTCTATATCTTTTTGAAACCGCTAAGAAGGCAGGGGTCTCTTGTCGTCTGGATGGTGGAAACGTATTGGGAGCTATGCGTCATGGCGGTTTCATTCCTTGGGATGACGACATTGACGTGGTAGTGAGTCGGCAGGACTTTAAAATCCTTTGTCGCTATATGGAGAAACACTCACATCCTCAATATGTATTGCAAACCCACCAGACGGACAAGGGCAGCTTTGTGCCCTGGGGACGTTTGCGCGATTTGAAGAGTGAATACGTCAATCCTTATCCTGCTGACAGTCGTGAGGGAAAAGCTTTTGAAGCCCAGAAATTCCGTGGTTTGCAGATAGACATTTTCCCCTACGAGGGTTATATGATACCTAAACTGCAGCGCTTGGCAGCCAAGATGGCTTGTGTGGTGCATTTCGACTTGTCGAAGTCACATCCTTTATTAGCCAATATTACCTATTCTATATTACATCAGGTGGTTTATCCCTGTTTCCGCTTGATTGGTCGTTGCTTTGGCAATCCTAACTTGTACATGCATTCTTATGGAACCTGGTTCTATTTCCAGTTTCCGAAGGAAGTGCTATTGCCACATCGAGAAATCGTCTTTGAGGGACATACTGTTCTTGGACCAGCCGATGCTGATAAGTTCTGTCGCATCGTTTATGGTGATTACATGAACCTTCCACCCAAGGAGAAGAGGGCGGTACATGCCAGCGAAATCATTGTTCACGACTAAAGGCGCATGCTTTGGATGGTATGCGCTAGTCCTTCTTCAATGTTGAAAAGCGGCTTCCAACCTAACTGATTCAGTTTCTCTGTAGAGAACACTGCTTTGGTGATGGGTGTGGTATTTCCATTCTCAGCAAGGTCAAACACCACTTTCTTGTTCCCAATCTTGGCAATTTCCTCTGCCAGTTGTCGGATAGTAATGTTCGACTCTTCGTTGGCAACATTATAAGCCTCGCCACTATTCCCTTTTGTCAACAGCAACAGCATCGCAACGGCACAGTCTACCACATAAAGCCATGAGCGGAATTGCTCCCCTCGGCTTTTCATGACAATATCTTCGTCGTTCAGTATGTTTCGGATAAACTGGGCATATACACGGTTGTCGCTTTCCGTAAAGTAAGGTCCATAGGTGTGACAAGGACGTGCAATGACGATGTCAGCGCCATATTCCTGGATGTAAGCAGCACATAAGGTCTCTGCCGCACGCTTGGACGAAGGGTAGCACGCACGTGGCGACAGAATGTCAATATGTCCGCTGCTTTCTTCCGTGAAGACGCTTCCATCCCCTTCGCCATACACTTCGCCAGAGGATACGTAAAGCATACGCTGCATGTGGTGAGCCAATCCGTATTCCACCAATTGGCAGAGCCCGTTCAGATTGGATTTCATCACCTCTACAGGCGATTTTTGGAAGAAATTGGGACTTGCATTGCTGGCAGCATGGATGATGTAATGGAAATCAACGTCCAACGTTAAAGGCTTGCAGATATCCTGCTCGATGAAATGAAAACGTGGATTATCCCAGTATGCTGCAAAGCGACGTTTTGCCCTTTCCCTGTTTCGTCCTAAAGCATAGACATCACACGAGCTGTGCATCATCAGCATATCCGTCAGACAACCGCCAATCAGGCCTGTTGCCCCAGTGATAAGCACATTCCCCTTAGGTAGCGTAATTTGCTTTATTGCCTTTTGAAGGTCTTGCTGGTATTCGTTCATTTGAGCCATGATTCAGCTTGAATGTGCATGAGGGCTTTCAGTATTTCAAGATCCTCAACCGTGGTTACCTTGATATTCTTTTCAGAACCAGGCACGATATGCATCTCCCTGCCTCCCAGTTCTGCCATCAGTGTGCAGGATGCTACAGAATTAGTAATGCCTTTTTGTTTGGCTTCCTCATGGGCTGCAATGATATTCTTCAGACGGAAGGTCTGGGGTGTCTGTGTACGAACCAGTTTGTCACGTGGAATACTGGTGGTACTGGCAAAACCATCCTCACTTTCCAGGATTGCCTCGCGACATTTGATGCCTGTGATGGCATAGCCATATTGTTGACAGGTAGCAATATTTGAGGAAATGATGTCTTGCGAAAGCAGAGGACGTACGGCATCATGAATCAATACCAAGTCGTCGTCCTGACAACCTGCATCCTTCAATCCGTAGATACCATTATGTATAGACTCCTGACCATTGCTGCCACCAGGAAATATCCATTTCAATTTGTCAATGCAGAACTGGTTAGCATAAGACTGTACCACCGTTTCCCATCCGGCCAGACAGACGACGGCTATGCCGTGGATGTCTGCATGCTGTTGGAAAGCCCTCATGGTATGGATGATAATGGGGCAGTTGTCTACATGCATGAATTGTTTGGGAATGTCTTGTCCCATTCTGTTGCCAGAACCTCCGGCTATAATCAATGCATAATTCATATAATAGGTATTTTATTGGTTACTTTCCTCTACTTTCATTGTTATCTCTTCCATCTTGTCTGCATACATCTGGTATAGCAAGTGTCCGTTGCGCTCCATTTGCTCTTTGGTAAATTCTGAGTTCCATAGGCGCATACCACCAGCAGTCAGAGAGTGGAACTTGGCATCGTACCATCCCACTTGTAGTCCCAATAGCCAAGAGCGCAGACATATCTCGTCATCGTCATATTGGAAGGGAGCAAAACGGAAGTCGATATGATGCAGATGCTGCTCATAAAGGTCCTTACGAATCCACATGGGTGCCCTGTTTACTGCATCGACAAACCGGAATTTGGCATCGCCCATCTCGCGCTTGGTGCCACATCCCTTTTCCTGTTCTGGGTGAAACTTCACGTCCAGTGCCCATTTGCCTCCCAGAATAACCATCTTGGGATACTTGTTAAAGAGTTCAATGGCCTCAGTAACCCAACTGACATCTTCGAAGTCATCATCATCTTGCATCAAGGCCAAATACTTGCCGTTAGCCAGTCGGATGGCCTTGTCGTAGGTCACATTCTCAAAAAGGTCGTTAGCACGAAGCATAAATTCGTTGGCACCTGTCAGTGCTTCTGTCAATCTTTTGGTATGTTCCATGCTCGACCCATCGTCTATCACGATGATCTCAGCGTCCTTGAATTGACGAAGTTTGGGCAGGATATGACAAATCTGCAGACTCTTATTGTGCGACTGGATAATAAAGCTTACGGCAGGCTCGTTGCGATAGCCCTTTGCCTCCCATGAAGCATGGTTCTTCTTCTGTTGAACGGCTCCTGTCCTTTTAAACAGAGCCAGTTTGATTTTCTCAATGATTAATCTCATGACGTTTGAATATAAATAGTATACACTCCATGAATATCTTCACATGGGCAATCTTCATGATTGCCATATAAAGTAAGGAAGTTATAATGATTCTCGATAGGATAAGTGCTATGACATTGGTGATGAACAGGGTGGCATAGTAGGCTACACCGATACAACAGATAGTTGCCAATAGGAACGGACATACGTCTTTTAGCAAGTTTATAAAACGAAGCTGTATCAATCTGTAGGCCAATACCTGCCAAATACCCGTCCATAAGATGAGTGTAACCACATAGGCTGCTATCATGATTTCAATGCCCCAAGTGGCGAACACCATTACTACGACAATTTGTGTGATGACGAGTGCTACAGAACACCACATATAGGTGTCAGAACGCCCATGACTAATGAACAGGTTCTGATATAAGGTGTGAATGGGTAGGAAGGCTCCGCTGATGCATAGCATACGCAATAGGGGTACACTATCTGTCCATTGCTCGCCCAACAATACTACAATGAAGTCGGCAATGAAAGCCAGTCCTAACATGGCAGGCATAGACAGGAATGCTGTAAAGCGCAACATCTTGCGGAATACGTTCAGTTGTCTGTTTTCTTCCTCATTGATAGAAGCCAGTACGGGCTGAGCCACTTGTTGCATGGTGCCCGAAATCAGTGAATGCCCCATTGTGTTCCATTTGGCAGCTTGTGTGTAGTTACCCACAGCACCAGCAGTAAACAATCGTCCGAAAATAAACGATAGTATGTTATTGTTCACTTGATTGATGATGTTGGTAATCAATATCTTGCTACTGAAACCAATCATCTCGCGAATAGGCGAAAGGTCTATATGGAATGAAGGCATCCATCTTACATAATACAAACGACCGATGTTGATGATGCAGATATAAGCGAACTGTTGCCAGGCCAAACTCCAATATGAATAACCGTTGAGAGCCAACGTGATACCGATGATGCCACTACCTACCAGTGCGAAGAATCCTGTGATGGCTTTCTCGCGATTCATCATATTCCTAAACATATAGGCAGCATGAGCGATACCAATGCCAGCTAATAGTAACGAGGCAAAGACCAGTCTGGATAGAGGAATCAGTCCAGGCTGATGGAAATAGTCGGCAATTAGGGGGGCAGAAACGTAAAGCACCAAATAAAGAAGTATCGAAATGCCCGTGCTGGTCCAAAAAACTGCATTATATTCCCTGTGTGTAGCCTCCTTTAGATTAGTCAGTGCTGCAGTGAAACCACTTTCTTGCAGTGAGCCTGTTATGGCAGTGAAAATGGCTAGCATTCCCACCATGCCATAGTCGGCAGGGGTAAGCAGTCGCCCAAGGATAATACCTATCAAAGCCATTAACAACTGCGATGTCAGGTTGTTAATGGCTCCCCACATGAGTCCTTTGGCTGTACGCTCCTTTAATCCTTCTTTCATTTTAGGTAACACGGAAATGTGATGGAAAGATATTTCCTTGAATATTTCTGGGTCAGCGTGTCAAAATCAGCCATATCCTTATAGGCCAGCTTTTTCTGTCTCCAAGGCAATTGTCGTTTCTTGCTGACAAAACTACCATATAGTTCAAACTCAGAGAAGCCGGAGGTGTCAGTGCGATCGTAGGACGACACGATAGCCTCTTTCCATTCCTGTTGGTGGTTGGCCTTTTCTATCTCTTTTCTGAGCTTGGCTAATTCCTTCTTGGAGAAGAGCATCTTATGGTCTATATAGCTCAGCAACGAATGATAAGGCTTGCCCATCAACTTGCGGATGTTCTTATAGTAGGCGGTATGGCACTCCTCGCTCATATAGAAAATAGGTGTACCCTGCTTGTCTAGAAAAACGTGGGGACTAATGAGTATGTGATCTGCATCAATACAAAGGAAGTATTCGCATGTTCCTACTGCTCCTGAAAGTTTCACCAATTGCTGAAACAACCATCCGCTTCTGTCTACTACCCGTCCGTCAGGGCGAGTGACAACAAGTCCTAAATGCTTAGGTGGAAAATGGAAGATGGTAGATTCCTCAACGAAGATAAGTTGCTCTTTTTTACAGAAATCAACGATTTCTTGATCATTGGGAGCTACGATGTAGATGGCTTTTATCGGATGACATATGTTCTTTCTAACACCTTGCAGACAAAGTGGCAGAATGGCTAAATCTTTGCTGATAATAGGTATGACAACATCAATAGGTTCATCAGAAGCCTTCACGGACTTCTGAGGGAGCATTTCCCACAGACGACTGAAGGCTTGTCGACACCATTGTATAGCTGCATCACTCTTTTTCATACTATTTTTGTGCAAAAATACAGATAAATATTTGAAGTTCAAAATAAAAAGATGTAATTTTGCATCGAAAATATGATTATTATGGAAACATCAGTAAGTCAGAGTGTACAAAAGAAACCCCGTTTGGAATGGCTTGACGCCCTTCGTGGATTCACCATGATTCTGGTCGTGGCTAACCATGTGCTGGGCCTGGGTCTTGGTATGTCTCCCAAGGTTTCGTCATCTATGCAGTTCCTTGTCATGTTCCGTATGCCCTTGTTCTTCTTTGTCAGTGGCTTCCTTGCTTATAAGGCTGGTCTTTTGTGGAATGGCAAGACTTTGGGTACCCTTTTGTTGAAGAAGATACGTGTGCAGACTATTCCAACGGTAGTGTTCTTCCTTTTTGGTGCAGTCATCTTAGGTGATATGGCTTTTGGTGATCAGGTGGTGGAATGGTTGTCACGCCCTTTGAAGGGTGGTTATTGGTTTACCATTGTGTTGCTTTACATGTTCATCATTTATTACCTCTTCTGTTATATTGAGAGTAAGCTGAAGGTAAAGTCCTGGATACCTATTACCGTACTGTTCATCATCTCCTTGTGCTTTTACGAGACATGCTATCAACCCAAATATTTTTCCTGGGCTTTCGGATGGCGAGGAACTCCTAATGAGTTTATGAATACCTCCAGTATCAACCAGTTGTTCATGTATTTCCCCTTTTTCCTCTATGGCAACATGGTGCGTCGCTATTGGGACCAAGCCCAGCGTCTCATGGATAGTCGCTGGTTTTATCCTATTATGATTGTGGTGGTGATTTTCTCGGCTTTGGATGCTTTACAGTGGCATACTCTCCGTATGACATGGGCCATCATTCCTCTAACTTTGGCTCGTTTCATGCTGTTGACCATTGTTTTTATGTATTTCCGTCACTACCATCAGTACTTCACCCGATTCACAGTGATGGGACGTAGCTTGCAGTATATTGGACGTCGAACATTGGATATCTATTTAATCCATTATTTGTTCATGCCGAACCTGCCCACGTTAGGCTCGTTTTTCAGCCAGTATCGCCACAACTTCATTTTGGATACAACGGTATCTGTATTCCTGGCGTTGCTGGTCATTGGCTTCAGCATTATCACATCGAACATCTTGCGTGTTAGCCCATTCTTGAAAAAGTGGTTGTTTGGTAGGGAAAAATAGAATAAAGAGACTGTGCCAATAAGATAAGGACTCTGTGTTTATTCAGCAAATTCACTGAATTTGGTCACCAATTTCACTGAATTTGGTCAGTAAATTCACTGAATTTGGTTACAACAGAGTTACTTCCTTACGTGTTGGCACAGTCTCTTGTTGTTTATCCAACCTGACTTCCAGGTTTTACATCCTTGGTGGTTGTCACCACGCTGAGGCTCTCGTCAAAGTCGACAGCAGAGAGAATCATACCCTGACTCTCGATGCCCATCATCTTGCGAGGCTCAAAGTTGGCAACGAAGAGGATACGCTTGCCTACGAGAACAGAAGGATCATCGTAGAAGGCAGCAATACCGCTGAGGATGGTACGGTCTGTGCCTGAACCATCGTCGATAGTGAACTGCAACAACTTCTTCGACTTTTTCACCTTCTCGCAAGCTTTGATAAGACCTACACGGATGTCAAGCTTTTCGAAGTCGTCGAACGAAACGGTATCCTTGATAGGTGCAGCCTTGTATTGTGCTGCCTGGTTGGCCTTCTTGGTAGCTTCCAATTTGTCGAGCTGCTTCTGGATAACCTCGTCCTCTATCTTTTCGAACAACAGGGCAGGTTCACCCAACTGATGTCCAGCCTTCAGCAATTCTGTAGAACCCAACTCGTCCCACTCGAAGGTCTCGAGGTTCAGCATCTCACGCAGTTTCTTGCTTGAGAAGGGAAGGAACGGCTCGAAGGCAATAGCCAGATTGGCTGTCAATTGCAAGCAGATGTTCAGGATGGTTTCGCAACGCTTGGGGTCGGTCTTCCAAACCTTCCAAGGTTCGCACTCCGTGATATAACGGTTACCAATACGAGCCAGGTTCATGGCCTCGAACTGGGCATCGCGGAACTTGAACTGGTCGAGCATGGCCTCTACCTTCTGCTTTACGTCTTTGAATTCCTCCAGAGCTGCCTTATCAACGTCCAGCAGTTCGCCACAAGCAGGAACAACTCCATTCCAGTATTTCTTGGTCAACTGCAGGGCACGATTCACGAAGTTGCCATAAACGGCTACGAGTTCATTGTTATTGCGGTCCTGGAAATCCTTCCAAGTGAAGTTGTTGTCCTTTGTCTCTGGAGCATTGGCTGTCAACACATATCTTAATACGTCCTGCTTGCCAGGCATATCTACGAGATATTCGTGCAACCATACAGCCCAGTTGCGTGAGGTGGAAATCTTGTCGTTTTCCAGATTCAGGAACTCGTTGCTAGGTACGTTGTCAGGCATGATGTACTTGCCATGCGCCTTCATCATCACAGGGAAGATGATGCAGTGGAACACGATATTGTCCTTGCCGATGAAGTGTACCAAACGGGTGTCCTCATCCTGCCACCATTTCTCCCAAGAGCCCCACTTTTCAGGCTCCTTTTCGCAGAGTTCAACGGTGTTAGATACATAGCCGATAGGGGCATCAAACCATACATAGAGCACTTTACCCTCGGCACCCTCGACAGGAACGGGGATACCCCAGTCCAAGTCGCGAGTCATTGCGCGAGGCTGCAAGTCCATATCCAACCAGCTCTTGCACTGGCCATAGACATTTGAGCGCCACTCCTTGTGACCTTCCAGAATCCACTGCTTCAACCAGTCCTGATACTCGTTCAGGGGCAGATACCAGTTCTTGGTTTCTTTCATCACAGGGGTAGAACCACTAATGGTGGACTTTGGATTAATCAGTTCCGTAGGACTCAGGTCGCGTCCGCACTTCTCACACTGGTCACCGTATGCACCCTCATTATGGCAATGAGGACACTCGCCCACCACATAGCGGTCTGCCAGAAACTGCTTAGCTTCCTCGTCGTAAAGCTGGGCAGTAGTCTTCTCCACCAGCTTACCTTCGTCGTAGAGTTTCTTGAACCACTCCGCAGCAAACTTATGGTGTGTCTTTGAGGTGGTACGGCTATAGATGTCGAACGAGATGCCAAACTCTTCGAAAGAGTCTTTAATCATCTTATGATAGCGGTCTACCACATCCTGAGGGGTGATACCTTCCTTACGGGCACGGACAGTGATGGGCACACCATGCTCGTCGCTGCCACCAATAAACATCACATCCTCCTTCTTCAGTCTCAGATAACGTACGTAGATGTCAGCAGGCACATACACACCAGCTAAATGGCCGATATGTACGCCACCATTGGCATAGGGCAATGCTGACGTCACCGTCGTTCTTTTGAATTTCTTTTCTCCCATTATTGTATAATCGATTATAATTTGCCTGCAAAATTACGAAAATTAGGGAAAATATCCAAAAGAATAGGGAAAATCCTTTTGAAATCATCAGAAAGCTTCCTACTTTTGCAACGTCAAACAATTAAGTATTGAATGCATATGAAAGAGAAAAATGTATTGGGTGCAGCCCTGATAGCAATAGGTTTGGTTTGCCTGGGCTGGTTTGTCAAGGCCGGTATTGATGACTTTGCCGAGAAGGACCGAAAGGTGACAGTGAAAGGTTTGGCAGAACGTGAGGTTCCTGCTGACAAGGTGACGTGGAGCATTGGTACGAAGGTAACGGGCAACGACCTGCCACTACTCTATGAGAACATTAGTGTGCAGACTCAAAAAATCAAGCAGTTCCTTTTGAAATATGGACTGCCTGAGGGGGAGATTACCGTTAATCCTCCGTCTATTACAGACTTGGAGGCTCGTGAATGGGGGGATAACAACCGTGGATTCCGCTATATTGTCAACACTACCATTACCGTAGCTACTAATAAAGTGGATCAGGTGAACAAGGCCATTTCCAAACAAGCCGAACTTCTGAAGCAAGGTGTTGCTCTTGGTGAGAATACGCCCATGTATGAATATGCCTCTTTCCAGCAGATGAAGCCTGAGATGATGGCGGAAGCTATTAAGAATGCCCAAAAAACCGCTGAACAATTTGCTGAGGCAAGCAATGCTGATCTTGGCAGTATTCTAACAGCTGACCAAGGGGTGTTCTCCATTGACAACCGCGACGAGAATACTCCTTACATCAAGAAGTTACGTGTGGTAACAACGGTTACTTATTCACTAAAGGATTAAAACAGGTTTCCCCAAGGGTAACTGCCAGGTTTGAGCGTCACGAGTGTTCCATTCGTGGCGCTCATTTGTACCACTCCAGGAGCAATCTGTCGTTCTATCTGAAATTCTGTCCAATTTAGTGCCTGCAATGTGGCCCATGCAGTAGCACCACCTTCTATGATAAGGTGGTCAGGGCGATGTTCGCTAACTAATCGCTTAGCCATCTGAGCCATTACAGAGCGTAGGTGGACAGCAACCTCTTTTCCAGTACGATGGGTGTGGGGGATGGTGAGGATGATGCTGTGTAGCTGGGAATAAGCTTCCGTATTCCAAAGATTGAGATTATCGGAACCGTCATAGATGTCGCGAGGCATGGGCGAAATAGAAATGCCGATGTTCAATGCTTTGCTTTGGGTAGAACCACAGAGGATGAGGGTGCTGCTCTTCTCACGATGGATGATAGGTGTGGGGTGTGGGCGATTAAAAAAATCTATCGCCAAACACCCCATACCTATCATCCCACTAAACAGATCAGCTGCCCCAGCGAAGATGGTCTTGCCATCGTTGTATTGCTGAATGACCTTACGGATATCATGCTCACTCTCTGCATCAGGCATGATGATGCCTTTTGCCTCTGCATCAGGGAAACGTTCTCTAAGTACAGAGGTCTTGGCAGGGAACTCTGGGTCGAACGAGAAGTCTGTCTCATGGATGGGTACATTATTAATATAATATACTCCATTGCGAATGGTGCGACCCTTTGATGGGTTAGCAGGCAAGTATACACAACGCAGAGCCCCCGTTGCCTCCATCAGTGCCTGCAATTCTGCAACAACATGTCCGCGCAGGGCAGAATCAGTCTTTTTGAAAATGGCTGATGGCTGATGGCTGATGGCTGAGGCGATGCGGTGGGTTTCGGCAATAGCCTCCGCCTCGCTCATGGAACGAGTATCCGTAGCAATGACGGTGGTTCCGTCCGTTGCCACATTACAGCAACTCACAGAACTACTGCAAACTAATCGGACGTCAGCACCATGAGAAAAAGCGATGCCCGCTATCTCTGCAGCTCCCGTTATGTCATCAGCTATGACAATCATTCCTTGATGCCTAAACGGTATTTTGCCATTCTTGTTGCATAGTCTATCGACAATGTCATAGCACTATCGTTGGCAATGCCCTTGCCTGCCACATCGAAAGCTGTGCCATGATCCACACTGACGCGGATGATGGGCAGACCTAAAGTAATGTTCACTCCAGAGGCACTCTCCATCTTGCCCGTTTCCTTGTTCCAGTTGAAGGCACACACTTTCAAGGGGATATGTCCTTGGTCGTGATACATAGCTACGCAACCATCAAACTTTCCGCATTTGGCTTTAGCGAAGATGCTGTCGGGTGGTACAGGACCCTCAACATCAAAACCACGATGTTGCAACTCCTCAATGGCAGGAATAATCTCCTGGGCCTCTTCGTAGCCGAACATACCATTTTCGCTGGAATGGGGATTCAGTCCTGCAACCCCGATATGGGGCTTCTCAATACCAAACTGCTTGCAGGCATCGTCAATCAGTTCCACACATTCAATAACACGAGCCTTCTTCACCAAGTCGCAGGCCTTACGCAAGGGAACATGTGTTGACACGTGGATGACGCGGATGTTTTCATCTGCCAACATCATAGCATACTTCTTGGTGTTGGTGAAGGTAGCATAGATCTCTGTATGTCCGTCGTAATGGTGACCAGCCAAGTTCAACGCCTCCTTGTTCAAAGGAGCTGTAACGGTGCCATCTACCTCGTTAGCCATAGCCAGTTCGATGGCTTTCTTAATGTATTGGAAAGCAGCGTTGCCACATTGTGCCTGAACTTTGCCAAACTCAAAGGTTGAAAGATCGACGCATTTCAAGTCGAGTACATCAATGGTGCCATACTCAAATTTGGCCTCTTTCACGTTTTGAACAGCATTAATCTTTAGGTCAAATCCTAGCAACTTTACGGCCTCCTGCATGATGGCCGCATCGCCAGTAACGATGGGGCGACATTTTTCGTAAGTCTCTTTTCTGTTTAGGGCGCGAACGGTAATCTCAGGACCAATGCCTGCAGGGTCGCCCATTGTGATAGCTAATATTGGTTTCATTTGAACTTTGATCTTTGAATTTTGAACTTTATGATTACTTAATAGAGCGAGTTGTAGATATCGCGAGCATCTTGCTCAGTTACTTCTCTCGGATTGTTCTTCAGCAGACGCTGTACCTGCATAGCAGCTTTGGCCATACCATCAACAGCCGTCTGGGGAATGCCTAAGTCGGTCAACTTCTTGGGAATGCCGACAGCATCAGCCAATTGATAGATGAAATCTACACCACGCTGGGCGGTCTCCTCGTCATTCTTACCTGGCTGACATCCTAAGGCAATAGCTACCTCAGCATGGCGCTTGATGTTAGCAGGCATATTGAATTTCATGACGCTGGGCAAGAGTATGGCATTCGACAGTCCATGGGGAATGTGGAACTCGCCCCCCAACGGATAGCTCAGTGCATGAACAGCTGCCGTATTGACTGGACCCAGGCAGAGTCCGCCGTAAAGTGAACCAAAGGCCAGTGCCTCACGAGCCTCCTGGTCTTGTCCGTTCCTCACGGCTTTCTCCAAATTAGCTGCAATCAGACGGATGCCTTGCAGGGCATAGATATCCACAGAGGGATGTGCGAACTTGTTGGTGTAAGCTTCAATACAATGCGTCAGAGCATCCATACCCGTATCTGCTGTCACCTTGGCAGGAACAGTCCACGTCAGTTTGGGGTCAACATAAGCTACATCTGCAATGAGGAAAGGCGACACAATACCCTTCTTGAGATGGTCGCGCTCGTCCAGCAAGATTGCATTAGGCGACACCTCAGAACCCGTTCCAGCTGTGGTGGGCAGACAGGCAAACCAGAGTCCTTTCTGCTTGATGAATCCTGTACCAAAGCAGTCCTCCACTTGCTGGTCACTATTGATAAAGGCTGCAATCAACTTCGTCACATCGAGTACGGAACCACCGCCAACACCAACTACACTGTCAGCCTTGAATTGTCGAGCTACCTCCAGAATCTTCTTGAAGTCGTTAACGGTAGGCTCTGCCACAATGTCCTGGAATACCTCAATGTTGACGCCAGCACTTTTCAGTTCTGCCAGTGTGTCTTCTATGAGTGGACGGATAGGGGGGGCTGTCAGTACGAAGAGGCGCTGGAGTCCCATTTTCTTGTAATCTTCTACTAATGTCTGGATGCAGCCTGTGCCAAACACAATTTTCTGTGGCTGCAAAAGTGTTATTTGTTTCATATCCTTATTTTGCTTTTTTCTTATCTTCCAAATATCCGTAAATCGTTAACTCCTTGTCAGCCAGCGGGGGCTTGAAGAAGTAGCTGGCAATATA
>JAEEGH010009338.1_pt1 | contig 22882 bp, 14 predicted proteins | sample 9134181 | NCBI WGS metagenome assembly JAEEGH01 (sample SAMN16246544, study PRJNA631951) | gut metagenome | biome: gut microbiome; feature: rumen; material: DP-attached | host: Bos | place: Iran: Karaj | collected 2018-10
CGAAGGAACGGCTACGCAGGAGTATTACTTGAACGGCTTCTCCAGTTCGCTGCCTATCGACATCCAAATGGAGGCGTTGCACCAGATTCCTGCTTTGGCGCATGCGCAGGCGTACCGACCCGGTTATGCCATCGAATACGACTATTTTGACCCTACTCAGTTGCGACATACGTTGGAGAGCAAGGTGGTCAAAGGTCTGTTCTTGGCGGGTCAGGTGAATGGTACGACGGGGTATGAGGAGGCGGCTGGCCAGGGTCTGTTGGCTGGCATCAATGCTGCCTTGCAGGCGTTGGGTCGTGGTTCGTTTACTTTGTCGCGTGACGAGGCGTATATCGGTGTATTGGTTGACGACCTCGTTACGAAGGGTGTGGACGAACCGTACCGTATGTTTACTTCCCGTGCCGAATATCGCATTCTGCTCCGTCAGGATGATGCCGATATGCGCCTTACGGAGAAGGGTTACCAACTCGGTTTGGCGACAGAGGAACGTTATCGCCTGATGGTGGAGAAACGGGAATGGATAGAGAAGATTCTCTCGTTCTGCAACGAGTTCCACGTGAAACTGTCGTTTAATACCGTGCTGGAGAAGTTGAACAGTACGCCGTTGAAGGAGGGTACGAAGTTGGTTTCGTTGGTTAACCGTCCCGAGCTCAACCTCCTGCTATTGGCAGAGTATGAGCCCGAATTGCAGCAGTTGTTCGCCTCCATTCCCAATAGGAGGGAGGAGATTATCGAGGCTGCTGAGATACGCATCAAGTACGCTGGCTACATCGAGCGAGAGAAGATGGTGGCCGATAAAATCGCCCGTCTGGAGAGCATTCACCTGCGTCCCGACTTCGACTACGACAAACTCTCGCAGCTCACTATCGAGGCACGTCAGAAGCTCTCGCGCATCCGTCCGGAAACAGTAGGTCAGGCCTCCCGCATCCCTGGTGTTTCGCCTGCAGACATCAACATCTTGTTGGTGCTGCTGGGAAGGTAAAAGACTCTCCCCGACCTTGCCTCTCGACTAAACTCTCGTCTTCTCGCGGAGGGTTATCAACCCTCCGCTGCGAGGACCCTACGAGGGAGGGAGATTAAACAATACTAGGTGCGGTCGCAAATGGATATATTTATCTATTGCTTCTATTTCATTTATTTCTTCTATCGCATCTATAAGTAATAATTTATTTTTTTTCGAACTTTCCCCTAACTAATAATCACCTCCCCTCGGGGTCCTCGCAGCTGAAGGTTGATAACCTTCAGCGAGAAGAAAGGAGGGGGTCATTTTGCTTAAATAATGAATATCGATTTAATTAAACAGAATCTCCGTACTATTCCTGACTTTCCGAAGAAGGGAATCATGTTCCGTGACATCACTACTGTGCTCAAGAATCCGGCTTGCCTCCGCGAGTTGGCAAACGGCTTGACAGGTTATTACACTGGTTTGGGTATCACCAAGGTGTTGGGTATCGAGAGCCGTGGCTTCATCCTCGGACCTATTATTGCCAACAACATCAATGCCGGTTTCATCACTATCCGTAAGCCAGGTAAGTTGCCGGCTGAGACCATCAGCCAGGAGTATAAACTGGAGTATGGCACCGACAAGATTGAGATTCACAAGGACGCTCTGACGCCCGACGATATCGTCCTGATCCATGATGACCTCATGGCTACAGGCGGTACAATGAAGGCTGCTTATGACCTCTGCAAGAAGCTCGGCGTAAAGAAAATCTACATCAACTGCATCGTCGAACTGGTGGACCTCAAGGGTCGCGAAGTCTTCCCAGAAGGCACCGATGTCTATTGCCCTGTGACGTATAAGGGGGAGTGATACCTTGAGAGAATAGAATGGAAGTGAAAAGGAAGTGACAGAGAATTGACAAGGACGATACCTTTTTTCTGTTGAAATGTTCTACGTGAAACAGAGGGTCTTTGTTTAGGTCTGTTATCTTCCTTTAGTCTTTTGTCTAGACCTGTGTTATAGCAGGTTTCTATCGTCCCGTTCACTTCCTTTTCACTTCTCTGTCACTTCTCTTAAATTTCCTTTTCCCTCTTTATGATCCAAGCCAAGCAAAATCCACGGTATGATTATTTGATGGGCATCGTCAATTTGATGCCCGATTGCCCCGGTGTCTATCGTTATTTAGATGCCGAGGGTACCATCATCTATGTGGGTAAGGCGAAGAATCTGAAGAGGCGTGTCTCCAGTTATTTTACGAAGGAACACGAGAGTCGGCGTACGGCCAATTTGGTGCGGACTATCTATGACCTCAAATATATAGTGGTCAATACCGAGACGGATGCTCTGAATCTGGAGAACCGTATGATCAAGGCGCACCAACCTAAGTACAATGTCCTGCTGAAAGATGGTAAGACGTATCCGTGGATTTGCGTGCGTAATGAGGCTTTCCCGCGAGTTTATCTGACCAGAACGGTGGTGAAGGATGGTTCCAATTACTTTGGTCCCTATACCAACATCTTGGTGGCTAAGACCCTCATCGAACTCTTTGAACAACTCTATAAGGTACGCACCTGTAGCCTCAATTTGCAGCAAGCGATGATTGACAAGGGCTATAAGGTTTGCTTGAAATACCACATAGATAAATGTAAAGGACCTTGTATAGGTAATGTTTCACGTGAAGCATATCAGGAGGGAATCGAGGAAATCAAACAGATTTTGCGCGGTCATACTTCGGACTTGTGCGATACGCTCTTTGCGATGATGATGCAGAAGTCTGCCGAACTGAAGTTCGAGGAGGCGCAGCAAATCAAGGAACGTCTGGAGCGCATTGAGGGTTACAGGGTGAAGAGCAACATTGTGCCCTCCACCATCAGCGATGTCGATGTCTTTGCCTACGACGAGGAGGACAACAGCGCCATCATCTCGTTCTTCCACATCGTGCAGGGTGCCATCATCCAGAGTTATACCATCGAGTATAAGAAGCAGATTGAGGAACCCCGCGAGGAGGTGTTGGCGTTGGGCATCGAGGAACTTTTGGAGCGTTTCCGTTCGGACGATGTCTTGTTGGAGGGGAAGAACGACCACGAGTTGATTGTACCCTTTGAACCTTCCATCGTGCCTGCCGGTTATGTGGCGTTCATTCCGAAACGTGGCGACAAACGCAAGTTGCTGGAGTTGGCGGAGAAGAACTGTCGCCAATACCGCATCGACCAGATCAAGCAGGCGGAGAAATTGAATCCCGAACAACGGCAGGTACGTCTGCTTTCGGAGATTCAGAAACAGTTGGGACTGCCCAAGTTGCCGATGCGCATAGAGAGTTTCGATAACTCGAATATCTCGGGAACGGATGCCGTTGCCTCGTGCATCATCTTCACCAACGGCAAACCCGACAAACAGCAGTACCGAAAGTTCGCTATTCAGTCGGTAGTCGGTTCGGATGACTATGCCTCGATGCATGAGGTGGTCATGCGCCGTTATCGTCGCGTCATCGACGAGATGTTGCCTGTTCCCGACCTCATCCTGGCGGATGGTGGTATAGGGCAGATGCACGTCATCCAACAGGCTTTGATTGACCTGGAGGGGCAGTTTCTGCAACGGAGTATGGCAGGAGAGATCTCGGAAGAACGGATGCACGAAGTGCACGAACTGTTGCAGATACCTGTCGGCGGTTTGGTCAAGGATGGTCATCACCGCACGCGGCAGATGCTTTTTGGCGATCCGCCGCAGGCTGTGGATGTCAAGACAGGGTCGAATCTCTTTCATCTGTTGGAACATATTCAGGATGAAGTGCACCGTTTTGCCATCACCTATCATCGGCAGAAACGCAGCAAGACGCAAGTGCATTCCGAATTGGACGACGTGAAAGGCATCGGACCCAAGACAAAGAAAGAATTGTTGGTGGCCTTCAAGAGTGTGAAGCGCCTCCGCGAAGCGTCGGAAGAGGAGGTGGCTGCTGTCGTTGGTCCCGCCAAGGCGCGTCTGTTGAAGGAGCATTTCCAAGTCGAGAAGGAGTAAATCAAAGGGGCGCTTTTTTACAATAAGTCCTGGGCGCGCCGATGGCCTTTTCGTTTTCGTTTTTGGTTATGGTTTTGGTTATCGTTTTCGTTTTGGTACGCAGTTTGTTTTCGTTTTCGTTATCGTTTTCGTTTAAAAATAATTAACCTCTTCTCGTTGGTCCAGGTGGACGGCGGAGAAGAGGTTAAATCATTTCTAAGATTCAATTGCTCTTTAGCTGTTGGCGCAAAACTTACACACGTTTGGGAGCGTCAATCTTGTTGGTAGGCAACAGAACAGTCAGAGTTGGGTCGAACAAGAGAATACGGCGGTTGCTCGGCAGGCCTCTTGTTGTTTTTACGCACGAAGTAACTATGGTTTGACAGCTTCTTCGGTTGCAGGAGCAGGAGCATCATTAGCGCGGAGTTCGGTGTTCTTTTTCTGGGCATTGGCCTCCGCCTCTTTGCGTTGACGTTCTGCCTCTTTGCGGATGCGTTCCTCCTCGGCAAACTTCTCTGCTTGGAAGAGTGGTTTGCGGAAATGGAAGGAGATAGCCAACTCGGAAATCAGGAAAGCGATGAAACAGAGTCCGCCCAGACGGAGTCGCCAAGTGGTCCAGCTCATGCCGTTGGAAGGAGAGAAGGCCTCGCGCAAGGTGGTGTCACCGTTGAACTCGGAGGAGCAGAAGAGAATCAGGATGAGGCTATAGATCAAGACTACGCCAGGCACCAAGAAGAACCACTTGTTGACTTTGGTCTTTATCTTGAGCATGAGCAGTTCCAGGAGTTGGGCAATGGTTTCGAGCATGAGCACGCCGCCCAACAACTGTGGAATATACTGGACGATGTCCTCGGGGTGGAAAGTAAGGATGAATCCAAAACCGACAGCATAGGCTGCGCGTAACAGAAAACTGATGAAGTGATGCATGATTGTATAGTTAAGTTATTAGTGACAAGTTGGTAGGGTGGGAAGCTAGAAAATCTGGATGGTCTAGAGAATCTAGGTTTTCTAGTTTTTTTAGACTTTCTGGATTATCTTGTTTCTTGAGATATTTCGCCTCAGGCAAAGATGCTGCAAAATTACATCTTTTTTTGAACATAAACTGCCTTAGATATTTTCGTCGTTTGGGAGCGGGTCGATAGTAGCCGAAATTGGCGTGTTGAGATTGCAAAATCTGCAAGTTTCATTCACTCGCCTTGGTTTTGCTTGTGCAAAGTTGGGAAGATGGAGAGATTATTGTATATTTGCAACAACGAGTAAATTTATGGGCTTAATCCAAATGAGGTCGTTATTACTTTAAACTAATCTAATCATCTACTCCATCAGGTCTATCTTATTGTTGTATTGGGCGTTATCGGAGTACCTTAATTTTATTTTCCTTATGAAGAAGCGTTTTACTGTAACTTTGATGGCATTGACCTTGTTGGTCTTTGCTTGCAGCATTTATAAATTCCTCCGTACCGAAGATTACGTTTTCCTGGTTCTGATGACCGCTCAATGCTTCTTTAGCATGATAGGTCTGACCCTCAGTTTCCGTAGTCGTGAACCCCTTTTCGTTCAACGTCATCCTGCCATGTTCGGCGGTCTTATGTTGTTGATAGGTTTCGGTTTCATCGCTGCCATCGTGGCCGTGATGTGATTCATTGTATTACTTGATGGCGGTGATGAAAATCGTTGTATTAGATGGCTATGCTGCCAATCCTGGAGATATTTCTTGGGAGTCGTTATCTGCCTTGGGTGACTTGACGGTCTATGATCGAACGACACCAAGTCAGGTGTTGGAACGTGCGCAGGGTGCCACGGCAGTGTTGACCAACAAAGTGGTGCTCGATGCCGCGGTGCTTCAAGCCTTGCCCGAATTACGTTACGTCGGCGTGCTTGCTACAGGTTATAATGTGGTCGATACCGAGGTGGCGCACCAACGGGGTATCGTGGTGACCAATATTCCAGCCTACAGCACTTTGAGCGTGGCGCAGATGGTTTTTGCGCATCTGCTTAACATCACCCATGGCGTGGCACAACATGCCGAGACCGTCCGTCGAGGCGGTTGGCAGACCGCGCCCGACTTCTGTTTCTGGCAGCAGCCGTTGCTGGAGTTGGAGGGACTTGTGATGGGTATTGTCGGATTGGGCAATATCGGTCAGGCCGTAGCGCGCATCGCCCTCAGTTTTGGTATGAAGGTCGTGGCCCTCACCAGCAAGGAGGCATCAGCGCTGCCCGAAGGAGTGCGTAAAGCCAAGGATCTCAGGCAGTTACTTTCGGAGAGCGATGTGGTGAGTCTCCATTGTCCACTCACGCCCGATACCCGCCATCTCATTAACCGCGAGACGTTACGGTGGATGAAGCCGTCGGCCATCCTCATCAATACCGGGCGCGGCCCACTCATCGACGATGCGGCTTTGGCCGAGGCGTTGCAGCAAGGCAAGATATATGCTGCGGGCATTGACGTGCTGACCCAAGAACCGCCACGAGACGGCAATCCGCTTATCGGATTGTCCAACTGTTTCATTACGCCCCACATTGCGTGGGCGACCAAGGCAGCCCGTGAACGGCTCATGGACATTGCTGTCAAGAATCTGAAAGCCTACCAGGAAGGACACCCTATTCATCAAGTTTGACACCATTTTAGCCTTAGATTGAATACAAATAGGCCTATTTTTGTGACAAAAATGCATTTTTTATGCACCTACTATTGGATAATTCACAAAAATTAACGTATTTTGCCGCGTTATAGATAGATATTCAAGAGATATTGAGCATAAATATAAGGTTTAACCTTTCTCTGCCATTTCGATAGAAGGATGCCTTTACCCATGAGACATCATTCCGTTTTTTGGCCGAACCTCTTATACCGTGTGATGCACTACATCACCCATAGGTTTAGAAAGACATTTTGGGAAACCTTAATTTTTAACTTTTAATTTTTAACTTCAACATGAAAAGCAGTACATCAACGAGATGTTTGCGTTGGACGTTGTCGATGCTTGTTGCCTTTGCAATGAGCGGTGCAGTTGCGTTTGCGCAAACCAAGACTGTGAAAGGTACTATTGTGGATGACTTGGGAGACCCCATCTTGGGCGCCAACGTAGTCATCGAGGGTACAACTACTGGTGTTACCACTGACATGGATGGTAACTTCTCCCTCAAGGGAGTTCCCGAGAATGCAAAACTGAAGATCACCTTCATCGGCTACGAGGAGCAGATCGTTCCCGTATCTGGACAGACACAGTTCAGCATCACGCTGAAGGAGGACGTCGCTCAGTTGGAAGACGTTGTAGTCATCGGTTACGGCACCGTCAAGCGTCGTGACTTGACGGGTTCGGTTGCTTCTATCGGAGGTGACAAACTCAAACTCAATCCTGTATCCAATGTGGCACAGGCCCTCCAGGGTATGTTGCCAGGCGTATCGGTCACTTCACAGGATGGTCGTCCCGGTGCAACGATGAGTATCCGTGTGCGTGGCGGTAACTCTGTCACCCAGAGCAACGAACCGCTCTATATTGTGGATGGTAACCAGGTTTCTTCCATCGACGATATTCCAGCCGACAATATTGAGTCGATGGATGTCTTGAAGGATGCCTCTACCACCGCCATTTATGGTAGCCGTGGTGCCAACGGCGTTATCCTCATCACCACCAAGGGTGCCAAGGAGGGTAAGTGCGTGGTACGTTACGGTGGTTATTTCCAGTCCAAGAAGAATGCAACCGAGTTGGACGTCATGAACGCCAAGGACTACATCTATTGGAACTGGGCATACGCACAGGATTACAACTATACAGCGGGGAAGACCGCAGCCGAGTTCTATGGTTCTACTTTAGGCACCGCTGTAGCTCGTACTTTCGGTCTTGGCAGTGCTTATGGCAACCACTATGCCGACTATGCCAACGTCGATGCCCACAACTATGTGGACGACTTGATGCGTACGGCACATAGCTGGAATCACGAAGTGAGTGTCAGTGGCGGTACCGACAAGACCAAGGTCTATGCCTCTCTCAACTATATGAACGATGAGGGTATTCGCATCCAGTCAGGTTTCAACCGCGTCAGCGCCAACTTGAAGGTGGATCAGAAGATTAACAAGGTTCTCTCGGTCGACTTCGATGTTCGCTACAATGCACGTAATTATGAAGGCAGTAAGTTCGAGTTGGCTACCCAGGCTTACCGTTACCGCCCTATTGACAATCCATTGGGCGACGGAGATTACACCACTTGGGGTAATGCTACTTCCAACATGGAGGATGCACGTAACCCATTGACCGTGTTGGACAGCTATGCCGACAGAACCAAACGCGAAGGTGTCAATATTAAGACTGGTCTTTCATGGCAGATTATCAAGGGGATGAAGTTGCGTTCAGAACTCGCTTTGGGACGCAACTGGGTCAATAAGAATAACTGGTATGATGGTCAGAATGTTGAAGACAACGCATATAGTTCTTTGAAGCAAACCAAGGAAGATGGTTACTTCTCTCGCCTGACCAACACCCTTGCTTACGAAATTCCTGGTTTGGGCGAAGACCATAGTGTCAACGTCTTGTTGGGTCAGGAGATAATTGTCAAGAATACGAACAAGAATGTTTTCACGGGTTATGGTTATCCGAAGGGTTATACCATTAAAGATGCCATGGGTCGTCCCAATGTCACTGGCTATGGTAATAATATTCCAAATAATGACTACACGGGTACTATTGATTGGAAAGAAAAGACTTCTTCCACATTTGCCCGTTTGAATTACTCTTACAAGGGTCGTTATCTCGTTACTGGTACAGTGCGTTATGATGGTACCAACAAGTTCGAGGGCAGTAAGCGTTGGGGTATTTTCCCAAGTGCCGCTTTGGCTTGGCGCATCAGCGATGAGGCTTTCATGGAGAATACCAAGGACGTTTTGGATAATTTGAAGTTACGCGTATCTTATGGAACCGTGGGTAACGACAATGTCCCATTGTATCTTGGCTTGCCAACCATGGAGCCAGACAATATTATGGTGGATGGTGTTTCAACTATCATCTGGAAGTTCTCAGAGAATAAACCGACTAAAGACCTAGAGTGGGAAAAAACCGTTGATCGTAACCTCGGTCTCGACTTCTCCTTCCTGAATGGTGTGGTTCGAGGTAGTGTAGAAACTTACTATAATACAACTGACAACAACCTGTTCAAGGTTCCCGTCAGCCAGAATACAGGTTACAAGTTTACCTACCGCAATGTGGGTGAGACCTCCAACAAGGGTGTTGAAGTGAACTTGACTTACGACATTGTTCGTAGCAAGGACTTCAACCTGAGCGTCAACGCTACTTATAACTACAACAAGAATAATGTAGATAAAATCAAGGAGGATGCCATGGTCAGCACACACACAGGTTGGGGGTCCACCATGCGTATTCCATACTATGACTACATCGTAGAGGAGGGTCGTCCTGTCGGTCTTATCCAGGGCTTCAAGTCAGCAGGTTACTACACCGTGGATGACTTTGACTACAATGCAGAGACCAAGACCTATACCCTCAAGGACGGTATTCCTGACCAGCGGTTGTTGAACTACTCTTCGGGTGTCAGTTCGTTGGCCGACAAGTCGCACAAGATTACCGGCAAGAACGGCGAGGATATGGGAGCACAGAACGCCTTCCCAGGTGCCATGAAGTTTGAGGACACGAATGGTGATGGCGTAGTGGATGTTAACGACGTACAGATTATCGGTGAGGCTCAGGCCAAGCATACCGGTGGTTTCGGCATCAACGCCAACTACAAGTGGTTTGACCTTACCATGAACTTCGCTTATCAGATTGGTGGCAAGGTCTATAATGCCAACGCCATGTACTCCATGATGGGTAACAAGGATAACAGCCTCGGCCAGAACCGTATTGCTGCTGTTTCAGATTGCTTCAAGAACTATGCAGTGAACGGCAGTGGCGACCTCGAACTGGTGACCGATCCAGACCAGCTCCGCAGCATCAACAAGGGCACCAAGTATGGTAGTGCCTTCTCGGAGTATGGTGTCGTATCTTCGGAGTTCGTTGAAGATGCCTCTTACCTGCGTCTCACCACCTTGACTGTGGGTTACACTGTTCCTGCCCAGTTGACCAAGAAAGTGGGCATCAGCAATGCACGTGTTTACTTCACGGGCGGTAACCTGTTCTGCCTCTCTGGTTACTCAGGCATGGATCCTGACGTCAACACAAACCCCAATGCAGGTAATGATGGTTTCCCAACACCTAACTATGATTACAATGCCTATCCAAAGGCTCGCACCTTCACCGTGGGTGTAAATGTGACTTTCTAAATCAGAGGTGTTTTGCTAATTAACAGATAATCAACTATGAAAAAGATATATATTCCTATCCTCTGTGTAGCAGGTTTGTTCGGCACGACAGCGTGTGACGACTTTCTGGATGGCAAGTCTCCGTCTGCCGTTACACCTAATGAGGTTTTTAACTATGAAGAGACGGCCAATGCTGCCTTGATTGGTGTCTATGAGGCTTGGCGAGCAGCTTGTCAGTCGCAGTTCTTCGGTGATGGTGTTTATTATGCAGCCGACGTGTGTGGCTCCGACATTGAGCGTCACCCCGAGAAGTTCTCCAATCAGCCTAACCGTCACTATCCAGAGTGTTTTTACCAAAACGGAACCTTCACCAATCAGTATAACCTGTTGGGTTACATTACCGAAACGGGAGGTCCTTATACCCTTGGCTTTGCCGTCATTGCTCCTGCCAACAGTATCATCAGCAACGTCCGCGACATGACTGATGTGAAGAAAGCCTTGGAGGAGGGCATACCAAATACCGCCAGCCAGATGTATGGTGAGGCCGTGTGTGCACGTGCTACAGCCTATCGTGAGTTGATCCGCACTTTGGGCGATGTGCCTCTGGCTACTCCAGATGAGGCAGAGGATGTGTTGGTATCCCGTTACGTCATCTACGACCAATTGATTGACGAGTTGGAGAAGGTCATTCCTGCGATGTATCGTGTAGGCGAGAACAGCAACATGACCAAGAACAAGTTCTCTCGTACCTATGCTGAGGGTCTTGTAGCACGTCTCTGTCTGGATGCTGCTGGTTATCAGACCCGCCGTGACAACTTCAACTACGTCTATGATGATGGTACTGCGGTTCAGTTTGAGGACAAAGGTACTAATGCTTCTGCTGGTGCCAAGTATGGTCGTCCCGACCGCTGGAAGTCTTATGTAGAGAAGGCCAAGAAGTATTTCAAGGAGGTCATCGACAACCCAGGTTCGGCTAAGTTCTATACCACCGACCCACGTAAGGATGGTGCCAAGGGTCAGAAGTTCGACAATCCTTACCAGTACTTCTTCCAGCAGATGAACAATTTGGAGTATGCCGACGAGTCGATCTACGAGTATGCTATGACGCAGGGTACCGGCAATGATGCCCGTCCTTATTCCTTCGGCCGCGTTTCTTCGGGAGGCGGTTCTAATGCCTTCCCTTGCAAGGCCTATGGTCAGGGTCGTATCAATCCTGCTTTCTATTGGGGCATGTTCGACCCACAGGACAAACGTCGTGATGTCAGTGTCTGTGTGACTGGTTCGACAGGCAAGGGCGCCGAGAAACTCATTCCTTTCAACCCAGGTTCCAAGAGTGATGGTGGTGGTTTGACGCTCAACAAGTGGGATGAGAACCGTATGACCAACCCATTCGCTGTCAAGCAGCGTACATCGGGTATCAATGGTCCGTACATGCGTATGGCTGAGGTCTACTTGGGTTATGCCGAGGCATGTGCCTGGTTGGGTCAGGATGGTGAGGCTAAGCCTTATCTCGCCTTGGTGCGTGAACGTTCGTTCCCTGCTGGTAAGGCCAATACCGATGCCTTTATCGCCAGCCGTGGTTCGATGTTGAAGGCCGTCGTTGACGAGCGTGGCTTTGAGTTTGCCGGCGAGGGTGACCGTCGTTGGACCTTGATCCGTACTGGTTTGATTGGTGATGCCATCAAGAACATCAAGGAGTTGACCGCCAAGATGATTGACGGTTTGGAGACTCAGGGTTATTATACCTTCGAGAATGGCAACCAGATATCGGCCTACGTTTGGACCAAGTTGGTCAATGCTAAGGATTCGGTCGGTTACCGTCTCACTACCCAGTGTCCTGAGGGCAAGGAGGATAATCCAATCCTTTTCCCGGGTTGGCGTGGTCAGAATGATGACTGGGCTGCTGCTGGTGTGAAGAGTGGTGTCACCGAAGCCAACGTTGAGAAGAACCTCACCGCAGGTGAGCTCACCAACCTGGCTATCAAGGGTCTCTTCACTTATATTGATCCTGCTGGTGCTGAGGCTACTGCCCTGGAGGCCAATGGCTATACCAAAGTGGAGTATGGTGCTCAGTTGGTATCGAACAAGGACGAGTATCTCAAATACCTCTTCCTGGATTATGACTATGAGAGTGCCCCTGTCTATCTGTGGCCTCTTACACCGAATACGATTCTTACTTCCAATGGTGCCATTACCAATGGTTATGGCTTCAAGCAGAAGTAAATAACACTCTTTCCCTTGCTTAGGGTGAGAGTTATAATTCCAAAATAATTAGAGCCTCTTGACGCATCGTTCAAGAGGCTCTAATTATTTTCAGATAGTATCGTTTTGCAGAGATCAGAACTGATAACCTAACGTGTAAGAAAAGCGTTGCATGACGGTTCGAAATCTTGTGCTGGTGACATGATCTGAATGAGATGACCTGTGAAAGGTGAAGTCAAGCACGATGGCTCCTTTTTTCAGTGGATAGGCTACTCCTGCACCGGCATAGTAACCATGGTACAACCTGGAGGCGCCGACATCCATTTTTTCGGAGTTATATTCCCCGCTTTCCCAATCGAGGTTCATGGCATAACCAATGTGAATGCGGGGTTGAACTCGGAGTTTCTCAAATTGGTAGCCGAAGCCCGCTTTCAGTGCCAAGTCATTCATTACGGCTTTGTAGTCGATTGGATAGGGCACGTACTGGAAGGTCTCTGGGTCATAAAAGTATAATTCTTCCGTACCACTATCTTCAATATGATACAAGGAGAGATAGGCTTCTCCATAGAGCCCAGGATATACCTTCGGCATGTATGCTTCAATACCTACACTGGTGGTCCAACCATTCTTGTAAGTGAGGTCTTTGAACCCATTAAAATTGTAGTAGCCGGCACCTGCGCCATAATGTAAATAACCCGCCAGCATCGTGATATGTACCGTTCGGTCATTTTGCGGCAAGATCTTGCTACGGTATTCAAGAATCTCGCACTCGCCATCGGGACAGACCTCGTGGTTGTAGTTGACCACAGCTTTGGTGGCAACGTCGCGGGTCAGGTCGTTGCGCCAAAGCATCTTTTGGGTGCTTTCACTTTCACGGGTCATGGCAAATGCCTGGTAGAGGTTCTTGCGACGAGCCACTTTGGAGGCGGTGTAGTTTTGTTCTTCGAACTGAATCAATTCTCCTTTCTCGTTCTCCAGATAATAGATGTTGTTGTGGATGGTACTTCCTACATAGTAGAGGTTGAGCTGTCCGCGCACTACATATTCGAGGAAGAGGAGTTTGCCATCGGGCGTGTGCTTGCTGACGTAGTAACGGCCGTTCTCCAGAAAGCGGTAGGCCTTGATTTCACCGGGCTGGAAGTTGGTGAAGTCGGAGGTGCCGTCTTGGCGGAAGAGGCAGTTCTTGGCATTCATTTCGTCGGTGCGGTAGTCGATGTCGCCGTGCAGGGTGTCTCCTTGGAGCGTGATGACGATGCCTTCGCGCAGATTGATTTGTCCCATGCCCAACGTGCAGAGGGAGAGGAGGATAAGGGTAAGAAATACGTTCCTCATAACAGAATTGTAAGGTGTGTAAGATTAGTAATTTGTGTTTATAGATTCGTCCCAAAAACACTGGATTGTATGGTTTTTGTCTCTAAACGGCGGCAAAGATAGAAACTTTTCGGCGAAAAACAAACAGAATTGGAGAAAAATCATTATCTTTGCTCCGTTGAATCATCAACATAGGGCATTACCATTCTCTCATCTATCCTTAATCGAAGTTTTATTATCGATGAAAACCAAAATCTTATCCCGTATTGTCATTCTTTTTGCCGCATCGGGCATAGCGGTAGCTCAACCCACACGCACGGAAGTGTTGGAATCCATGCATCGTGCCACGCAGTATATGATGGACTCGGTGAGTATGGAGGGTGCCTTCGTGTGGGAATATCGTGCCGACCGGAGCAGGCAGTGGGGCGAACTGGAAGCTCCTTTCCGCACTATGGTGTGGATGCAGCCTCCAGGCACCCCTTCCGTCGGACATTTGTTGCTCGATGCCTATCACGCCACGGGCGACGAGTATTACTATGAACAAGCTTGCAAGGTGGCGCATGTCTTGATTCGTGTGCAGCATCCCGAAGGGGGCTGGAACTATGTCGAGGACCTGGCAGGCGAGGAGCAGTTGCGTTCTTTCTATGCCACGCTCGGGCGTCAGGCCTGGCGCATGGAGGAGTTTCAACATTATTATGGCAACTGCACCTTCGACGACGAAGCCACAATCGTGGCAGGCACTTTCCTGTTGCGTCTGTACGTCGAGAAACACGATGCTGAGATTGGTCGGGCGTTGAATCGCGTCATCCAGTTTGTGCTCGACAGCCAGTACCCCAACGGCGGTTGGCCACAACGTTGGCCCTTGCGCTATGACCATGCGTTTCAAGGGCGTGCCGACTATTCCTCGTTCGTGACGCTGAATGACGGCGTGATGATGGACAACATCGACTTCCTCCTGCAATGTTACCAAGCCTTGGGACGGACCGACTTGCGCGAACCCATCTTGCGCGCCATGTATCTGTTGGCCGACCTCCAACAGCCGGCTCCCTTGTCGGGTTGGGCCGACCAATATGACCCGAAGACCTTGCTCCCTGCCCATGCACGGAGTTATGAACCGCGGTCGGTCAACACCTCCACCACGTTGTCGATGATGCGTGTCATGGCCAAATATTATCGCCTCACCGGCGACGAGCGCTTCTTGAAAGGGCTCACGTCGGCACTTTCGTTCGTGGAGCGACAAACACTGTCGCACGAGTACGAAAGTGTCTGGAACAAGCCGAAACGCGACTCCTCGGCCGTCCTGGTGCCTCGGTTCGTTTCGCCCGACGATGGCAAACCCCTCTTTGTGCACCGCGTAGGCAGCAACGCTGGCAATGGTCACTACTATACCGACCAGGATTTGCATGGCACGATTGCGCATTATAACTCAGCGCTTTACGTCAACCTGCAGGGGATGCGTGAGTTCTGCGAGGCATTGAAAAGGGAGTCGGCCGACTCGCTCCAAAGTGCTTCGGTGTTGCTCCATCCCGAAAACAACAAGGGATTGGATGCTTATTATTGTCGCTCCGAGGCCTACCGCCGTGACCCTTTGCCCCACCAGGTCAGCGACATTATCCAGTTGCAGCAACCCTCGGGCGCATGGTTAGTATCTATCAACAAGGACAGTCATCCCTACAAGGCGATGCCCCGACATCAACGTCGCAGCAAGAGTGTCGATTTCGCTTCGACCAATCAGGGCGACGACTATGACACGTCACCTTACTATCCACAGGAACCTTTCCTCGGCATATCCACCACTTCCTATATCCGCCTCATGTCGCGGCTCATCGTCAGTCTGTTGCCCGAGTAGTCGTTCGTATTATGCTCCCACCCAGCGGTGTCGATAGGGTTAAAAAACGGTCATGAAATGGTGAGGATGGGGTATTGATTTGGTTTCGGTTCAACCTTGCTCCAATCGATGCTCAATCAATACCCAATCGATACCCGACCATTACTGTATCTGCACCGCGGGGTGACGGCAGGAGGGGAGCAAGGGAGGGGGCAAAACGAACGTTTTCGTTAAGCCATAGACAGAAAGCTTGCTTTATGTTATGGCGAGAAAATGTCTGTAAAAAAACGAAGGAAAAGCGAAGAAATAGAACAGGCGGAGGACTCCGGGAAATCGAAGTCCTCCGCCTGTTGTGCATCCGAAGGGGGGAGAGGGTCAGAGGAAGGTCTTGCGCATCGGGGTGAAGGTGTCGATGAGCATACCGTCCTCCAGACATTTGCAGCCATGCACGACGTTGGGTTCCTTCATGAGCATGTCGCCGGCGCGGACAATCTTGGTGACGCCGTTGATGGTGAACTCGAAGACACCGCTCTCCACGAAGGTGATCTGGCAATGAGGGTGGCTGTGCAGGTTGCCCACCGAACCTGCCTTGAACTTGACTTTGACCACCATGAGGTTGTCGTTGTAGGCCATGACCTTACGATAGACCTCGCCGGGGTCGGGGGTGCGTTGCCACTCGACGTCGTTGTCGAAGACGAACGGGTCACTCTTGACGGTGATGGGCAAAGTATGGACTTCTTCCATCGGTTGAGTTGGGTTGCTTGACATAGTAAGTATCTTGATTTTATAGTATTCAGGGTTGTTCTAAAAATGTCATGTTGAGCGCAGCCGAAACATCTCTGACATCAATAAAACGAGGATAGAGATTCTTCACTTCGTTCAGAATGACAATGATTAGAAGTCCCCTTCAGTATTGTTCGAAAAAATGTCATGTTGAGCGCAGCCGAAACATCTCTAACATCAATAAAACGGGGATAGAGATTCTTCACTTCGTTCAGAATGACAATGATTAGAAGTCCCCTTCAGTATCTTTTTTGTTGGTGTTCTGATGTGTTTTGCTGTGAGTTGTTTCCAAAAACCTGTGCAAATATATAAATAATTTTCGAACTTTGAGCGTGTTTGCCAAAAAAAATGTATCTTTGTGGCTGAAAATAACTTGATAGGAGTTAACAGGAGTTATTAGGAGTTATCGCTTCGCTTTGGTAGTTAACGGACGATTGAATCAATTACAAATTACTGATTACAAATTACGTTTTCCTTAAAAGGGAAAGAGTGTCGATAGCCTGAAGCATTCGTCTGTTAACTCCCTTTAACTCCTGTTAACTCCATGAAATTAACTCCTTTATTGGGTACCTAATCCTTTGGAATATGCAACGGAAACGAAAACTATCTATACAGCAGCTCGTCATACGCGGCATCTTCATCGTGGCGGCTATCGCCTTGATAGACTACGTCTTTCCGCATCATGACGCTTTCCGATATGAATACGAGCTGGGTAAGCCTTGGCGCTATGGTCGACTGATTGCCGACTACGATTTCCCGGTCTATTATCAGGACTCGGTCATCCGCCAGATGGAGGACAGCCTGCGTCATCAGGTGCCCCCCATCTACTACCGTGACTCGGCCTTGGAGGAGGGTATCTTCATGAACCTGACCAGCATGCAGCCCTCGTTGGGCGAGGGTGCTTACCAGCATCTGCGCCGCCGCTTGCAGCGATATTACGACCAGGGCATTCTGTCGAACCCCGACAAGAATATCCTGTTGGAGGGGCGATTTGCCATCGGGCGCATCGAATTGGGAAATCACCAGTTGCTGGATGTGCCGGCCAACTGGCTGTTGAGCGAAAAACAGGTCTATGATGCCTTGATGGCCGACTCACTGTATGCCCAGGTGTTCCGTCACGTGGGTACGTTGCAGGACTATGTGCACGCCAATCTGTTGACCGACACGTTGGCCATGAACCGTGAATACAACGAACTCCGCAAGACTATCTCTTCGTCCTACCGCGTCGTCGAAGCCGAGACCCGTATCATCGACCAGGGTCAGATTGTGGATGCCGCAACGTTGGATGTGCTCGATTCCTACAAGCGCATTCAGCAGGAACACCTGTCGGAAAGCAAGAGCACGATGATGATGCACGTGGGGCAGGTGTTGCTCATCTCCATCATCCTGGGTAGTCTGCTGGGCTTCCTTTTCCTCTTCCGCAAGTGGCACCACGAGAAGCAGGCCTACACCCTGGTGGCGGTAGGTATGGTCACCCTCATGGTGGTGCTCACGGCGTTGGCGTCGCATGTCATTGTGGGTGGCGCTTACCTGGTGCCTATCGGCGTGACTACCATTGTGTTGGCCACTTTCCACGGTTCGCGCACCGCCTATTGGTGTCACATGGTGATGGCGTTGTTGTGCTCGTTCATTGCCCCCTCGCACTTCGAGTATCTGGTGGTGCAGAGTGTGGTGGGCATCATGATTGTGTTCTGGATGAACGAGGGAATGAACGACCGCGCCCAGCTGTTGCGTGTCTGTCTGGTGGTGCTAATCACCTATCCTGTAGTCTATTGCGCCTATACGTTGGCCAACGAGGGCACGCTGGCCAATGTGCCGTGGGCCACGTTGGCAATGATGGTGTGCAATGCCTTGTTGCTGATGATGTCGTACCTCATCATCTATGCGTTGGAGAAACTGTTCGGCTTCATGTCGGGCGTCACGTTGGTGGAACTCTGTAACCTGGGGCAAGGGTTGTTGCTCCGCCTCTCGAAGGAGGCGCCGGGCACTTTCCAGCACTCGCTGCAGGTGGCCAACCTGACGGCTTCGGCAGCCGAGGCGATTGGTGCCAGCTCTCAGTTGGTGCGTACGGGTGCCCTCTATCACGACATCGGGAAGTTGTGGAACCCGCTCTATTTCACCGAGAACCAGATGGGTGGCAACCCGCATGACAAGTTGACGGTCGAGCAGTCGGTCGAGATTATCAAGAAACATGTCACCGAGGGTCTCCGTTTGGCCGAGAAGGCCAATCTGCCTATGGCGATACGCCGTTTCATCACGACGCATCATGGTCGCGGCATGATCAAGTATTTCTATGTCACTTGGTGCAACGACCATCCGGGCGAGGAGCCAGATAAAGAACTCTTCACCTATGTCGGACCCGATCCAGAGACGCGCGAGGAGGCTCTGCTCATGATGGGCGACGGCATCGAGGCTGCCTCCAAGAGCCTGAAGGAGTACAACGTCGCCGCTTTCCGTAAGTTGGTCAACGGCATCGTCGATGGTCTGGTCACTTCGGGCCGTCTCAACAATGCACGCATCACCCTCAGCGAGATACAGATAGCCAAGGAGTCGTTCATCCTGGGTCTGGAGTCAATCTATCACTCCCGCATCGCTTATCCCGAACTGAAGACTTGACGTCACTGAATATTCGGATTATTCAGAGTACTCCGATTACTCTGAGTATTCTGATTACTCCGATTATTTCTCTTCCTCCGAAAACACAGAAATCAATCCCGTTTTTCCATGAAAAAACTCTTTCCTATCCTTTGGGGCGTGGTCTTTGCCGTAGTGGCATGGCTGCGTTTGGTGGTACAGAACAGTGACCTACTCATCGAGGCACAAGACCAAGGGTTCTGGCAACCAGGAGAACTCTATTATTCCCAAGTCCTGCAACAGCCCGGCGGCTGGTTCAGTTGGGCAGGACAGTACCTTACACAGTATTTCTTTTATCCTGCCTGGGGAGCGTCGTTGTTGATACTCCTTTGGTTGGGCATCTACGTCCTGTCGCTCTATGGATGGCGGTTGCCGTGGTATCTGTGCTGGGTGGCTTTGGTCATTCCGGCTATGCTGTTGTGGGCCGAGACCTCGATGGGCTACTATATCTATATCAGCAAGGTGCCCGACTGGTGGTTTGCGCCGACGTTGTTCTTTGCGGCTGTGGCGGTGGTCATGGCGGCGGGACATTGGTTCTCGGTGCCGTGGCGCGCTTCGTGGCAAGCGGTTTGTCTCGGGGTGGCGTTCTTCCTTTCTCACCAGTGGTTGCAGGAGTCGCAGGTGCCCGACCAACTCCAGAAGCCGTTCTGTAGTGCGTTGGACGACAATTATTTCCGTGCCGAGATGCGCATGGAACGTGCTGCCGAGGAGGCCGATTGGAGCACCCTGCTCAGTGAGATGCGCGCTGCCGGTTCGTCGCCCACCCGTGCCATGTGGTTGCTCAAGAACGTGGCTCTGCTCAATCAAGGGCAGTTGTCACAACGTTGGCTCGACTATCCTTGCATGACGCAGTTGCCTGCTTTCGGCGACTCGTTGATTGTCCCGTTGGTCTATAGCCAGGGACCCATGATTTACTTCTTGCATGGCAGTACCGAGTTCGCCTACCGTTGGAGCATGGAAAACATGGTCGAGTTCGGTCCGTCGATGAAGAGGCTCCGTATGATGACCCGTTGCGCCTTGGCCAAGGGGGAGTGGGAGTTGGCCGAAAAGTACCTTAACCTCCTGTCGCGCACTAAGTTCCATCGTGATTGGGCGGCCCGGCAGTCGGCTTTCCTGCGCCATCCCGAGCGGTTGGACAAAGATGCTTTCTATGGGCTTGCCATCAAGTTGAGCAAGTCCCGTTACAATCTGCTGGATGGCGACAACGGCAATTTGGAGACCTATATTGTCAACAATTACGCCGAGGGAGAACACTTTGCCTGTCCCGAGATGTCGGAACTGGGTTTGGTCTATGCCATGCAGTCACAGAACATCCAATTGTTCTGGCGTCGGTTCTTCGACTATGCCAGTTCCATGCCGACGGAAGAGATGCCGCTCCTTTTCCAGCAAGCCGCTTACCTCTTTGTCAAGTTGGAACCGCAGACGGCGCCCCGCACGGATTTTCCTTTCAACCCCGATGTGCCGAAGTGTTTCGAGCGTTTCAATGCAGCGGCGAAGCAGTTCGCCCAGAAAGGGGTGAAGGAGGCCGACCTCCCGCAAGCCCTTTCCCGCGAGTTCGGCAAGACCTATTTCTGGTTCTATTTCTTCTGCAGGGGGCAGAAGGAGTATTAGTAAAAGAAGGAAGTGAAAGGGGAGTGACAAGGAATTTATCAACTTTTGTGTGCGAGCGGAAACAATCGTCCCTGTCACTTCCTTTTCACTTCTTAGTCACTTCTCTTAGTTTCCCTTAATAATATGAAATTTCCTTTCCTTTTCTTTCTTTCCATCCTCTTGGTGAGTTGTGGTGGGAGTCATCCCGACGAACCGAAGGAGTTCAACGACGTGCCGTTCCTGCCGACGCTCTATCCCGACTACGTCGATGTCACCGTGCCTTGCAATATCGCTCCGATGAACTTCATGGTCACCGACAGTGCCGTCGATGCCTGTATCGCCCGAATAGAGAGCAATGCAGGCGTTCTGACCGTGGGTGAGGGGCGCAAAGTGCAAATACCTCAGCAGGAGTGGGAACGTGCCTTACAGAGCACGCGAGACGGCTCGTTGGCCGTCACCCTCTACACCCGTGTTCAAGGGGAATGGCGACGTCACCCGTCATTTCGTATCGAAGTGGCTCCCGACGAGGTGGACCCTTGGTTGTCGTACCGTCTCATCGAGCCCTCTTATGTGGCCTACGAAGATCTCGATATCATGCAGCGCAACCTCACCTGCTTTGATGAGAGCATCATTGCCAGCAACCATGTCGGTAAGCGTCAGGAGAAGTGCATCAACTGCCACTCGTACCAGAACTACCACACTCAGAATATGCTCTATCATGTGCGTGGCGCTGGTGGTGGCACCCGCCTTTTCTACAAGGGCCAGTCGCGACTCATGACTGCCCTGCGCCGTGACGGCATGATGTCCAATCCTGTCTATCCTGCCTGGCACCCGACGTTGCCGCTTATCGCTTTCTCCACCAACCTGACGGGCCAGTTCTTTCATACACAGAGCATTGCCAAAGTCGAAGTGCAGGATCAGGCCAGTGCCTTGGTGCTCTACGACGTGGAGCGTGACACGATGTACCAGTTGCCTCACTCGCCCGAGTGTTTTGACAATTTCCCGACTTGGTCGCCCGATGGTCGTCGCCTCTATTATACTTCGGCCAACTACGTGCCGCGCGATACCTCTGTTCGTATTGACCGCGACATGGCCAACCACTATCAAGAGGTACAATACAATCTCTACTACCGCGACTTTGACCCCGCCCGTCTCACTTTTGGCGAGGAACACCTCCTGCGTGACCTTCAAGCCGAGGATCAGAGTGCCTCGTTGCCTCGTGTCAGTCCCGACGGCAAGTCGCTCATCTATGCTTCCGGCAAGTTCGGTTGCTTCCATGTCTGGCATCCCGATGCCGACATCCGTCTGCTGCACCTTGACTCTCTTTTTGCGGGTCGTCCCGACTCCCTGGTGCTCGATAAACTCTTGCCGCTCAACAGTTTCCGTGCCGAGAGTTACCCCTCTTGGAGCAGCAATGGCCGATGGATTATCTTCGTCTCCCGACGCGCCGATGGTAACTATAGCCGTGTCTATCTGGCTTACTACGATGCTGAGGGTCAAGTGCATAAGCCTTTCGCCCTTCCGCAGTCCGACCCCGAGCATGACCGCCTCTTGCTGAGGAGTTACAACCGACCGGAGACGATGGTGGAGGGACTCTCCCCGACCTTGCCCCTCGACTAAAGTCTCGTCTTCTCGCGGAGGGTTATCAACCCTCCGCTGCGAGGACCCTTCAAGGGAGGGGGGATTATAAAATAGAAAGAGTATCAATTAGTTATATCTATAATCCCTAGATATCCTCCCATGAATATTCCTAAAATCTATACTTAGCATAATATGAAAGCATTTTTCAAATCTCCCTCCCTCTTAGGGAGGGTTGGGGAGAGTCCACTTTTATTCCTTTTCCTTTTCTTCCAATCGCTGATGCTGTCAGCGCAAGTCACTTTCCCTGTCGATAAGAACCTGTCGTTACCACCGGAACGGGAAATCCAGAAAGAGGTGAATGGCAAGTTTGAAACTATAGGCAAGACCAGAAGCATCTGGAAGAAGGAAAGTCCGTGGTGTGTCAATCATCTGACGTCTATCTATCAAAACACGCGAAATGACCTCAAATGCTATTCCTATAGTTTTAAGGGCGACTCTTTGGCTTTGGTGGATAAAGATGTCATGTTCAAGTTCTTCGTCAAAGCATTTGCAGAACATCGTCCTATCGTCCTCTCGCCCGATATGGTTTGGATGATGATAGGACAGGGGTTCTCCCATTATGTCAACGAGAACTCGGAGGCAATGCGAGAACTTTTGGTTTCGCATCAAGGCAAAATGACTCTTTCTGTGCAGGCAAACGAGAATATGCTGAACTCGAATGCCAACTGGGAGCCCGTGTTGAGTAAATTCTTCGATGATATTC
>JAEEGH010009340.1_pt1 | contig 22879 bp, 9 predicted proteins | sample 9134181 | NCBI WGS metagenome assembly JAEEGH01 (sample SAMN16246544, study PRJNA631951) | gut metagenome | biome: gut microbiome; feature: rumen; material: DP-attached | host: Bos | place: Iran: Karaj | collected 2018-10
GCAAGATCGGATTCCACCGCCACTCCCTCTCGTTGAAACTCGGCGTCACCATCACCGCCTTCGTCGTCGTGCTCTTCGTCTCTTCGGTAGGACTGCTCTACATCCGTTCCCGTCAGCTCGTGAAGCAGGAGGCCCTGGAGCGTGCCGAGAAAGCGCTCGACAAGACGGCGCTGCGAGTGAGCTGCTACCTGAGTGAGATCGAAGCCGTCGCGGAGAATCTCAAGTGGATCGTCAACCAGGACCAGACACCCGACAGTCTGCTGGCCTACACCCGCCGCATCGTGTCGCAGAGCGACAACATCGACGGCTGTTCCATCACCATGGAGCCCGACTTCTACCCGCCCTCCATAGGACACTTCTCGGCCTACACCGTCAGGAAGGGCGACAGCATCATCACCCAGCGCGAGGGCGACTACGACTACTACTCCAAGGTGTGGTATCGCACGCCCAAGGAACAGCAGAGGCCCTGCTGGATCGACCCTTACAACGATTACAACGCCGGCACGCTCTCCAATGACGACATCATCGTCTCCTACAGCATCCCCCTCACCGACAAGACGGGCCGTTTCATCGGCGTCATCTCCACCGACCTCTCGCAGACATGGCTCACGAAGACCATCGAAGAGGATAAGCCCTACCCCCATTCCTACTGCATCATCCTGCAACGCGACGACAGTCTGCCAGACATCAGCGGCGAACCCTGCTACGTGTTCCAGAAGATCTTGCATCAGACGGGATGGCGCATCTCCCTCATCTGCCCCGAGCGCGATATCCTGGGCGGTTACAAAAAGCTGGGATACATCATCTTCACCGTACTGGCCATCGGTCTCATCCTGCTGCTCATCTTCTTCATGCGCACCATCAGCCAGTTCGTGTCACCGCTGAACCAGCTCGTCAGCCAGTCACAGTACATCGCCTCAGGACATTTCGGAGAACCCATGGCCCGCACACGAAGGACAGACCTCATAGGCCAGCTGCAGAACAGTTTCTCCACCATGCAGGAGTCGCTGGCAGAACAGATCGGACAGCTGCAACAGGCCAACGAGAGGGCTGAGGAGCGAAACAAAGAGCTGCAGCGTCTGAACGATCTGGCCCAGGAGGCCAGACTGGAGAAGATCGCCTTCCTGCAGGATGTGTCACACCAGATACGCACACCGCTGAACATCATCCAGGGCTTCCTCAACGTGGTGCTCAAGAACAACTCCGACCTGACGGTGCGGGAGAAAGCACACATCATGGCCATGATGCAGAAAAACGCCTTCTCCCTGCGACGGATGGCCTATATGCTCTACGATGCCACATGGCTCGAGAAAGGACAGAAACTGGAATACCACGACCTCGTGAGCTGCAACGCCGTGGCCCGCAAAGCCATCGACACCCTGCACCGCTTCACGCCTGGCAAAGACGACACCGTCATCTTCGAGACAGCCCTCGACGACGACATACAGCTACGCACCCACGAGGCACACCTATCTTATATTATACACGAGCTGCTCTACAACGCGAAGAAATTCGCCTCTGACGGACGGGTGAAGCTCATGGTCTATGAGACGCCTGCCACCGTCAATTTTGCCATCGAGGACGAAGGCCCTGGCATCCCCGCGGAGGAACAGCAGCGCATCTTCAATCATTTCTTCAAGCACAGTCCCTTCTCCGAGGGTCTCGGTCTGGGTCTGTACCTCTGTCGTCACTACATCCGTCTGATGGGCGGTGAACTCTCTCTCGATACCACCTACGAAAAAGGTAGCCGTTTCATCATCCGGCTACCCCTTGCGTAATTTTATAGCCACAGATGACACAGATTCTCACAGAAGAAATGATTTTCACAGAGACAAGGATGATTGATTTATTTAACACGGATTTTATGGATTATAAGGATGGCTGCGCAGCTCTCCATAAAATCCATAGACTCGGCTTTGCCGCTTGCTACCGAAGGGACGCAAGAATCCGTGTCGATAAAAAGAAAGTCCATCTGTGTGAATCTATTTATCTGTGAGAATCTGTGTAATCTGTGGCTTCTTTACGCGATAATCATTTCCTCCCGCTTTCGGTTGCTTCGCGCTTTGCCTTCATGAAGCGGTCGATGAAATCGATCTGCTCACGGTTCGGCCGCATGATCAGCGACGCACCGTTGCGGAACTGCATCGTCGTAGGCTGTGCCTCGTCGAACGACGGCCAGTAAGGCAATCCCTTGCCATTCGGATTACCCGTCTTGGCGAAGTTCACCCAGTACTGCTGCATCATCTCCGACACGGCAGCCTCAGCAGGGAACTTGTCCGGCTGGTTCAAGAACATCCCGTTCAGATACATGATATCGTCGGCATGTGCCACACCTCGACGGAGCGGATTCTGCGAGAAGCTCATCTTCGACGGCTGGTCGAGATAGGCAGCGTAAGCCGGACTCTTACCCGTCTGCGACTGCAGCTTCACCCAGGCATACGACGGCCAGGCGAAACCGAGGTCACGGAAAGAGTCACCATTGGCGTGCCAGGCCTCCTCGTCGGTATTGGCGGGATACACCTTCAGTGCCTCCTCCGTCATATCGCCAAACATGCGGCTGGCATTCTTCTGATAGTCCTCAGCCTTCACGGTGGGCGGTGTAAACAGCGCACCCTCGTCGGAGTTCGTCATCACGATCACAGGCACATCATTGTATTCCCCACGCTCGTAGAGCCGATACTGGTCGTCGCAGATCACATAGCCATCCACGCAGGGCCAGAAACCGCTAAAGCCTACATTACCGTCGCAGAGCGCCATCGCATCCATCGCGCGCAGTTCTTTCAGCGACTTCTTCTTCAGATGCTTCTGGAACGCCAGTCCCTGCTGCTCGGCACCCTTCTGCGAGGCATCCAGGCCGATACTGCGCGGCGCATCACTCCAAGGAGCAAACGAACCGCCACTCTGACTGATACAGCCGTGGAACAGACCCTTCGCCAACGGCGAGGCACAGAGAATACTGCAGCTGATGGCTCCGGCACTCTCGCCGAAGATCGTCACCTTCGAGGGATCGCCACCAAAGTTCGCGATATTCCGCTGCACCCACTGCAGGGCATAGATCTGGTCGAGGATACCGTAGTTGCCGGCATGTCCGTCCTGATTCTCCTTCGCCAACTCCGGATGCACCATAAAGCCGAGCGCACCCGTCCTGTACTCCACACTGACAATGACCACGCCGCGCTGAGCCAACAGACTCCACAGATCGCCGCCATAGTGCTCCGTCTGGAAGCCGCCGCCATGGATCCACACCATCACAGGCAATTTCTCGTTTGCCGACTTCGCTGGTGTAGCAATACCAAGATAGAGACAGTCTTCGCTCATCATATCTGCCGTCCTTCCTGGCCTTGTGGGCTGCGGAGGCAGAGGTCCGAACGTGTCGCACTTCCTCACGCCTTCCCAGGCCTTGGCAGGCTGCGGGGCCTTCCATCTCAGGTTCCCCACTGGAGGCGCTGCATACGGGATGGCCTTATACACTGCCAGTCCGCCTTCCAGCACACCTTCCACATCGCCAGTCTCCACATGCGTCTTCAGCAGCGGCTTCTTCGCCTCCGCCACCATCACAATCGCATCTGAATCCTCGTAACATTTCTCATTCCTCATTCCACATTCCACATTCCACGACCCAAGCTTCTCCTTCAGCGCCGTCTTGTCAGAAGTAACGCCTGCGATATACCACTTATCCCCACTTCGCCTTGCGACGATGACATACTTCCCGGGATAACCGTCGATAAACTTCGTCTCATCCCACGTCGTGGGCACATCCTTCATAAACTGTATCGCCCAAGCCGGTGCATCATCCAAATTATTCGGTGCCAGTGCAAAGTGCTGCACGCTGCTCTGGAACAGCACCGCCGTCGCCATCGCAAACACATCGCTCGTCCGTCGCACAGTACCGTGCTGATTATCTGCGCTATAACGCTTATTCAGCGCCGAACCGCCGAAGTCCATCGAACCCACGGCATTGCGGATAAACGGATGCAGACAGGCATTAAACGCCTCCGCATCGCAGGCACCCTGTCCGAAGTGCAGGTTCTCCGATGCCAGCACCGCCTCGGCAGCCACGAAGTTCGGATACATCCGCTCCCAGCCTCTCGGCAGCGTGCAGCCGTGGAAGATCACCTGAATGCCGAAGTCGTTGGCGTCGGTGAGGATATCCTCATACAACTGCATCATCTGCTGCTTGTCGCCGCCAAAGAAGTCCACCTTGATACCCAGGATGCCGTTCTTCTGCATCCACGCCATCTCCTGACGGCGGGGGCCGGCCTTATCCATCTTGCCGCGAGGTCCCTGCGGGGCATCGTTCCACGTACCGTTCGAGTTATACCACAAGAACAGGCCTACGCCCTTCTCCCGTCCGTAACGGGCCAGCTCCTCCATCTTCTCATAGCCGATCTGCGTATCCCAGAGCGCATCCACAAGCACGCTTCGGAAACCCATCGCGGCTGAGAAATCAATATATCGCTTCTGCTCATCGAAGTTACAGCTGGGGTCCATGCCGATGATCCACGACCACGAGCCCTTACCATATGTATAATCCTTCTTCGCCTCATACTTCGGCTTCACCAGATCATTCGCAATTGTCGTCTCCACGATCGGTGCCAGCGTCTTACCTACCGTGATCGTCCTCCACGGTGTCTCAGCCGGCAGCGCCATCAACGGTGTCACGGCTCCCGTCCCGTTCATCTCCTCCGCCAGCGGGAACGCAATTTTATACAATTGTCCTTTAACTTCTTTAACTTCATTAACTTCATTAACTTCCTCACAAATCAGTCGGCATCCTACATAGCCACCGTCAGTCCCCGTCTCCGAAATCAGCACCCAGCCGTCTTCACTCCTGACTCCTGGCTCCTGACTCCTGACTCCCTGAACATGAAACAGCCCCGGGAACGTATATCCGAATCCCCAGCCGTTCTTCCCCATCTGGTCGTCTGGTGTATAAGCCGTCTCATAGCTCGGAGCCGTCCGTGCAAAGCCCGTCATCGGCTTCATCTGCGGACAGAGGAACGTCGTCGTCCCCTCGGGCAGCACAAACCCGCTGGCCTCGCTCTCCACGACGCCCGACAGCGTCTCACCGCCGCGCACCTTCTTCGGATACACCTTATATCTATAAGCCACATCACGACTGGTCACGCGGAAGATCACGTCCATCGCCTGACGGCCGTCCTTCTCGAAATGGCAGACACCCTCCGTGGCCACCACCTTCACATGACTCTGCTTCGTGGTCTTCAGACAGTACTCGTCCTCAAACTTACTCACGTCGCAGCCCTTCAGCGTCAGGCCCTGCGTCAGGTCGTCGAAATTCATCTTCAATCCTAAGGGTGAGGTCTGGATAAACACCTGTCCGTCGAGTTTCACCTCATACTTCGGGCAGCCGCCGTCAGCCATCGTCACCGTCACGGTCATCCTACCGTCAGGGCTGACGATCTCCTGTTGCGAAGGATTTGCCTGTGCAAAGGCAGCCACCATCGTCACTTGAAAAAATAAAAGCATTGCGCCAAGACATCGGCGCCACCAGTTTTGTTTGTTGGTCTTCATCATACTAAAATTTAGTTATTGTTATTACTGATTTCTTTTCTCCATACCTGCCATAGCATTACCAAATCCTGATACGTTTTTCGGGTGCGAGATAGAGTTTGTCGGTGGGCTTCACGTCGAAGAGGTCGTACCAGTCGTCAGTGTTCGTCACGATGCCGTTGACACGCTCGCGGAACAAGGAATGCTCGTCCTTTTTGACACCTTTCGCCTCATTGCCAAGAGTCTTGTTCTTAGCATGTTCTGCATTCCATTTGGCAGACCAGAGATAGCCGTAGGCCTCATAGAAGCGCTGCTTTTGCAGGCGGAGCTGGTCGCCGGTGAAGCCTTGTTTCTTCAGGTGCTTGACATAGCTGTCGTAGGCCAGATAGAATCCACCAAGGTCGGCCACATTCTCTGCTACGGTAAAGGCGCCGTCGTTCTTTAGGCCAGTCTCAAAGGGCATGATATCCAGCGAGCTATAGTAGTCGATGAGCTGCTGAGCCCGTTTCTGGAACTCCTGGCTGTCATTTTCATTAGCCCAGAGTGAGCCCCAGTTGCCTACATGATTGAATTTTGCGCCATTGGTATCGAAGCCGTGGATAATCTCGTGGCCCCAGGCCATCATGTTGGCGTAGTTATGGGCATCGTTCACGTTAGGGTCATAATTAGGAGACAGCATATAGGCCGGAAGAATGTTCATGTAGTTGCCCGAACCCACATAGCAGGCATTGACGGTGGTCAGTGGCATAAGATCCGAGATAACCTGGTGGAAGCTGGCTCTTTCGGTGGTCATACCTACCAGCTTGCAGGTCAGGTTCACCTTTGCACGGCGCAGCGCACGGATATCGTCGAACAGCGTCTGCTCCTGGCTAAGGTCTGCAATACCCTCGTCGAACCACTCGTCGGGGGCACCGATGTTGAACGTCATATTGTTGATTTTCTCGGTAGTATTCTGCTTGGAGGCGTCGCTCATCCAGTCGTACTGCTGGATGCGCTCGCGGAACGTCTGGCGCAGTTCCTCGGCATATCCCGCCATCAGCTGCTTCTGGTCGGCAGTAACGTAGGCCTGTGCAAAGGCACGCGACAACTCATATCTCAGGTATATGGAAAGGAAGTTGTTGACAGTTTCCTTGCAAGTCATGGCGGCTGATTCCGCTGCGCTGTCATCAAAGTAAACGGCATCTTCTTTCAGCACTTCTTTCAATTCATCCTTCCATTCTTCGAGGCTCATATCCTGTGCTCCAATCATCGCGTCTAACAACATCCCGGCGCTTCCCCTCAAAATAAAATCGGGAAAAGTATCGATGGTATACACATCGTCGAGCGAGATGCCCAGCGTATTGAAGAATGTGACCAGCATGGGCCATTTGTCATTGTTAAAACCACGTGTGGCAGCACCCTTCAGCGGTCGTACACGGGCCAGCAGGTCAGCGTCGTTGGCCAGTTGCCACCACAGACTCTGCTTCGACCAGAGCTGTGCAGTATAGTCTTTAACTGCGTAAACATTCAGCGTGATGACCACTTTTCCGTCGATGGAGAAGGTGAGAAGATCAAAGGGAGTGCGATAACCCTCCTTATAAAGTTCGCCCAGCAGCTTCCATGCCTCCTCCTTTGTGGTAACGGCGTTCACGCGGTCGATAGCGCTCTGCAGCTGATCCTTCTGAGCCTTGATGGTTGCCGCGTCGGTCTTGCCGGCATCTGCCAGCACTTTCGTCTTCGAGGGCAGCGTCAGGGCGACCTCGCGCTTCTTCATCTCGTCTTCCAGATTCCCTATGTGCAGCTTCTTGAATGGGGTTGTCTCGTCAACCACGGTGCTGTTCCACCAGCCACCGTTGCAATACATAAAGAAGTCGTCGCCCGGACGGACACTTGTGTCTTTGTTCGCGTCGGCTTTCCACTCCTTGTCATCCACTACCACTACCGGTGCCGGATTGTCATGAATGTCTGTACATGCAGTCAGCACCACCATTGTCATTGCGCAGAAAAGGGCGGCTGTTAGTGTCATCAAATACTTTTTTGTCATATTTAGTTTTATTTGGTTCTATACTGTTTTTAGTTTGTGCAAAGGTACGAAATTTTTTCCAATCTACCAAAAGAATAAGCATTATTTTTCACCTAAAGCCCCATATTTAACATAGCCGTTTGCGAGGCGCGTCGGCGTTTAGGCGCGTCGGCGTTACATTAGGATTTGTCGAATGTGATGAGTGTTGTAGCAACATACACACATATATATAATTTAAATTATTATATATTATAATATATAATAATTATATATAATAGATTTGCAGCTCAGCTCGCCTATCGATTTTCCAAAAGACGCGCCTAAACGCCTAAACGGCGACGCGCCTAGATGTGGCAATGACCACGATACCAGCCCTCTCAAATGTTAAAACCAAAATTAAACGTAAATAATTTGTGAAAAGGCTTGTTTCATATCTGAATTTTTCGTACCTTTGCAGTATCAAATTATAGAAGCGGAGAGAGGGGCTCTAAGGGTAAAAATTGCGAGGATTAAATCTAGAAATTGCACGCATTAATGGTAGCAATTGTTTTTCTTAATAGTTCCTTCAGGAAGCGGAACAAGGCGACAATGAGAGAATTGATAATTTTGTTTACAAACGCCAAATTAAACTAGATTAAAATATCTGTGAGATCTGTGTGACAAAAAAGGGAATGGGAGCGATAAGCGGTGTAAGGAGGCGGATCAGAAAAAACCTAGCAGAAGAATACTCTATGAAGACGTGATCGCCTACACAGGAGGGGAAAACATGAGGGCCGACAGCAGCCAGCCCTCTCTTAGGTGAAACGGAAGGTGTAAGATCACTACCGGATGGCGTAGAGATAGCCGAGGAGGGCCATCTTGCCGCGCATGGTCTCACGGGGCGTGAACTCACCGTTGACCCAGAAATAGCGCTGGTTGAAGTAGGACTCCTGACGAGGCCAGGTGGTGGTCTGGACACCGTTTTCGACAGTCCAGGCGGGATAGCAGTACTTCAGGAAGACACGGGCATCGCCGCCGTTATGTCCTGGCGACCAGGTCTCGGTGCCGTTGAAGGGCGTCTGTCCAGGATGGCACTCTGGGGCGCCGTCGTTGCGGCCAGTGGTGTAGCAGTCGGTGATGTGACGCTCACCAAGCCCTGTCATCTCAACGATGTTGCCAGGGTTACGGCCGAGGCTCCAACTGGCCTCCGTAAGCATCACGTGCTCAAGCTCGCGCATGCGTCCTGACTCCTGACTCCTGACTCCAGACTCCTTCCTCGCAATATAATGGGCAAGCATCACGAGCTGGAGGTTCTGCGACACCTGCCAGCGGCTGTCGTTGGCACTGCGGCGCGAGGGACGCTGGGCCATGTGGCCGATGTTATAACTCTCAGCCTGGGCGTTGACGCTCGACTTGAGATTCTGATAGAGCTCAGCATAGTGGCGGGGCTGCGGACTGGTGAGATAGGCCGCTGCTGCCCATATCTGGCAGAAGGGCACGACGCTTTGGTTCTCGGCATGCATCACGCCCACACCGAAGAAGCCGTGGTCGCGCTTGCTGAACACCTGCGACTGCGGACTCTTGATCTCCGAATCCTGTGCGAAGATGTCTTCCCACTCGGTATCGCCCGTGACATTATAGAGGAAGGCAGCGGCCATCTGACGGAAGTCACGGCCACGCATCTGCATCGAGCCGATGTCCTGCAGGTCGTCGAGCTGGTTCCACTCCTGCTTGGAGGCATAGCGGAAGGCCTTGATGGCCTCGGCAGTATAGTAGCGCTTCAGCGAATCGACAGAATTGTCCATCTTCCATTTCCCATTTTCCATGAGGCGGAATGCCTCAGCGGTGATGGCACAGTTGGCGGCATTGGCCCAGGCAGCCATCGTAGTACAGCCAGCCTGATACATCACGGTCCAGCTGAGGTCGGGGTTGGTGACACCCTGGGAGTATCCCTCGCCGTCGCGGATGGAGAGGAAGAAGTCTACCTCGTTGCGGGCCTCGTCGATGATGTCGGGGATGCCGTTGCCACTCTCACGGATGCCGAGGTTGTCGTCGGAGAGCCGTCCGCCGGAGAGGATGTAGGGCAGCAGCATGTCGTAGATGTTGCTGACGTGAGCCAGATGACGGTCCCAGTCGAAAGCGTCGGAATGACCACCCTTCACTTCGACATTCACAGGGTTGCCAGGCAGACGATGCTGCCAGAAGCGGGAAGCAAGGGCGGGCTTGAAGTGAGGCTCATCCCACACGTCGGTACGCAGGTCGCGCCACTCCTTCATGAAGGGATGGAAGTCGGTCTTATAGACAGTGAGGCCCTTGGGATCGGTCTCTGGGATGAACTGCGGCTGACGGGGCACGGGCCACACATGATCAGGATCCTTGGGCTCGCCGAGACGCATGTAGTAGTAGCCACGCACGGAGTAACGATAGGGCTGGTAGTAGACGTCATTGGCGATGTCGAAGTCCATCGAGCAGCCCACATCCTCGACCACGAGGCGATAACGTCCTGGAGCCGTACCACGGAAGTCGATGTTCCAGACGTCGGTGCCCACGAGGTTTTTCTTGCCTGCCTCCTGATCAGCATCGGCAGCCTTCTTCCAGAACTTAACCACTCCGGCACTCTGTTTCTTCTTTGTATTGACATTATAGAGGTATACCTTACGCCCCACCCACGAGGAGTAGTCGCGCTGGCCGCCGTCGCCCAGCCACTGGTAGAGGTCTGCGGCATGCAGGGCCTCCGACGGCATGTAGCCGATGATGTTCACATGGACAGCTTCAGACGGGGTGTTCCAGATATCGTACACGACGCTGGCGGTGGACTGATCCGCCCCAATACCCTCGGGTATGGTCACGGTATACGTACATCCTTGCTTCATCGCCTGTGGCAACTCGAGAAACAGCCAGTGGTCGCATTCGCCAGTGAGCGTATGGTCGATGTTCATCGGCTTCGACTTCCGCCACACCTTCACGGGCTGGAAACTAACTCCTGTCTCCTGACTCCTGACTCCTGACTCCTCTACTACTTTCCACAGCTCCGCTTTCTGCGCCTCCGTCGTCTTCAGCCGTTCGCCAAAGACCACCAGCGTATCGTCGCCCTCGGAGAAGGAATGCCCGAGATAGGCACTGGGGCCTGTACCACTGTCACGATAATGCACTTCGCCGTCACGGAAGTGGACCATGAGGTAGTTTTTGTCGATGACACGGAGTCCCAGGACTTTGGTGGCCTGGACAGGCAGTGAGGCGAACACGAGCAGCGACGCCAGCACAAGGATAAGTCTGTTTTTGTTCATAATTGCTGTTGATTAGGTAATTTCGGCACAAAGATACAACTTTTAATGGAGTTATAAGGAGTTAAGGGAGTTAAAGGGAGTTAAAAGACAATAGTTTTCACCTCTTTTTCGTATCTTTGCAACAGTTTGTAACTAAAAGCTAGAAAAAAATGAGAAAGAGTGTGTTCACCCTCGCCGTGATTATGTCGGCACTGTTTGCATTCACGTCTTGTCAGAACAAGAGCCAGAACGAGGCTCAGGACCAGGCAGGACAAGTCAATAACTTCCGCATCAAGCGCGGCACGAACATCAGCCACTGGCTGTCGCAATCGGAGCAGCGCGGTGAGGCCCGCAGGCTCCATATCCAGGAGGACGACTTCGCCCGTCTGGAGGAACTGGGCTTCGACTTCGTGCGCATCCCCATCGACGAGGTGCAGTTCTGGGACGAGCAGGGCAACAAGCTGCCCGAGGCTTGGGATCTGTTGAACAACGCCCTCGACTGGAGCAAGAAGCACAACCTGCGCGCCATCGTCGACCTGCACATCATCCGTGCGCACTATTTCAATGCCGTGAACGAGGACGACAAGGCCGCCAATACCCTTTTCACCTCTGAGGAGTCGCAGGAAGGTCTGATCAACCTCTGGCGCCAGCTCTCCGAGTTCCTGAAGGACCGCAGCAACGACTGGGTGGCCTACGAGTTTATGAACGAGCCCGTAGCTCCTGAGCACGAGCAGTGGAACCAGTTGGTTGCCAAGGTACACAAGGCCCTGCGCGAACTGGAGCCACAGCGCACACTCGTCATCGGCTCGAACATGTGGCAGGGACACGAGACGATGAAGTACCTGAAGGTGCCCGAGGGCGACAAGAACATCATCCTCTCGTTCCACTACTACAACCCGATGCTGCTGACGCACTACGGTGCCTGGTGGTCGCCGCTGTGTGCAGCCTACAAGGGTAAGGTGAACTATCCTGGGGTGCTCGTGTCGAAGGAGGACTACGATGCCGCTCCTGCTGCCATCAAGGAACAGCTGAAGCCCTATACCGAAGAGGTTTGGAACATCGACAAGATCCGTGAGCAGTTCAAGGACGCCATCGAGGCAGCGAAGAAATACGACCTGCAGCTGTTCTGCGGCGAGTGGGGTGTGTATGAGCCCGTGGACCGTGAACTGGCCTACAACTGGTATCGTGACGTGCTGACGGTGTTCGACGAGTTCAACATCGCCTGGACTACCTGGTGCTACGATGCCGACTTCGGTTTCTGGGATCAGCAGCGCCACTGCTACAAGGACTATCCGCTCGTGGAGCTCCTGATGTCGGGAAAGAAACTGGGAGAATAAAGTTTTTTGGCACGGATTAACACGGCCTTATAAAAATTAGGACACGGCTTTCTACAGGGATAGGGAGCCGTGTCTTTGTTAAAAGCCGTGTAATCCGTGCCTAAATTTTCCTACGTGCTTGTGTGATGCGATAGCCGTAAATGGTGACGACGAGGAAGCAGACGAAGGGCAGGATGAACGAGAAGTTGGTCATGCCGGCATCGATGAACATCGCCTGCAACGGAGGCAGCACAGAACCGCCCAGGATGGCCATGATCAGGCCTGCAGCACCAAACTTCGCATCGTCGCCCAGACCGTCGAGGGCAATACCGTAGATGGTGGGGAACATCAGCGACATACAGCCACTGACACAGACGAGACAATAGACACCCGTACGGTCGTGGGACAGGATAACGCCCGTGGTGAACACCATCGCCAGGATGCCGAAGATCGTCAGCAGACGGGCAGGCGAGATCCAGCGCATCAGCCACGTGGCGATGAACCTTGAACAGATGAAGAACACCATTGCATAGATATTAAACCGTTGCGACAACACCTCCGCTGCCTGTTCCTCCATACCCTCGGCCATGAACACGCGCGTACCATATTGTATAATAAACGTCCAGCACATGATCTGAGCACCCACATAGAAGAACTGTGCCACCACACCCTCACGATAACGCTTCAGGGTGACGAGACGGCGCAGGGTGGTCATGATGTGGATATCGTGGCTCTGGTCGGCATTCTTCGGCATCTTCGTGAAGAGGATGATGAGGAACATCACCACGATGACCGCTCCGATGGCGAGATAGGGGGAGATAAGCACATCGAGGTCGGCATTCTTCACCGCCTCGAAGTCGGCATCACTCAACAGGGCCCGTTCGTCGCTGCTCAGGGGATTGAGCTTCGCCTGGATAAAGTTCATCGCCACGAACATGCCGATGATCGAACCGCAGGGGTTGAAGCACTGGGCGAGGTTCAGGCGTCGCGTGGCAGTCTCGGGCTCGCCCATCGAGAGGATATAGGGGTTGCAGGAGGTCTCGAGGAACGACAGGCCACAGGTCATGATGAAGTAGGCGATGAGGAAACAGCCGTAGACGCCGATGGCCTTCGAGGGGAAGAACAGGAGGGCTCCCGTGGCATAGAGTCCGAGGCCCATGAGCACGCCAGCCTTGTAACTGTACTTACGGATGAATATGGCGGCAGGGAAGGCCATGGCGAAATAGCCGCCATAGAAGGCCACCTGTACCAGTGAGCCGTCTGTGACGCTCATGCGGAAGATCTTCGAGAAAGCCTTCACCATCGGATTCGTGACGTCGTTGGCAAAGCCCCACAGGGCAAAGCAGAACGTCACCAGGATAAACGGAACCAAGTATTTTTTCATTCTTTCATTTCTCTTTCAACACGAATTATCATTAAATGACCATTAATTTTCCATCAATTTATTATTCATGAATAATTCGTGTTAATTTGTGGCAATTCGTGTTCAAAAATAAACATTTAATTTATGTGTTCTTCCAGCGGACGAACATCTGGTCGCCGATGATGTGCTGGACCTCGGTGACGAGGGACTCGTCGAGAGGTTCGTTGACGTAGGCGATGTTCTTGAGGACATTCGCGGGATTGGCACTGCTGAAGAGCGTCGTGGCGATGCGGGGATTCATGCTCGTGGAGAACTGCATGGCCAGTTTCTCGATCTCGTAGCCTTTCTCCTGACAGAAGGCAGCCGCCTTGGCGCAAGCCATCTTCAGGTCGCGGGAGGCCGGATGCCAGGCAGGGGCACCACGCTGCGAGAGCAGTCCCATCGACAGCGGCGAGGCATTGATCACCCCCACCCCATGCTGTTCGAAGAAACCGAGATAGTCCACCAGCAGCGTGTCGTTCAGACAGTAGTGGCAGAAGCAAAGCACACTCTCCACCGTGCCCTCGTCGCAATGTTCGATGACCCATTTCAGGTTCTCGGGCTGCAGGTCCGTGATACCTACGTGACGGACGACGCCCTCCTTCTTCAGCTGAACGAGCACTGGCAGCGTCTCGTCGACGATCTTCTGCAGACCACCCTCCATCCGCGACTGGAACTCGATGTCGTGGACGTTGATCAGGTCAATATAGTCCACGTTCAGGCGTTCCATACTCTCATAGACACTCTCCAAGGTGCGCTTGGCGCTGTAGTCCCAGATGTTCACGCCATCCTTGCCGTAGCGTCCCACCTTCGTGGAGAGGTAATACTTGTCGCGGGGAATCTCCTTGAGGGCCTTGCCCAGGACGGTCTCGGCCTTCATGTGGCCGTAGTAGGGCGACACGTCGATGAAGTTGATGCCGTTGTCCACGGCCGTATGTACGGCACGGATGCCTTCTTCCTCACGGATGCCGTGAAACACACCGCCCAGCGACGATGCGCCGAAGCTCAGGTTCGACACCCGCATCCCAGTCTTTCCAATCTCGTTATAAATCATTTTATCTTTTTTTTGATTAACATATAATTGCCATCTAATTGTTCATATAATGCTGCGCGCAGCAATTCATGGATAATTCGTGGTAATTCGTGTTATAATTCATTACTTCTCGATGATCTGGATCTTCTCATCACCTGGCTTGAAGAGCAGGCCTGTGCACTTCGGGGCATCGACGCGATAGGGCTTGAGCTCCACCTTGCTCCAGTCGATCTGATCCGTACGCTGTGCGAGAGGGGCATGAGGAATCAGCGAACCGTCACGCACGAGGATGATGGCAGGGATATTGCCAGCCTCGATGGTCTGATAGCCACCGTCGTAGACCTTCCCGTTCTGATAGTCAATCCACTTTCCACGCGGCAGATACACCGTGCGGCTGTTGCCACTCTCCATCAAGGGTGCCACAAGCATCTGAGAGCCGAACATATACTCATCCTCCACGAGCCAGGCACCAGGATCCTCAGGGAACTCTACGAGCAGGGCACGCACCATCGGCAGACCACGCTCCGAACAGTCCTTCGCCTGGGCATAGACGTAAGGCATCAGCTTGTACTTCATCTCCGCACAGGCACGGAAGGCATCGGTGAACGACTCCGAGATCAGCCAGGGCTCCGTGGGAGGCGCACCATGGGCTCTCGTATGACTCGACAGGAATCCGAAGGGCAGCCAACGACGGTAGATATCCTCGGGCGAGGCCGTCACAAAACCACCCATGTCGTGACTCCAGAACGAGAAGCCACTCAGTCCGAAACTCAGACCGCCACGCAGGTCACCCAGCATTCCGATGTTGTTCGTAGCCGCATCGCCACCCCAGTGCAGGGCATAACGCTGGGAACCTGCCCAGGCCGAACGTGCCCAGATGATACCCTCGCCAGGATACTGCTTCTCGACAGCCTCCCAGAGGGCCTTGTTATAGCGCAGCGGATAGAGGTTGTGCTCATAGAGGCCACCCTTGCCGCTGTGGTAGAAACCATTATAAGGTGCTGCCTCGCCAAAGTCGCACTTGATGGTCGAGACACCCTGCTTCAGCAAGCCCGTGATCTTCTCCTGATACCAGCTGACGGTCTCGGGGTTCGAGAAGTCGAGTACCGCATCCTCGTAGGGCATGCCACCCGTGGCGTTCGTCACGTGCAGGTCCTTCTCGATGATCTCTGGGAAGAAACGGTTCTTAGGGGTGAAGTACGGCAACTGCCACAGACAGGTGTGGAAGCCGTCCTTCGCCAACTGCTTCAGCATCTTCACAGGATCCTCGAAACGGTCCTTCGCAAACTGATAGTCACACTGCCAGTCCACGCCGAACCAGCCCGTATCAAAATGGATCACATCCGAGGGGATCTTATGAGCCCGCAGTTGTTTGGCAATCTCCAAGCCCTCTTGCTGCGAGAAATAGGTGATACGGCTCATCCACGTGCCGAAGCTCCAGAGAGGCATCATCGGACTCTTTCCCGTGATGTTGGTATATTCGTCGAGGATATCCTTCGGCTCTCCGAAGAACACGAAAAAGTCCATCTGCTCGTCGGCCATAAACAGGCGTTGGGCTCCGATATAAGAGGCACCGAAGTCGCAGGTGACGGGGGCCGAGGTGTGCATAAAGATGCCATAGCCACGATTGGAGAAATAGAACGGCACGGGCTTGTACTGGCCGTCGCTCTCTGGTCCCTGAGGGTCAGTGACACTCAGATGAACCTTCTGCCCTACTTTATTTAAAGAGGTAAAAGACTCGCCACAGCCGTAGATCCTCTCACCTGGTGCCAACGAGAACACAGGGTTGATACTCCGCGAATTATCGCTGCCTCGCTTGATAAACGAGAAGGGCAACAGTTTGATCTGCGTTGAGTCATTGTCGATGATATGCCTCGTCTGTGTCAGTACCTTCCCCTTCGCATCCTTAATGACAATGCGGAAGGGGTACTTCTGGATCTTAACACTCCCATACTTAGTCTTATAGACGACAGCAGCGCCAGAGGTATTTATTTCCCCTCCTGAGTAGGAGGGGTTAGGGGTGGTCTGATCCGCCTCGCGTGTCGCCTTGAACGCTTCACAGAACATCACATCCTCCAAATCCTCGCACTTCGGCTCTATCGGTGTGGTAATCATTCTGATTCTCGCCGTCCTGGGCGAAATCCATTCAATCTTAATCTTCAGATTCGGATCGTTCTCATACGCCGCATCGGGAAAGTCCAGCATCTGCATCCTCACAGGCCAGTACCCATTGAGGTTAAACGCCTGCCTCGGACTCATCCGATACCGTTTCCACTGCACCAGTCCCTCGCCCTTCTTTTCATCGAAACTCACCACGGAGTCGGCCAGGAAATACGTGTTCGACAGGTCGCTAAAGTCCGTCGACATATCCTTCGGCATACACTGCAGGTACTGCACCCCTGCATTCGTCTGAATCTGAGCCTCTGCAGTCAAGGAGCCACAGATGACACAGATTCCACAAATAATTCTCTTGATCATATTCTTTGGTTTAAGTTCTGTGTGCAAAGGTACGGAAAATCGACTGCAAAAACATTTTCGTTGCGGTTAATTTTGGTTAAAGCAACAAATTCATAAGGGATTCTCCGCTTTTGTGGCTAACTTTGCACCTCAAAACAACCCCATTCACACAAACTAAATGGACAACATGAAGATCAGCACATCTCTCAAGCGAGTCCTGTTAGTGATGGTCATCACCACCCTGACAGCCGTCTGTGCATACGCGCAACCAGACTCCGAAAGCAGGCGACTCAGCATCATCGGACAACTGTTCGATGCCGACCTCAAAGAGCCGATGATACAAGCCACCATCCAACTGTTCCAGGCCTCAGACAGTACCTTCGCAGGCGGAACGGTGAGCAACGAAAAAGGTAACTTCTACATCGAGGTGCCGCGTGCAGGCACCTACAAGCTCCGCATCTCATCCGTGGGCTATCAGACCCTGGAGCGCGAACTCACCCTGCGCCGCAACGAACAACTGGACCTGGGCGACATGCTGATGGAGACGGAAAGCACGATGCTGAAAGAGACCGTCATCACAGGAAGGGCTGCACAGGTCATCGTCCGCAAGGACACCATCATGTATAACCCCGAGGCGTTCCGCACGCCAGAAGGCTCAGCCATCGAGGAACTCATCAAGCGCATCCCTGGTGCCGAGGTCGATGAGGACGGCAACATCACCATCAACGGCAAGGAAGTGAAGAAGATCCTGCTCGACGGCAAGGAGTTCATGCTTGGCGACGTGGAGACAGCCCTGAAGAACATACCCGTGAGCATCATCCAGAACCTGAAGTTCTACGACCAGCAGTCAGACCAGTCACGTATCACCGGCATCGAAGACGGCGAGAAGGAGACCGTGCTCGACTTCAGCATCAAGAAGGGCATGAACCGTGGCTATATGACCAACATCGACCTGGCAGGAGGTACCAAGCACCGCTATGCCTCGCGAGTGATGGGTAGCAGCTTCACCGATAAGACCCGTATCGTGCTCCTCGCCAACTTCAACAACAAGGAGGAGAACGCAGGCTGGTGGAACCGTCGTGGACTGAACGCCCGTAAGATGCTTGGCACCAACCTGAACTATGACGACAACGACAAGCTGAAGGTGGATCTCAGCATCCGCTGGAACCACCGCGACGGCGACAACCAGACGGAGACTGCCGTACAGAACTTCTACAGCGAGACGTCACGCACCTTCTCGAACAGCAATACGTCGAACTTCACCCGCAGCAACAACTGGCGCGGCAACCTCCGTCTGGAGTGGAAGCCAGACACCTTGACCAACATCCTGCTCCGTGCCAATGGCACCTACGGTACAGACGACGCCACCACCACCTCCATATCGGCCACCTTCGACGACGATCCCTATAATTATGCGGTCGATCCCCTCGCTGAAATCTCATCTCTCAACCCCGCACTCCTCGCACACACCATCAACCACAACCAGACTGCCAATCTGACCTACGGCCTCAACAAGAACGCCTGGGCCATGCTGCAACTCTACCGTCGGCTGAATCCCAAGGGCAGGAACATCGTAGTACGTTTTGAGGGAAGCTTGGGCGACACCCAGAACGAGAATGTGTCAAACAACGAGGTGCACCTTTTCCGTGTGAAGAACCAGGCAGGACTGGATTCCACCTACTACACTGCCCGTTATAACACCACACCTGGCGACAACAGCGGCTATGTTGCCAGCGCCACCTACAGCGAGCCCCTTTGGAAGGGCGCACACCTGCAGTTCAACTACGAACTGCGCTACTCGCAGAACAAGAGCAACCGTCAGACCTACGACTTCAGCAAAGACCAGAGCCTGCCGAACATCTTCCACGGCATCGAACCCGAATACCGCGACTGGGATCCCTGGCTCCACACCGTCAGCGACTCACTCGACAACTTCCTCGACAGGAGCCTCAGCCGTTTCTCTGAGTACAAGAACTACACTCATAACCTGCGCCTCACCCTGCGCCACCGTGAGGAGAAGTACGACTACAACATCGGCTTCCTCGTACAGCCCCAGCGCTCCGACTTCGTACAAGACTATCGTGGCATATACGTCGACACCGTGCGCATCGTCACCAACCTCACGCCGACCGTCAACTTCCACTACAAGTTCAGCGACCAAAGCAACCTCTGGATACGCTATCGTGGCGACACACGCCAGCCGGAGATGACACAGCTGCTCGACATCAGAGACGACTCCAACCCCCTCTACGTCACAGAGGGAAACCCTGGTCTGAAGCCACAGTTCACCAACTCGCTCAACGTCTATTACAACAACTACATCGTCCGCTACAAGCGCTCGATCGTGCTTTACGGCAACTACCGTCACATCCGCAACAGCATATCCGACTTCGTGGTCTATGACCCCGCCACTGGTGGAAGAACCTCGAGGCCTGAGAACATCAACGGCAACTGGAACGTGAACGCCGGACTGACCTTCAACACCGCCCTCGACTCCACAGCCCACTGGAACATCGGCTCCGATACCCGCCTGCGCTACAACAATTTCGTGAGCTACGTGGCACAGGATAAGGCCGACGCGGCGAAGAACACCACCCGTTCCTACAACCTCAACGAGCGCCTCTCCTTCGGCTACCGCAACGACTGGTTAGAGGTAACCCTCGACGGCAACATCACCTACCAGCACTCCCGCAACGAACTGCAGCCCACGGCCGACCTCGACACCTGGCTGCTGCATTACGGCGGACAGTTCCTCGTACGACTGCCCTACGACTTCGAGATCAGCATGAACCTCCACGAACGCAGTCGACGGGGATACAACGATGCCACAATGAATACGAACGAGCTGCTCTGGAACGGTCAGATCTCCAAACCCTTCCTCAAGAACAAATCGCTCATCGTCGCCCTCAACTTCTACGACCTCCTCGGCCAGCAGTCGAACTACGAACGCTGGGTGAACGCCAACGGCCGTACCGATACACGCTACAACAGCGTCAACTCGTATGCCATGCTCCACGTGCGCTACCGCCTGAACATGTTTGGCGGCAAGATCGACACTGAAGGCCGCTACGATAAGAAATGGGGCAGCCGCGACAACAACAACCGTGGCGGCGGCAACAGACGCTGGTAAGATATTTATGTGAAGTTAAGCAGGGCGTGCCTATCATACATTACTGTACACGGAGGCATAGCATCGTCATATCGTCGTTGGGCTCGGCACCGTTGCGGTGTTGGGCCACTTCGGCCTCAAGGGCCTCAACGACTTGGCGGGCTGTGTCGAAGTTGGTGTCACGGAGAATGTCCAACAGACGTTTGTCGCCAAACCGCTCCTGCTCCGGATTCTCAGCCTCATTCAGGCCATCGGTGTAGATGAAGAGGGCACGGCCCTTCACGCTGTCCATCTCCTCGCCCTTGAACTCATAGTCGGGCCACAGGCCGATGGGCACGTTGGGAATCATCTTGAGGAAATCGCCCTGGTGCTTGCCGCCACCGATGACGGGCGGGTTGTGGCCGGCATTGCAGAACGAGAGGTGGCCCGTCTGCATGTCGAGCATACCGACGAACATCGTGACGAACATGCCGTTGACGTTGTCCTCGCCCGAGAGTTCGCTGTTCATGCGGTTGCAGATGGCGGCGGGATCCAGTCCCTGATGGGCCATCGTGCTGAACAGTCGGGTGACCTGCGCCATGAAGAGCGAGGCGGGCACGCCCTTGCCTGAGACATCGCCCACGGTGAAGTACAGCTGCGAGCCGTTGATGATGTAGCCGTAGAGGTCGCCGCCCACTTCCCTGGCGGGCATCATCGAGGCGTACATATCGAGTCCTTCGTATTCGGGGAACGTGCTGGGCACCATCGACATCTGGATGTTGCGGGCGATATTCAGCTCACCCTCTATGCGCTCCTGGGCTGCCTTCATCTTCGCCATACGCTTGGCCGAACGATAGCGCTGGAAGATAAAGAATGTAGCACCAACCGCAGCCAACAATATAAAGGTCAGTACCAAATACAGCTGCCTACGCTCTGCCTGCATCTTCTCCCTTTCGCCCTGCATCTTTACTTCGTCCACCTCAAAGCGTTTGTTCAATTCGTTAAGCTGGTCGGTTGTCGACTTAGTCCTAAGAGAGTCTTTGATATTACTCCATTCCAACAGACAATCATAGGCCTCATGCCACCTGCCCAAACCTGACAGAATATTTTTCCGCTGATCCAAGGCGTTCTGATAGCTCATCTTGTTGGCTGCCGGAATCTTACTCAACTGTTCGTCGCTCAGTTTCAGGGCTTCCCCGTAATGTTCCTGGGCCACGGCCAACATGATGCGATCGAAGAGTACCTCATTTCGGGCGACATCCGTCATGCCTGTCAACTCATTATAGTACGCGATGGAGTCGACGGCCTTGGCTGCCTCACGATACTCCTTCATCTTGAAGTGGTAATTATAGCTCCCGCGCTGGTACATATAGAAGAAGTTCAGCAGATGTTCCTTCAAGACGATGTTTGTATCCTGATTCCCAGACAGCGAGTCGAGTCTCTGCCTCCATTCCTTCAGAGCCTGCTTCATCTCCGGATAATCAGACAGGCTGCCCAGCTCGCTCAGGTAATACGTATAGACCTTGTTCTCAAAGTGCGGTTTGTCCACACCCTTCAGCTTGTCGAGAACCTTACGGAGCAGATGGGTACATTCCAGCGTGTTTCCCTGCGCTTCGTACACAACGGCATTGACAAAATCGGCACCGGCCAACCCGAACTCATGTCCACGGCTCAAGGCCTCGTCGTGCATCTTCTGGGCTTCCGCCAGGGCACTGTCGGAATGTCCGACATAGACGTATTCCTCACCCAGTCTTATCCAAGTCTCGTAATAATAGTACCAATCCTCATGTTCGCGACAAAGATCCATTAAGACATCAGACATGATGATGAGAGAGTCGTGCTGGTCATTGTTATAGTAGTTAAGAACAAGGGAATTCAGCTTCATCCTCGTCTCCTTCCAAGAGACGGTATCGGCCTTTGAGGCATCGCCCACTCCCGCGCCCCGCTGGCACGACATGGGGATAAGGGCCAGCAGCAGGATGAGGGCTACGGCCACCAACGAGAGGCGATGAACTGGCTTATATTTCATACCGCATGAAATGAGGAGATTCTACTCTTATTTCTACAATTAACACTTCGCGGGGGCAAAGATAGGAATTATTTTTGAGACTTGCAAGCTTTTTCTGAGGTTTTTCCTTGGTGGCTTGGGAAAAAAGAACTATCTTTGTGGCATTAATATAATATATAAGGTATATGAGAAAGCTATTACTTGCCCTCCTGCTCCTCGGCACACTGACTGCTGCCGCGCAGGGATTCATCAGCCATCAAGCCAGACTGGCCAAGAAACAGTATGAACAGAAGACAGCCAATGCCCGCGCCCGAGGCGAGGCCACTGACGAGAACGCCCGCATGCAACTCTTCGTGACTTGCGCCAAGGATGCCGATGCCCGTGAGGTGGCCAACGCCACAAAGCAGGCAGGAGCCAAGGTGAGAGTGGTGAAGGGTAACCTGATCGTGCTCGACATCCCCTACTCCAAGCTGGAGGCACTGGCCGAAGTGAAGGGCGTAGAGATCATCAATATGCCGCCGAAAATGTCGAAGAAGACTGACGTGACACGCCAGGTGACGCAGGCCGAAGAGGTAATCGATGGCTCGGCACCCCAGTTGCCGCAGGCCTATACGGGCAAAGGCGTCATCGTGGGCATCATTGACCGCGGTTTCGACCTCACCCACCCGATGTTCAAGGACAAAGACGGCAAGCTGCGCATCAAGGGCTATTATGCAACAGGCAACACGACCCTCGGCGGTGACAGCGTCATCATCACCTTCGACGACGGCCAGAAGGACACACTCTCCGGCTCGGCCTTCTATAAGCCCGAAGCCCT